>Ga0207421_10002137_pt1 | contig 24792 bp, 15 predicted proteins | sample SodLakKL_010_SED_4_FD_187542 | JGI IMG/M metagenome (GOLD analysis project Ga0207421, IMG submission 187542) | Alkaline sediment microbial communities from Lake Tanatar, Kulunda Steppe, Russia - 8KL_010_SED (SPAdes) (version 2) | ecosystem: Environmental > Aquatic > Non-marine Saline and... | reverse complement strand
GGGGTCAAACGTTACTAACTACATGCACGAACAAACTTCTGATCCCGAAGGGATCACATGTTACTAACACCAGGGGCAGGTACCTGCCTCTCTGACCCCGAAGGGGTCACATGTCACTTATGAAAGCAAACAACCAAAACAATGAATCCGCCCTTATGCTGGCCATACTTGGCGGGCTGTTTTTTTTCTTTATCTGGGTGCTGCTGGCCTCGGAAGGTTATATCGGGGATGCCGACAGTCTGACCCATTATAAGTTTTCCCGTTATTCCTGGCTCTATCCCGAGTTTTTGCTTCATCATTGGGGAAAACCGGTATTTACCTTGCTATCCAGTCCCTTTGCCCAGTTCGGGCATGGGGGGGTGTCCGTGTTCAACTTGCTGGCCGGATTGGGAAGTGGCTGGTTTGCATGGCTTTCGGCCCGGAGGCTTGGTTACCCAAATCGTTTGTTGCTTCCGTTTCTTCTTTTCTTTGCCCCGGTTTATACTTTTTTCATCATATCCGGCCAGGTCGAGGTGTTGTTCGGTCTGTTTGTGATCGCCACCGCTTATTTGTGTCTTGACAAAAAATACTTCTGGGCCGCTGTGCTCATCTCGTTCTCTCCCCTTGTCCGTACCGAAGGGATCATCATCATTCCGGTTTTCGGCTTGTTTTTTCTGGCAGCGAAGCAATACCGGGCCATTCCCTGGTTGCTGACCGGATCGGTCATTTACAGCATCATCGGTTATTTTCACTTCAATGACCTGTTCTGGCTGGTCAATCAGATGCCCTACCGGGGGGCGGAAGAGGCTTACGGGACGGGGTCGTTGTCCTATTTTTTTGTGAGGGCACCGAAAATGTTTGGCTGGCTGATCTCCCTGCTGGTCTTTTCAGGGATGGCAATGATTGTGCGTGAGATGCTGTTGCGGCGATCTGAGGCGTCGGTCAATGCATTCCTGCTCATATTGCTTCCATTTGTGGTGTATTTCATGGCTCATGTAGTGATGTGGTACACAGGCATCGGCCGGTCGCTGGGGCTTCACCGCTACATGGTCTCGATTGTGCCACTGGGAGCTGTGCTGGCCCTCAGAGGGTACAATGACATCATCGGGTTGTTCAGGGTACAGCGTCATGGTGGGCTGCTTACACTGCTGTTTTCGGTTTTTCTTTTGCTGACGGTGGTGAGTGAGCCGTTCAGCAGGCATCAGATCCCTCACGAACTGGATCCCCGGAATAAGGTCATGAAAGAGGCCACTGATTTTATGCAGCAGGAAGGTCTTGACGACAATAAGATCTATTATTACGATCCGGCGTTCTTTTATTTTCTGGATCTGAACCCTTATGATGAATCAGAGTCAAGGCCTTTTGTTTACCGGGCCGCAGAACCCCATTACAATATTATACCCGGTGAAATTGTCATCTGGGACGGGCTTTTTTCACCCCTCCACCACCTGGAACTTGAACAACTCATTGAGAGTCCTTATTTTGAAACCATTCAGATCTTTGAACCCGACGTTCCTTTCCAGGTTTTGGATACAACCTATAAGGTGGGTGTGTTTCAGAGGGTTGAGCCTGCAAAATGACTGGGGGCAGCCGCAGGCAATTGATATCCCCACACAATAGATCCACCCTGCAGCCCCGCACAACTGACAGCCAGCAGTGGTTAACGGATTGATCCCGCAATCCTGATGCGGGTAACTCCTTCAATCTGAGCATGATGATCCGTCAACGCTTATACTCCTTAACTCCTGTACAGCCGGTCGTTGTGCTGCATATCCATCCACATGGCGAATAGCAGGGACTGGAATCCGCTGATAAATAAAAACATAAAAGCCAGTGCGGTAAGGGGGTTGACATCGATGCCCTGCAAGGCCAGGCTGAGCATTTTGATTCCGTAGGGAATCGACAAAATCAGTAACAGGAAGGCGAAGTGATAAAGGATGAACAGCGGGTGGAAGTCCCGGAAAAGATACTTTGACCACAATCGCCTGAAAAAGGACCGGACGAGCAAACCTGCAATCGGCAGGATCACCTTGCTGATTTTAAGCTTGGATTTTTCTCCGATTCCATAGACCGGCCTGATGTCTACCTCTTTGATGGTGCAGGAAGCGATGTTCAGTTTCACCAGCATGTCGTTGGGCATGCCGTAGCGCGGGTATATGTCATAAAGTTTGATGGCCTCCAGTGCTTTCAGCGAAATGGCGGTATAACCGGTTTGGGTATCAGAAACCGACCAGTACCCTGAAGCAAGTTTGGTGAGGATCGTGAGAATGGCATTGCCAAGCAGTCGTTTTTTGGGGATGAGAATCGGGGCACTTTTGTGGGAAAGGCGGTTTCCCTTTACATAGTCGACCTCTTCGTTAACCACCGGCATGCAAATTTTCTCCAGTTCTGACGGATCCATTTGCCCATCGCCCGCCATAACGGCCGTGCAGTCAATCCTGTTGTCCTTGGCCCACTTATATCCCCTGGCAATGGCCGCACCCACGCCCCCGTTTCGCTTCAGGTTGATCAGTACGATTTTTTCAGTGGCTTCGGTCCAGACAACTTCGGCAGGCACAAACCACTGGTTTTCTTCTTCATCCAGTTGTGCCCGGATCCGGTCAGCTTTTCTGTAGATTTCATCACTGACGGATTCTGCCGCCGGGATGGGTGCCCCCTCCTGCTTGCCCATTTGTGATTTCACCACCTCTTCGGTCTGGTCGTCCGAACAGTCGTTGACCACCACAATGCGATCCACAAAACCAGGCATGCCCTGAATGACCTGTTCAAGCTGGGTGGCTTCATTGTATGCGGGTACCACCACCGCTACGGTTTTTCCTCTTAGCATCAGTATTCTCCTCTTTCGTATAACCATAATGCATCACGCCGGAACATGGTGTCTTCCGGTACGTTTGCTTCCCGGGCTTTTTCCCGGATAAATGCTGCCATATCCGGATCAGCACGGAGGCGCTGTTCGATTTCGCGGATACGTTGCTCCCTTTCTTCCGGTCCGTACTCGTCGCGGCTTACAACGGGAAGGGTATCGGGATCCACCCGTTTTTCGGGGCTGATGGTGTCCGTTTCTTCCTGATCGCTTCTTTCCCTTGCGGGGCTTTCTGTCCCGGTGGTTTCATCCATGCGGCCTTTTTCGGGGTCGATGACGCCGGTTGCAGGGCTTTCAGTTCCGGTGTCTTCATCCGCCCGGCTCCCCTCCGGATCAATGGCCACATAGATTCCTTGTCGGGCCTTTTCGTAATCAGGAATGGTAATCAGATCCCAGTATCTTTCAGTTGGCCTCCTTCTGAGGAAGGTTTCCCAATAGGCCTCTTTATTCATCCACCAGTAATGGATTGCGCCCCGCCGGTACTGATGGATCTGAAAGTTGTTGAAAAGGATCAGCAACACAAATACCCCGAAGGCGGCATTGCGCCATCTTACCGGTAGTCTCGTTGCCTGCGTGAAGACGGCTGCAAGGGGGAGGGCCATGATGGCGTATGAGTCAATAAATGCCCGCAGGCCGAATCCGCCGCCGAACCACCAGGCCCACCAGGACGACAGGATGTAGATGTTAAGTAATTTAAATACCAGGATGGGGAGAAATGCCCCCCTCAATGCATCCGGGAGTCCCTTCAGCCGCCAGGGCAGCAAAAATATTCCGGCAAAGGCAAACAGCATCAGGGGGGTATACACAAACCATCCTTTTTTGTAACTGATCAGGATGTTGGCAATTTGCGGGTTGTGCCAGAAAAAGCCACCCCCTTCTTCACCATAAGTGAAATAAAAAAACATGCCCGACACTTGTTTCCAGTAAATGAATTGGGGAACCCATGCAAGAATGAAAAACAGGGCCATAATGCCCACCAGGCCGGGTTTTTGCAGGAAAAACCGGATCCGGTTTCGCAGCGCGGTCAGGCTGTCGACCCCCCACAGGAAAAACAGGAGCAGGATGATGATGTTGGTGGGACGAATAAGGGTGATGAAACCCGCCAGAAAGCCGGCCAGCATGAGTTGCCTGGCGGATCCTTTCGTGTCATAAAAACGGATGGTGAGATACAGGAAAAGCGCGATCAGGGCAAAGTTGTATCCGTGCGGCATGGCCGCTTCATGGGTGGCGTAATAGAGCAGGTTGGTGCCCATTGCCACAGCAATAAGGGTAAAGGTGGAGATGCCCGGGCTGAAGTAGCGAAGCAGCACTTTTTTCAGGAAATACAGACCCGCCAGCACGTAAAAAAGGGTGCTGAAATTCAGTGCAAAACGGTACGGTATAGAGTATCCGTCGGCCTCCCATCCGGTCAGCGACGCATAGGCGTGAGCGAGGAAAAAGAATGGGGCATACAATACCGACATGCCCATGGTGGTGATGATGGCACGCTGACCCGTGGGGGTTTCTATCGGCCATATGAGGTCTCCGAATTTTTCAGGATCCTCATCCAGAAACTCCAGCGAAAGGTCCTGATAGATAAAAACCGCCGGAAGGTAAGCATAGTAGGATTTGACATCCCACTCGATCACCCGGTCGCGGGTCCAGTTTTGATGGCGGAAGTTGATCCACACCATGGACAGGGCCATGGCCAGGATGGCGATGTTGTAAGGCCGGCTTAAGGCGGATCTGATGCCCGAACCCATAGACGCTAGGTGAAATTTAGTGAGTCAAACCAAAGTTACACTTTTTCATTCAATACCATTTCCAGTATATGGTGTGATTTTATCTCACCAAGTCCTTCCAGGTGAAGGCGGTAATAGTCAATGACCCGGTCGAGCAGTGCTTTTCGATGATTTCCCGGAATGGTCAGCTGATCCAGATCCTGAAGCCGGGTATTGGCTGCCAGGAAGAAATGGTGGCTAAGGGGCTTGTCAAGGCACACTTCCTGAGGGCCGGCATCCCGCTGGAATACGCCCTCCTGCAGGTTAAAATAACAATGGCGGTCGTCATAATTGTCGCGGGGCCGGAACCCCAAAAACCGGGTAAGCCCGAGCAGAAAAACAAGGTGAAAGTCGGCCACCCTGCCATCGGTCAGATCCAGCTGCAGGATCGAATTGTGGAGGTAGGCAAAAAGGGCCGGGTTGGGTTCATGACTTTTAATGGAGTGGCTGAGCATTTCGGCCAGGAAAAGGGCAATGGATGATTTGCTGATGTTGTAGGGAATGGTTGAAAACGGTGAAGGACAACTGATCTCTTTGATACGCTGCAGTCCGCCTTTTTCCTTGTGGTATACCACCATGTTCACAATGGTCAGTGGTTGAAAAAGGTTTTGCCGGATGCGGGCCCTGCTCTTCCGTACACCGGGAACCAGGTATGATTGCAGCCCCAGATCACCGGAATAGATCCGGGCAATGATGCTGGTTTCACCATACTTGAAACTATGCAGGATGATTCCGGTTGTGGTTGCGATCATGGTCTGCTATGGTTGACTGTTCCCTTTTCCAACGGGTCTGCTTGCTGCAACGGATCGGCCTGTTTCAAAGGATCTGCGGGTCGACACGTCCCTTTACTGCTGGCCCGGGTTCTCTGTCAATTGATAAACAGGATCTTGGTCACGGCAGTTTCCTCTCCGTCTTCATTGGTGGAAAAAACCAGATACACACCGGAAGACGGCCGCCTTCCGCGGAGGTCCTTTCCATTCCAGACCGCCTGGCCTCCTTCTGCAATGGTTTCCCAAACCAGGTTGCCGCTGATGTCAGTGATTTTTACCCTGGCATTACGGACCAGGCCCCTTACGGAGATGTACCCGTCATATCCCGGATGGACGGGGTTGGGATAAGCATACACATCCTGATGCACATCATCGCCTCCTGTGGCAAAGCCCCTGAAAGAGACCAGGCCCCTGTCGGTGGCAAAATAGACTTCCCCGCTTTGGTCCTCAATGGAAATATCCAGGATGTTGTTGGATGGAAGGGGGCTGTTTTCCCGGTCAAAATGAAAGATTGTTTGGCGGCCGTCTTCCGAAATGAGGAAGGCCCCTGAGCGTTCTGTGCCGAACCATTTTTTATTGGATCCGTCCACCGCAATGGCGGTAACGGTTTCCGATTCAAGCAGGTAGCCGGCAAATCCGTCGGCCTGTTCCACCACGATGCGGTGGGCCTGAAAGTCCCCCCCGTTAAATGCACGATGGGGGCTGTAAAAAACAGCCACGCCCTCTTCTGTTCCCACCCATACGTATCCATTGTTGTCAACAGCCAGACTGTGAACGCTGTTGCTGGGGAGACCACCGCGATTGGCCTGGGTGGTCAGTCTGCGTGTCTGGTAGCCGCTGTTGTGGTTCAACCCATCCTCCTTAAACAGGAAAATACCGTTCCGCGGAAGAATGACCCATTTCTGCCCGCCATCATCAATGATGAGGTCTCCCACCAGTGTTTGCGACCCGAAGGTGCCGCCACTGCTAAAGGCCAGCCAGTCACCCGAAGTTTTTCTGACCAAAAGCGGGGTGTCAACTTCAGAATTGGTGACCCACACATTGCCCTGGTTGTCGACAGCTGTGCCTCCCACACGAAGCCTGTCACCGATGATGGCGCGTTTCTGCAGGGGGCTGTTGGAGTCGTCATACAATTGTACTACGCCTTCAGGATTCAGTTCTGCCATGCCTCCGTTCCAGGCTGCGGCAAAGGCGCGGTCCGGGTTGCGGGGATCGGTGCTGATCCTGATGATGTCTGATACCGATTCCAGCTCAGGAAACCTGAAACGGTTAAAGCTTTGCCAGCTGCCACCTTCAAAAAGGAATATGCCATGCTGGATCCAGTCATGTTCCCCGCCATAGGTGACCGTGCCCGGGGCAACCCAAACGCGTCCGCTTCCAGCTGCCAGGCCAAAGGCATCTGCTTCGGGAGGGCCCGTCAGGGTGATGGTTTCAAAACCGCCGGAACTTTTTTCCCTGGCAAGACCCCTGTGGTGATCAGCAACCCAGAGCTTCCCGTCTGCAGCCAGAAGGGCATCATTTGCTGTAACATCACCCGGCTGATAGCTTTCCACCCGGCGGGTCCTGGTTAAATCCTCATCGTAAATGTCCAGTTTGCCGGTGGCTGCCACCAGGAGGTGGTCACCGCTCACGGCCAGGTTATTGATCTGCTGGTAGTCATTTTCCGGTGGGCCAAAGGGGATCCAGCCTCCCTGATCTGATTTAAAAAGCTGGTCTGATGAATCCGTTTTGCGCAAGGCAAACACCCTGCCGGCATAAGCGCCCACATGGGTGAATGCTTCATTGTTTTCTCCGCTGACTTCGAGGCGATCCCAGAATCGATAATCGGCGAGATTGGAGCCATCCAGAGGTGCCCGCAGAAGTCCGGCATTGGTGGCTGCATAGATGTATCCGCCGGAAATGGCCAGGTCGTTGACGTTGACCATGCTCCCAAATGGTCCGATGAACCAGGTGTCGAGGATCAGGTAGTTTTCAGGATCCAGTTCAATGATGCCGAAATCGCAGGCCAGTAATATGCGATTTTCATGGGTTTCCATACTGTTGATTTTTTTACTTCCCAGTATGGAAGCCTGCATGATATCGGGGATATTCACAACCGTGTTTCCATCGATCAGATCCAGGTTGCCGTTTTCATAGCCTGCCAGGATCACTTCATGCTCCTCCGACCAGCCCATTGCGGAAATCCCGAAATCACTCATCCCGTGAACTTTATTGATTCGCTCCGCGCTGTTGTCGCCCTTGTTGATGACCACCAGCCCGTAGGCGGTGGCCCCCACAATGCGGTCGGGGGTTTCGTCAATATGTAGTATGCGGTTGTTGGGCAGGTGATGCCGCCACTGGCCCACAGGTACATCAGCCTGCAGTTCCGGCATCAAAGCCAGGATGACTGTCAGCATCAGAAAAAGCGGCAGGCTGCGCATGATTGTTGTGTATGTGTTTGGGTAAAACCCAGTCGGTCAGAAAATCTCCCTTCTGAATGCGTCTCTGGGCGTTTCCTGTTGTTCCACTTTTGAACAGTCGGTTTCAACGTCTGGCGGTTGCAGGGGCATCTCAAAATCGCCCATGCTGACATTGAGGTTGTCGTCGTCATAAACCCTGGTCATGAACTTGGCCCAGATGGGCAGTGCGGTGTTGGCCCCCTGGCCAAGTGAAAGACTTCTGAACCGGATACCACGGTCTTCTCCTCCTACCCAAACACCGGATACAAGATCGGGGGTAATGCCTACGAACCATCCATCTGAATTGCTCTGGGTGGTTCCTGTTTTACCGGCAATGGGGTGGTCAAAACCATACCTGAAGTTCAGTCTCCGTCCGGTACCTTCCGATACCACACCCTTCATGAGTTCCAGCATCAGCCAGGCAGTTTCCTCATTCATCGCTTCCTGCCGGTCGGGCACAAAAGCTTCGATCAGGTTACCGCTCTGGTCTTCGATATGGGTGACGAAGCTTGGTTCTATATAAACCCCTTTGTTGGCATAGGACGCTATGGCGCCAACGATCTCGTAAACTGACAGGTCAGGCGTTCCGAGAGAGATAGCAGGAACCGGCTCCATGGGACTTTGCACCCCCATCCGGTTTACCAGCCTGATCAGGGCCTCCGGGCTGTAGCGCCTCATGAGGTAGGCTGAAATATAATTCACGGAGTTTGCCAGGGCCCATTGCAGGGTCACCATTTCCCCTTCCCTGTCGTCGCTTGAGTTTTTTGGTGTCCACAATGTTCCGTCCCAAAGTTCAAAGCTGACCGGGGTATTGGGAACCTGCGTACAGGGGCCGAACTCCCCCTCCTGCATGGCCAGGGTGTACAGAAATGGTTTAAACACCGAACCCACCTGGCGACGAATGCCGGTGACATGATCGAACTTGAAGTGACGAAAATCATTGCCGCCCACATAGGCTTTTACGTTGCCGGTATGAGGTTCCACAGCCATCATCCCCGCATGGAGAAAATGCTTGTGATACCAGATCGAATCCATGGGTGTCATTACGGTATCCAGGCTGCCTTCCCAGGAGAAAACCTGCATGGGCACTGGTTCTTCAAAGCTGGCCATGATTTCTTCTTCGGAGTAGCCCTGTGCGCGCATGTTATGGAAACGGTCTGACCGCCTCACTGAATTCCTGATGTTGGATTCTACCTGTTCGTTGGTCAGGTCTGTATCGTAAGGGGCGTTGGTATAGCCGCGCCAGTGCCTGTAGAATTCAGGCTGAAGGTAATTGGCCATGTGTTCCTTAACCGCTTCCTCGGCATGTTGCTGCATGCGTGAGTCAATGGTGGTATATATTTTGAGCCCGTCGCGGTAAATGTCGTAATGAGACCCATCGGGTTTTGTTCGTGACCGCCCCCAATCCCGCAGTTCAGTTCTGAGATACTCCCGCAAATAGGTGGCAATTCCGGTGTGATGATCCTGCACCTGGAACTGCGACATGTCAAGGGGCAAACTGCGGAGTGAATCGAGCTCTTCCCTGGTGATATACTGGTACCTGGCCATCTGTGTCAGCACTACCTGACGACGGTTCAGGGCCCGCTCAGGGTTCCTCACGGGGTGGTACCAGGAGGGGGCTTTCAGCAACCCCACCAGAATGGCCGCTTCCTCTTTTTTCAGTTCGCAGGGTGTGGTATTGAAATATGTTTTGGCCGCTGATTTGATCCCGAAAGCGTGGCTTCCGAAGTCAACCGTGTTGAGATACATGGCAATGATCTCGTCTTTGGTATAGTTTCTTTCCAGGCGTGCAGCGGTTACCCACTCTTTGAACTTGATGATCACGATCTGTGCGGTGGAGAGATCCTGCTGCCGGGGAAACAGGTTTTTGGCCAGCTGTTGGCTGAGGGTGCTTCCCCCGCCGGCACTGCGTTGCCCGCCGATGATGTTGCGGAACAGTACCCGGAATATGCTTCTGATGTCAACCCCTGAATGGTGGCGGTAACGAATATCCTCTGTGGCAAGCAGTGCATTGACCACATTCGGTGAGAGATCCTCGTAATGGATGTTGGACCGGTTATGGATATAAAACGTGCCCAGCAATTCCCCGTCGGCCGAGTAAATTTCACTGGCCAGGTTACTCCTGGGGTTCTCCAGTTCTTCAAAAGAGGGCATAAACCCCCACCATCCGAGGGAAATGGTGAAAAACAGCAGGAAAACAAGCACAACGGGTGTGGCAAAAAGCACCCAGAATAAGCGTTTGTATTTACGTTTTACGGAATCTTTGCTCGTCATATATCTTGGTTATAGTTAGTAACAAAACGCCGGGCCTGTGGCTTTATTATTTTTTCCTGATGCGGATGCCAAGGTCTGAAAGGCCTTCCAGTTCCGTATCACGCATTCCATGCTGAATGCTAAACGTATAAGTTCCGGCAACAGGGAACCACACCTCATCACGGAACAAAAAGCGGTTTGACCGGATCTGTCCGATCCCTCTTCCTGTCCATTCCCCTCTGCGGTCGGCAAGTACGCATTCAATGGTGTCTTGCAGTATCCGGTTATCAGGAAACTCAATCTCCAAAAAAAGGAAAAGATTGCTGTAGGGGTAATCAATGGTGTTTCTGACATCAAGATATAACTCATGCAGGGCCAGTGTGTCACTGATCTCTGCCTCAAAAAGGATGCCATCCCTGTAATCCCACCCCTCAGAAGAAACGGACCGGGTTTCATGATAGGTGACACCGGGCTGGCATGCGGCCATAAGCAGCCACAATACAACTGTGAGGCTCATTTGGGCTGATCTTGTCATCATCTTATGGAGTGGCTATTTATCCGAATTTTTCCGGTTGTTCCGGGGCTTTCTTTTTCTGCGGCGCTTGCTTTTCTTGTTCTTTTTAGGATTGTCAAAGCGTGTAAGGCTGTCTTCCAGTCCGCTGTTTCCATGATCCGGGGCAGTATCCTCCGGCACCTGATCCAGTGCGGCCAGTTTGTCCTGCAGCTCTTCGGGCTGACGGCCTTTTTCATTCATGCGGATGATTTCCCGAACCCTTTCCACCGATAGCATGATGATCTGCCCGGGCTTATCGGTATATTGGTAACCGATTTCCTGTTTCAATACATCCATTTTCTGGCATGTGGCCGTTCCGGCCCTGGTAAGCAGCTCCTTGCCGGTATCAGGAAAATCCCGGATGATCTCTTCATAGCTGGCATTCTCATAGTTGATGCAGCACTTGAGTTTGCTGCACTGCCCCGCCAGCTTTTGCGGGTTGAGTGTCAATTGCTGGGTGCGTGCACTGTTGGTTGATACTGAACGGAAATTGGTCAGCCAGGTGGCGCAACAAAGCTCCCTGCCACATGACCCGATCCCGCCAAGGCGACTGGCTTCCTGCCGCATGCCGATCTGCCGCATTTCAATGCGCACACCGAAAGCGTCTGCCAGTACACGGATCAGTTCGCGAAAATCAACACGGTCGTCGGCCGTATAATAAAAAATGGCTTTGGTGCGGTCGCCCTGGTACTCTACGTCGCTGATCTTCATGTCCAGGTTCAGGGAGGAAGCGATCTCCCTTGACCGGAACATGGTTGAATCTTCCTGACGGACTGCGGTTACCCACTTTTCAATGTCCGACACCTTGGCTTTCCTGTAAACCCGGCGCAGTTCCGTCGATTTTGGGTCAACTTTTTTGCTTTTCATCTGAAGCTTCACCACCTCTCCGGTAAGTGTAACGATACCGATGTCATGGCCGGGAGAAGCTTCAACCGCCACGATGTCGCCGGTTTGGAGATCCAGATCATGCGAAGCCCGGAAAAAATCCTTCCGGCTGTTTTTAAAGCGCACTTCTACCACATCGGCTGACGGATATCCTTCCGGGGGCCTGATGTTTCTAAGCCAGTCGTGTGCATCCAGTTTATTGCAGGAGTGTTTAAATACATCCAGCTGTCGTGTATGCGGTTGCGGGGCACATTTGCATCCCCTTGTAAAAAATGCTTCTTCTTTATGATTGTTTTTGTCCAAAATGCCTCATTTTTGTTGTTGCAAAGTTAGCAAATTATCTGGTTTTGTTGAGGCTAACTGTGCATGAGCCGGACAAGCTGGAAGGACAGGTCGGTGAACAGGATCTTTGGGTTGGCGTTCCTTTCCAGATGGGTGATGGCGGTATTGAAGGCTGCAACGATCTGTATGGCATTCCGGTGGTTGACAAAGGGTGAGAACTTGCTGATGAAGTCCTTTTCTTCGCCTTCGAGCCGGATGAGAGATCCGGCATTGTAGTTGTGTAGCAGGCAGAGGCGAAAGATTTTCAGCCCGTACTGAAAAAATGACTTTTGTTTTTCTCTGCCACCACGGGACGCATCCTCGACCCATTTTATGATCATGGAGGTATCTTTTTTGTAGCAGTAACGCATCCATTCCCTGAAGGAGTCGAAATCGGCCATGACTTCCCCGCCATGTTTCACCAACCGCAATGCCTCAGACACACTTCCATCGGCCAAAAAAGCAATCTGCTTTGCCCTGACCGGGTCTGCTCCGAACTGTTCGGCCAATGCCCGGCTGATCTCATCCTCGGTTGGGTGCGGAACTTTCAGGATCTGTGTGCGTGAAAGAATGGTGTTCAAAACCAGGTCTTTATTTTCAGAGACCATCAGAAACAGGGTGTTTGCCGGAGGCTCTTCAAGTACTTTCAGCAATTTGGGTGCAGCGGCATAATACAATTTCTCCGTCATGTACATGAAAATGATCTTGTATTTGCCCTCGTATGATTTCAGTCCCAGTGCCCTGATGATGTCGTTGCAGTCTTCAGTGTTGATAATGGCTTGCTTGTTTTCTATGCCGAGATGTTCAAGCCACTGACGATAGGTGAAATATGGAGAATCCAGCAGAATATCCCTCCAGTTTGCCAGGAACAGCTTGCTGCTGACTTCCTTCTTGTGTTCCTGGTTGGGTGCGGACGGAAAGAAAAAATGAAGATCGGGATGGGCCAGTTTGCTTAATTTCTGACAGGACGGGCACTTGCCACAGGCATCATCTTCTCCCTTGTCGTGGCAGAGAATAAAGCGGGCATAGGCCAGTGCAACGGCCAGGGCTCCGCCGTCGTCCGGTCCCAGAAAGAGCTGGGCATGACTGATGCGCCCGGCCTTCACGTTAGCAATGAGCTGTCCTTTTATGTGGTCATGACCGATTACATCCCTGAACTGCATATCACCATTATTTAGAGCTGTCAAACCTACGCATTTTTTTGAAGCGGGCAAAAGGTATGTTTCTGGCACGAAAATTGATAAGGGGGATGTGCCGGTTTGGTGGTACAATTGATCTTGTTGATCCAAACTGGTATCGAACAAAATAAATATGTAGTTGTTCTTCTTAGCACGAATGAACAGAAAGCTTTGCCTGCTGAAGTATAAGATCTTGATTATAAACAAAATGTAAGAGACATGCGTGTTTTGCGTTTTGTAAGGTTTGAAAATTTCGCCGGCTTATTTTATGAACGAATTCTTCCATTCATGATCAAACAACGAAAAAGAGTCCTTCTCTTCGTTGCGATTTCCCTCCTTGTATTTGCCGGAATCTTGTCAGTGAACCGCTTTGATGCGGATGACGATTTTGTGAAGGTGAAAGAGGAGGAGGATTCCGTGACCGACCTTGCAGATATCATTGAACGGGGTTATCTCCGGGCAATCACCGATTACAATTCCACCAACTATTTTATTTACCGCGGGGAACCCATGGGTTTTCACCTGGAACTGCTCAAGCATTTTGCCGAACACCTGGGGGTGGACCTGGAGGTGTCTGTTTCCAATGACCTGCAGCAGAACATTGACCGTTTACTGGATGAAGAGGGCGGTGACCTGATTGCACAAAACCTGACAGTGACCAATTCGAGGCGGCATTTGTTCGAATTTACCGTGCCCCACAGCCGCACCAGGCAAGTGCTTGTGCAGCGAAAGCCTGAAAAGTGGTTTTCAATGCAGTCTTCCGCTGTGGATAAGCACCTGATCCGCGATCAGCTGGATCTTGGTGGCAAAACCATACACGTTCAAAGGGGGTCAACTTTTGTGACCCGTCTTGCTCACCTGATGGAAGAGATCGGGGATACAATCTATATTGTGGAGCGCGATGAGGAGATGGAGGATCTGATTGAAGAAGTTGCCCAGGGAACCATCGATTATACGGTGGGCGATGAAAACCTGGCCCGTTTGCATGAGATGTATTATTCGAACATAGATGTGCGCACACCTGTCAGTTTTGAGCAGAACCTTTCATGGGCTGTCCGCCCGGGAGCCACTGAATTGCTTGAAGCGGTAAATGAATGGCTGGGAGACTTCAGGGAAACCCGCGATTATGCGGCCATTTATAACAAATACTACAACAATCCGCGATCAGTCTTCATTGCAAAAAGTGAGCTTCACTCTCTCGGCGGGGGTAAGATCTCTGTATTTGATGATTATTTTAAAAGGTATGCGGAAATTATCGGATGGGACTGGCGGCTGATCGCCTCACTGTCTTACCAGGAGTCGAGGTTTAATCCTTCAGCTGTTTCCTGGGCCGGAGCCTTTGGTGTGATGCAGCTGATGCCCGGAACGGCTGAGTTCCTGAATGTGGGCACGGACGCCAGTGTTGCCGAACATATTTATGCCGGTGTTCGTTATCTTCAATGGCTTGATGAACGCCTGGAAAACGAGATCACCGACGAACATGAAAGGATCCACTTCGTGCTGGCCTCCTACAACGTGGGAATTGGTCATGTTCTGGATGCCAGGCGCCTGGCGGAAAAATACGGCAGAGACCCCAACGTCTGGAAAAACAACGTGGATTACTATGTGCTGAACAAATCCAACCCCAAGTATTACCAGGATCCTGTGGTGCGGCATGGCTATGCCCGTGGCTCCGAACCCTATCATTATGTGGCGGAGATCATGCAGCGCTACCGCCACTATAAAAATGCCCTGGCAATGAATTAGTTTTACTGACGCCGGGTTGACTGAGCTTCCTGCCTGCCCGGCTGCCCGGCTGTCTTGCCTGTCTGCTAATGGGCTTCCAGCCAGTTTTGGGCGGTATTCATCTCAACAACAATCGGCACTGGTAGCTCCAGTGCCGTTTTCATTTTATCCTCCACAAGTTTTTGGAGCTTGTCCACCTCCTCTTTCAGGGCGTCGAAAACCAGTTCATCATGCACCTGAAGGATCATTCTGCTTTTCAGTTGTTGCTTTTGCATCTCTTCGTGGATGCGGATCATGGCGATTTTGATCATGTCGGCAGCCGTACCCTGTACCGGCGCATTGATGGCATTGCGCTCGGCATAGCCCCTGACCACTCCGTTGGAGCTGTTAATATCTCTGACATAACGCCTTCTGCCCAGCAGGGTGGTGACGTACCCGTGTTCCCTGGCAAATTCGATGTTCTGATCCATGTATTTTTTGACTCCGGGGTATTTGCTGAAGTACTGGTCAATGATGGAGGCTGCCTCCTGGCGGGGGATGGAAAGCCTTTCTGACAGTCCGAAGGCCGATATCCCGTAAACGATTCCGAAATTTACCGTTTTGGCACTTCTGCGCATCTCCGGTGTCACATCTTCAAGGCTGACATCGAACACTTTGGCAGCGGTAGCCTGATGAATATCGATGCCCTCCCGGAAAGCTTCCAGCATGGCTTCGTCCTGGCTGAGGGCTGCAATGATGCGCAATTCTATCTGGCTGTAATCGGCGGCAAGCAGGGTATGCTCCCTGTCGCGTGGCACAAAGGCCTGGCGGATCAGTTTTCCCTCTTTGGTCCGGATGGGAATATTCTGCAGATTGGGGTTGTTGGACGACAGTCGTCCTGTGGCTGCCACAGCCTGGTTGAAGGAGGCGTGAATGCGGCCGGTTTTTTCTGAGATCAGCTTTGGCAAGGCGTCCACATAAGTGGACTTCAGCTTGGTCAGCGACCGGTATTCCAGAATCTTTTCCACAATGGGATGCTTGTCTTTCAGCTTGGTCAGCACTTCTTCGCTTGTGCTGTATTGCCTGGTTTTGGTTTTTTTGGCTTTTTCCGTGATTCTCAGGCGGTCAAACAGTATTTCACCAAGTTGTTTCGGAGATCCGATATTGAAAGTGGTGCCAGCCATTTCATAGATCTCTTTCTCCACTTTTTCAATGCTGTCAGAAAGAACACCGGCGTAGTCAGCCAGGGCTTTTTTGTCAATACGCACACCTGCATCTTCCATATCAGCAAGAACCCGGATCAGTGGTGCTTCAACCTCACGAAACAGCTTTATCAGTTCCTGCTCTTTCAGCATCGGTTCAAAAATATCCCGCAATTGCAGGGTGATGTCAGCATCTTCGCAGGCGTAGGGTGTGACGACCTCCAGTGGAACACTCCGCATGCTTTTCTGGGTTTTCCCTTTTTTGCCGATAAGGTGTTCAATCGGAACAGGATGATAGTCCAGATAGGTTTCTGCCATGGTATCCATCCCGTGCCGCATATCGGGCTGAAGCAGGTAATGGGCCAGCATGGTATCAAAAAGCGGCCCTTTGACCTCGATTCCGTATTGTTTAAGCACACCGATGTCGAATTTCAGGTTCTGACCGGTTTTTTCAATGTGCTCATCGATGAAAACCTTTCGGAAACGTTCAGCCAGGCGTTTTGCTTTGTCTGTTTCTTCCGGGAAAGGCACATAAAAAGCCTCGCCGGGTTTCAGTGAAAAGGCAATTCCGACCAGTTGTTTGTCTTTCGGATCCAGTCCGGTTGTTTCCGTGTCAAAACAAAACATGCCGGCCTTTCCCAGCTTCCGGATCAGTTGCTCAATCTCTTTTTCTTCCTGTACGGCCGTGTAATCATTTTCCTTCATCAGCGTCTCAAGCCTGCTTTGGGCTTCTGCGGACGGGTCTGCAGAAGCCGGTGCATTGTCAAAAAGATCCATCTGCCCATGCCGCTGAATGGCTTTTTTGGTTGTTTCCTCGGGGATAATTGAGGAATCACCGAACACCCTTTTTCCAAATGTTTTGAACTCCAGTTCTTCAAACAGGGGAATCAGTTTTTCAGGGTCGGGCTCCTTCCTCTCCAGTGCATCAATGGATGTGTCAATGGGGACATCAAGCATGATGGTAGCAAGGCTTTTGGAAGACCTGGCCTGTTCCTTGTGCTGCTCAAGGCTTTCCCTGCTTCGCTTTTCCTTTACCTGCCCGGTATTGTTCAGCAGGTTTTCGACGGAGCCGAATTCCCTGATCAGATTCTTAGCCTTTTTTTCTCCAATTCCCGGCACACCCGGAATGTTGTCTGAAGCATCACCCCAGAGGCCCAGGATGTCAATCAGCTGTTCCGGTTTTTCGATGCCGAATTTTTCGCAGACCTCCTTAACACCCCATACCTCAGCATCATTGCCCCTGGTGGCGGGTTTCAGCATAAAAATATTGTCTGACACCAACTGTCCGAAATCCTTGTCGGATGTCATCATATACACCTTGTAACCTTCTTTTTCCGCTTCCTTTGCCAGGGTGCCAATGATGTCATCCGCTTCGTAACCGTCTTTCATCAACACCGGAATGCGAAATCCTTCCAGCAGCTGATGGATGTAGGGAAGGGAAGAGGCAATGTCTTCAGGCATATCCTCCCGGTTGGCTTTATATGCGGCAAAATCTGTTTTACGCAGGGTGGGGGCGATGGAGTCAAAGGCCACGGCTATGTGGGTGGGTTGCTCTTTTTTCAGCACCTCTGTGAGTGTATTGGCGAATCCCAGAATGGCTGAGGTGTTTTGTCCTTTCGAATTGATCCGGGGGTTACGGTTGAGTGCGTAATAGGCTCTGTAGATCAGGGCCATGGCGTCAAGCAGGAGTAATTTCCGGGAAGTTGGCATGGTGGTTGGTTTTGGGGCAAAGATAGTCAAAATGAAAAAAGCCCGGCGGGTGGCCGGGCTTCATCCATTAACCAAAACAACATGAAGAGAAACTACTTAAGGTAGGTATATTAAGTAATTTTGATCTCACTATCAGGTATGCAAACTCTGTGCCAAATATGTTAAAAATACCACCTGTAAGCCAGATTTATATTTCTTCCCGGCATGGTAATATTTCTGTCTTCGATCCGGGACAAATGGTCGCGGTAGGCTTTGTCCGTGAGGTTTTCGCCACGTAATATGATCACATGACGACCACGCTGATCAAGCCTGTAACCCATCTGGGCTCCAAAAAGGGTGTATCCTTCAGTCATCTCTTCCTGAGGTGCTACACGATCCTGTCTGGATACGCGCTGCATCCTGCCTGAAATCCAGAATGAGCCAAAATCCTGTTCCAGACCGGCCATCAGCCTGAAGGGAGGAATGAAAGGAAGGTTTTCACTTTCATCCCCTGTCCGGCGGCCATTGACATAATCGGCTCCCAGGTTGATTGTCAGGTTGTCGGTGGCCATGATGTCGATGCTGGCTTCTCCGCCCACCAGGGTGGCCTCGTCCCCCTCGTACGCAAATACGGGATAACCTGAGTTGTCATCCACCTGTCCGGTGGGCTGGAAAATGATGAAGTTCCTGAAATCATTGATGTATCCTGCCAGTTCGAACCTGATCGTTTCGTTGCGGTAGTTCAGGAAAAGATCCGCTCCGTGCCCGATCTCATCTTTCAAATCCGGATCACCGATCTCAAACACCCCCGCTCCCAGGTGGGGTCCGTCAGCGTAAAGCTCCTCCACCGTGGGGTTTCTGTGTGACCGGGCCAGCTGCCCTCCAATCTCCCATCCTTCAGCGGGCCGGTAATTGATGCCGATTGAGCCGGAGTAGTTCAATGCATTGCGTGACTGACTGATGTCGGGAAACAGGTCGTTTGATACTGCAGCGGTATGCTGAAAGTCAAGCCTGAGACCCGCCTGCAAACGGGTTCTGTTGGTAAGGGGAAGCTCCTGGAAGGTAAATGCAGCCAGGGAGAGGCGTTGTTCTCCCGGGGTGTAGGCCTCGTCTCCGCCCACATCCATGTGGTGCCCAAACAGGTTGAACCCGATGGCACCACGATCCACAACACCTACCGGTTTGTGCTGCATGGTTATGGTGGAGCTGAAAGAATATTTGTCGTACTCCAGTTCCAGGTCCTCATCCCAGGTTCCGTCTTCTTCAAGATCCAGTTCTATTTCCTGCTGTGAAAGGCGGGTGGCATGAAAACGAACTTCTGTCCTGTCAAAAAGCCTGTCATGTTGGGTGAATAACTTTCCCTGCAGCCCCTGCCGCTGCATCCGGATCTCAACCCTTTCATCTGCATCCATTGATTCCGGCACTTCAAAGGTTTGGTTGACAAACGATGCGCTGATACCGCCGGACCGGTTGTCGCGTTGAAACCCGGTGCCGATTGCTGCGTCAAAGTTCTGCATGGAAGTACTGTAAATTGTTCCTTCCGGGGTATTGATATTGCCTGACTGCCTGTATGACAGCCTTGCCGTGGTTGCCATATTGCCTGAGCCGTAGGTAAAACGACCAAACCCGGCTCCCATTTCGTTGACGGTGGCACCCTGTGCAGACAGAACCCCGGTTGAGCCCTCATCCCAGTCTTCCGGGATGTCTGTGGTCATCAGATTGATCACTCCGCCCAGTGCGCTGGATCCGTAAAGCAGGCTTGCAGGGCCCCTGACAACCTCAACCCGGCTTGCGGCCAGGGGATCCATTGATATGCTGTGGTCGGCTGAGGTCTCAGAGATGTCACCCATGCGTTCACCGTTTTGCAGCACCAGGATGCGGTCGCCGTCAAGACCCCGGATCACCGGCCTGGAAGGTGCCGATCCGAAAGAACGCATGGCTACTCCCGGTTCTGAGTTCAGCATCTCGCCGAATGATGCCTCACTGCGGCGCTGCAGGGCTTCACCGATATAGGCCTGGTTTGGCTGGTAGCGGAATCCGCTCCGTGTGGGGGAGGAGGTAAACACCACCTCATCCAGATCGAGCGCGGTTGGCATGATCTCCACATCCACTTCGATGGTTTTGTCGGCTTCTGCAACGAATTCAACCGAGGCAGTTGCATAGCCCATTCCCTGAACGACCAGGCGATGTTCGCCTTCCGGCAGGTTGGTCAGCAGGTAGTGGCCTGATGCGTCAGTGATTGTACCGATTCGCGTTCCTTCAACGATGATGTTGATGAAAGGAATGTGCTCCCCGGTTTCGGCGTCGATTACGTGACCGAATACATTGGCGTCGGTTCCCGGACGCTGCTGTTCGCTTTCCGGAACAGACGAATCCGGAATAGACGCATAAAGAGGAGAAGCAGAAAAAATGCTTATTGAAAATATGAGTGAGATAATTGTTAAGTGTCGTAACATGGTAAATGAGTTTAGCGGCGCTTCGCGCCTGTGAGTAACATGTGACCCCTTCAGGGTCATAAAACGGGTGCTTCGCCCCCTCCGGTTGACGGGTGCTTCGCACCCTTGGTTGGTCGGCGCTAACGCGCCTCCGGTTGTTGGTTCTCATGGGGCTTGGTGATGGGGAAGCTGCCGATGGTTTGGTAGGCCGCCAGAGAGGTTAGTAAATATGTGACCCTTTCGGGGTCAGAAGTTCGTTCGTGCCTGTGGTTAGTAACACGTGACCCCTCCGGGGTCGGCTTCGGGCTTCTGCCTTCGGAGTCGGCTTCCAGCTTCGAGCTTCAGGCTTCCGCCTTCTAACTTCTACCTTCCAGCTTCGAGCTTCTACCTTCCAACCTCTAACTTCCATCTTCCACCTTCTACCTCTACTTGTTAACCGGGGGGCCGCGGGGGGTGATCTGACCAGGGTCAGGACCGGTAAGGCATACCGGCAGCGGCAAGGGGGTTTTGCGTTGCTGGTTGTTGAAAAGAAGGCCCAGCAGAACCAGAACCAGGGCGATCAATGCCGTGGCCAGCATCATCTGGGCAAGTACAAGGTATTCAAAATCGCTGTGCTGATGATCCTGGAAAGGGGTATCGGGGATCATGCTGTTGGTAAAGGGGTGGGCATGTTCTATGATGATACCCTGACTGGTAATATGGTAGTGCCAGTTGGCTGCCTGGTTGTGGAACAGCAGTAAAACTGCAGGCAGGGCGATCAGTATCCATATTATGTGCCAGTTCTTTTTTGTCATTTCGGGTCGGGGTTTTTGCCCCTGTTTGTGATGGCTGAATGTGTTATTACCAATCTATTCTGTGTTTAGCCGGTATTTGTGGTTGCCGGCGTGTTTACGGGTTTATAAACAAACACTTTCTCCGGTCTGAATGTTCATCCCATTTCCATGTACGACGTGTTCATCCCATTTCCAAGTATGGCGTGTTCATCCATCTCATTTCCACAGTCTGAATGTTCATCCCTTTTCCTTCCCACGGATTCCTTCCCTCGTAAGGCGGATTCATGCTCTTTTCACGTACCGGGTGTTCAACTCCTTCCCGCGTACCGGGTGTTCAACTCCTTCCCGCGTACCGGGTGTTCATCTCCTTCCCGCGTACCGGGTGTTCAACTCCTGTGAAAAACCCCCGTATTTCTGCGCGGGTTTTCTGCGTATCTTTGTCTGCAAAAATATGAATCGATTTTTTAAAAATTGTATGATGGTTAGAATCAGCACTTTGATTTTGGTTTTTTTAACAGTCGGCATGGCCGGGAAAACATTTTCATGCACCAGTTACCTGGTGACTCCCGGTGCGACCGTTGATGGTTCAAGCATGATCAGTTATGCAGCAGACTCTCACATCCGTTATGGTGAATTGTATTACCGGCCCGGTGGACCGCAGCCGGAAGGCTCTTATTTTCAGGCGTATTACCGTGGTTCACATAAACCCCTGGCAAAGATTCCACATCCCGAGCATATTTATACGGTGATTGGTTTCATGAACGAGAAACAGGTGGCCATCGGAGAGTCTACTTTTGGCGGCCGGGAAGAGTTGTTTGATACCATGGGAGAAATTGACTACAGCAGCCTGATGATGCTTGCCATGCACTGGGCATCCGATGCGAGGGAGGCGATCCGTATCATTGCTGAGCTTGTGGAGGAGTATGGATACTATAGTTCCGGGGAGTCCTTTTCCATTGCTGACCCCAACGAGGTATGGTATATGGAGATCATTGGCAAAGGGGTAGACCTGCAGGAAGATGAATATGGCGGGTTTTACAACGCCAATAAAGGTGCAGTCTGGGTGGCCAAGCGAATCCCTGACGGATATGTGTCGGCGCATGCCAACCAGGCGCGCATCACCACTTTTCCCCAGCAAGACGACCCGGCTTCCATCACCTGTGCTCAGTTTGAACGCCTCCATGACCCTGAGGTTAGGGTTGTATATTCGGAGGATGTGATCAGCTTCGCAAGGGAGCAGGGGTATTTTTCAGGGCCGGATCAGGATTTCAGCTTTGCGGAGGCCTATGCCCCGATTAATTTTGGTAAAGCACGTTTTTGTGAGGCACGGGTATGGAGTATGTTCAACCGGGTGCGAAGCGACATGGACCCCTATTTTGATTATGCCATGGGTTATGACATGGAAAACCGCATGCCGCTTTATGTAAAACCCGAGGAAAAGCTTTCGGTTGAGGATCTGTTTGCCTTTAAACGCGATTACCTGCAGGGTACACCTTATGATAAGTCGCAGGATGTGGGCGGTGGTCCGTTCAACAGCCCTTACCGCTGGGTTCCCTTGAGGTGGGAATACGATGGTGAGATGTATTTCAATGAAAGGACCACGGTAACCCAGCAGACCGGGTTCTCATACATCGCCCAGCTTCGCGGTGACTATCCTGACCACATCGGCGGAATCACCTGGTTTGGGGTGGATGACACCAATATGACGGTATATGTGCCCATGTATGCCGGTATCCGGAGGGCGCCTGATGCCTACAAAGAAGGCTATGGAAGTATCCTGGAATATAAGGATGATGCAGCTTTCTGGGTGTTCAACAAGGTGGCCCATTTTGTTTATCTGCGTTACAGCCTGAAGATCGAAGATGTCCGCAAGGTGCAAAGTTCACTTGAGAATAAGTTCCTGTCGTATGTGCCTGTTATTGACGAGGCAGCCACTTCATTGTATCAGGAAGATCCGGAACTGGCAAGGGATTTTCTGACAGAGTTTTCGGTGAATATGGGCAACCATACTGTGGAACGCTGGGAAGAACTATACCGTTTCCTCATGGTGAAATACCTGGATGGAAATGTGAAACAGGAGGAAGACGGAGAATTTCTGACCAACGAATACGGCAAATACCCCATTGTGGAGCACCCCGGTTATCCGGAATGGTGGCGGGAGGTGATTATCAAGCACACAGGCGACCGGTTCCGGATCCCGGAATAAAATAAGCGGATCCCCATTGTCGAAAGGGGGTCCGGTGAAGACTGCGGGCTAAAATCCCTGGGAAAAAGCCTTTCTCTGGATCTTACCTGGAGCGTCTCCTTTTGTCGGGTGACTCTGCTGACTCCTTCGAAAAGTCAACCAGCTGGATCGGGCCTTCAAACGACCCCCGGACTGGTTTCCCGTCTTCTGCCGTTACGTTGAAATCGATGGTGTAAACATTGCCGGATCTGTCCACTTCAAGGCTTCCCCCTTCTATCCAGATTTCGGTACCTGAGTCGGATGCAATGTCGTAATCGAGGAGCATTTCAGCTTCCACAAAGTAGAATGGTTCATCCTGGTCCCCGTAATTGTATGTGCCGGGAGACAGTCCTGCTCCGGAGTCTGAATAAATCAGGAAATCCAGGGCATCGCCCCTTCCGCTGAAACTTTGTCCATCAAAACTGATGCCTTCGCAATGAAAGATCAGGTCAAAATCGTGGGCATCGTTGTATATGCCAAAGTACAATAACAATCCTTGATCAATGGCAAAATTTTCTCCGTCGTAGGTAAAGGAATTTTCCTCGCCGTTAAGGCCATTGCCATTGTCATCATCGTCATCATCGCATGCACTGAATGCAAAAGGCATACTTATGACAAGCAGGGAAAGCAGGATTTTTTTCATGTTGCAATTGTTTGGTTAGTGGTCTGATGGAAAAAAACACGAACTAATCCAAAAATAGTAAAAAACTTTAACAAACAAAAATATTTTTAATTTATGTTTTATCCTCCTGTCACCCCAAACAGACTGCAAAATATAGATTGCTTAGTTCGTTTCACGCAGGAAACGCAGCAGCTCATTGTCTGTGGTAAGAATGATGGTGGTTTCCTTGTCCATTGATTTCTCCAGCGCCTCCATACTCCGCAGGAAACTGTAGAGTTCGCGTGCCGTCTGGTTTCTGTTGTAAGCAGAAGCGTAAATTTCAGTGGCCCTGGCATCTGCACGGCCACGTATCATTTCTGACTCCCTGATGGCTTCCGACTGGATCTCTGCCAGGTCGCGTTCTTTTTCTCCTTCAATTTTACGGGCTTCCCCTTCTCCTTCTGAGCGGAACTGATCTGCGATCCTGTTCCGTTCACTGATCATGCGATCGTACACCCGCTCGCGGACCTCAGTGACATAGTTCATTCGTTTAAAGCGGAAGTCCAGGACCTCAATGCCAAGGTCGGAGGTTCTTTCATTGGCGCGTTCCAGCACGAGAGCCTCGATTTTTTCTCTCCCTACGGTGATGTCTTCAAGGACCTCCAATTCTTCCAGGTAATCTTCGTAAACTTCCGGGGTCCGGTTGGTAGACCTGACAAGGTCAAGGAGTTCATGACTGGCCACGGCGTTACGTGTTTCACCGTCAAGGATGTCATCGAGGCGGGATTGTCCTGACTGTTCATCACGCAGGCGGATAAAGAACTGCAGGGGGTCGGTGATTTGCCAGCGGGCATAGGTGTCTACGTGCATGAAGCGTTTGTCCTGGGTGGGTACCTGGTTGGGGTCACCATCCCATTTCAGGTAACGCTTGTCAAAAAACTGAACCCGCTGAATAATGGGGGCTTTGAAATTAATTCCCGGGTCGACTCTCGGTCCTCCGACAGGCTTCCCGAATTGGGTTACAATGGCTTGCTGGGTTTCGTCAATGATGAATATGCTGCTGCTGGCCAGGATAACTACGACAATGGCAGCAATGATTATGGCGGTATATTTCTTTTTCATGACTGTGATGTTTATGTTGAGATGTATATCAGGTAAAGGCGT
>Ga0207421_10002136_pt1 | contig 24797 bp, 22 predicted proteins | sample SodLakKL_010_SED_4_FD_187542 | JGI IMG/M metagenome (GOLD analysis project Ga0207421, IMG submission 187542) | Alkaline sediment microbial communities from Lake Tanatar, Kulunda Steppe, Russia - 8KL_010_SED (SPAdes) (version 2) | ecosystem: Environmental > Aquatic > Non-marine Saline and... | reverse complement strand
CGCGTCGACGATGGGGTCTGTTACTCGGACGTGACCGTCTGTGAGCCGACCGAAGACGGCGACCGGGTGGTAACGAAACACCACAGCGACGAGGTGTGTGAGTACTGCCCGACGGTGGTGTTCACCGACCACGGCTACGTGCCCCACATCCTGCGGCAGGCGGAGGGATCGTTCTTCGTGAAGACGTTCGTCCCGGAGACGACGGCGGTGGCGGAGCTGGTCGAGGGACTCCGGGAGGCGTGTGCGCGGGTACGGCTGGTGAGCATCACGGACACGGGCGACGGCGAGGATCTCACCGAGGAGGTGTTCGAGGTGGACCTCTCGGGACTCACGCCGAAACAGCGGGAGGCCCTGGAGCTGGCGATCTCCGCGGGCTACTACGAGCCGGGGGAGGCCTCGGGGATGGGGGCGCTGGCCGACCGGCTGGGGATCTCGAAGTCGGCGTTCTCCCAGCGGCTCTCGCGGGCGGAGCTGAAAGTGATGCGCCAGTTCGAGGGCTGATCGCCGACGACGTCCGTGTGGTGTCTCACGAGCGAACTGCACACGCAGTGGCTCGTCGGGACTCGGGCGACGCGACACGTCAGGACTCGAACGACCCGACACCCCACGGTACGACGACGTGAACGACACGGACCGTCCCGACGCTCTCCGGCGGGTTCGGCGTCGTCCGTTCCGGCGACCTATCAGCCGAGAGTATATGTAGTACGAAGAGTATTTGTCCCGTATCCGACGCCGCAGACGGCGGCCGGCCGAGATGACAACTGTTTAGCTATTCCGACCCCACGTCCCGGACGTGCCCGTCCCCTCCCTCCCCCGTCCCTGGCTGATCGGTATCGCCGTCCTCTACGCGCTGTTTTTCCTCTACGCCGTGCTGGTGTGGGCCCAGATACTCCTCGGACTCCTCCTCCCGGCGCTCGTCATCGCGGTGGCCTACCTCGGGTGGCGCGTGTGGCGACTGTTCGAACTATACGAGAGCAAACTGGAGACGGAAGCTAACAGTTCGAATACAAAAGTCGACGTGGATCCGATCGAAACACTCAAAGAGCGGTACGCGGCGGGCGAGCTCACCGAGGCGGAGTTCGAATCCGAACTGGAGCGGCGACTCGAGGGAGAGCAGGGCCAGCCTTCGACGTCCGTGGACGACGCTGCGCGCCGCGACGACGGGGCGACGGAACGGGTAGACGAAGCGGGCTGAAGCCACCGCCGAACGGCCGACACCCCGTCGACGGCGCGCGTCGACGGTAATAAACGCTAATCGACGTCGGCCGATCTCGAGGTCTCGACGGCTCCGCGGGTCGTTTCCGACGCCCCGTCGGCGTCTGGGGGGTAATAAAATCTTAACCCGTTCCGAATCAGTACTACCGGCCTCCGGACGGTCGGTCTAGCTGTAGCATGGACCGAACCATCCACCGACGTCGATTCCTCACGGCGGCCGGGGCGGCCGGGGTCGCGACGCTCGCGGGCTGTGCGGGCGACGACGACGCTCCGGAGCCCGAGGACGACGGGGCCGAACCCGAAGACGACGAGACCGAGCCCGGAGACGACGAGACCGAACCCGAAGAGGAAGAGGAGGAGCTCCCCGACCCGACGGCGACCGAGAACGCCCTCATCGAGCCGGCGACGCTCCACGAGTGGCAGGAAGCGGGGCTCGTGAACAGGGAGGACGTGGACGGCGAGCACCGCGTCGTCGTCCTGCGTGTCGACGACTGGTACGAAGACGGTCCCGAGGAAGCGGCGCTTCAGTCGTTCGACGAGGGACACGTCCCGGGGGCAGTCCCCATCGGGGCAGGAGACATCCACGCGATGCGCCTCGAAGGGCTCGCCGAAGCCGCCCCGCTCGTCGCGACGGGCGAGCAGATGGACGCCGTCATGGAGAAAGCGGGCGTCTGTCCCGAGACCACGATCGTCGTCTCCGGGTCCAGCCCGCTCCGGACCGCACGCGTCTACTGGACGCTCCGGTACTGGGGATTCCCCAGGGAACGTGTCAAGCTGCTCAACGGCGGCTACCACGCCTACGGCGAGGCCTACGGCCTCGAGGAGGGCGAGTTCGACCCCGACGTCACCGCCGACGCCGATTTCAGCGTCGAGGCCAACGAGGAGCTGAACAACGACCTGCGCCTCGGCGTCGCCCAGATGATCCAGCGCGTCGACAACCTGAACGATGGCGAAAGCGACGACGTCATCCTGGAGAACCGCACCCACCCCCAGCCGGACGTGATGATCTCGAACGCCATCTGGGACGACGCGACCGCGACCCACGGCCACGACCACTACCGCGGGATGTACGAGGACACCGCCACGTGGCTCGACGCCGACGAGGTGGAGGCCCACTACGACGACCTTGGAGTCGGCTCCGACGACACTATCATCACCTACTGTGGCAGCGGCTACCGCGCCACCAAGAGCTTCTTCGCACTCGACGGGATCCTCGGCTACGACGACGTGATGGTCTACGACGGCTCGTACGGTCGCCAGTGGGTACAGTACGCGGGCGAGGAGGTGCCAGACGAGTGGCGCGTCGACATGCACGACCGCACCGACGGCGACGAGGACTGGCACGACATCGAGATCGCCGTCGAGGAGATTCCCGACCTCGAGTCCGCGGAGGCCAACCAGGTCGAAGCGGCGGACGTGGAGTACATGGGAGGCGAGGGTAACGGCGACGGCGACGACGGCGACGACGGCGGCGACTGGGGCTGTTGAGACCGGTCCGACGTCGGGTCCGGGTCTTCCCCTCGCCTACCAATTCGAACCCGTCGATTCCGACCGTGGGCCGAGCCGTCGATTCCGACCGTGTAAGCTAACCCACGGCTAAGATCCTCGCCTGCGTCGTCGAACCCGTTTTTGACCGACGGTTCCGGCGTCGAGGTTCGGCTTGCTCGGCCGTTACCGGCGCGGAGTATATAAAAGCTTAATCGGTCCCGAGAAGGCCCTATCGTGCTTTCCACGCTAGCACAACGTGTGAGAAAGCCATGACGCCAACCCAACCCGACGCGTCGACCGTGGCACCCGCCGCGGGGTGGACGACCGGAGTCGATAGCGCGGCGGTCGGAGGTGGCCGCCGATGAGTAGCCAGGGCGAGTACGGCGGGCTCACCCGCCGGACGATGCTGAAAGCGAGCGGCGTCGCCGCCGGCGCGGCCGCCGTCGGCGGCTGTCTCTCGATGTTCGACCAGGAGGATCCGCCGGTCGCCTCGATACAGGACGCCGAGATCGCCTACGGGAACTGCTGGATGTGCTGTCACGACTGCAGCCAGAAGGCGTACGTCAACGACGGCACCGTCGTCGACATCACCGGCGTCGACGGCAACCCGCGGGGAAGCGCCGGCCCCGGCACCGAGGGAACTCTCTGCCCGAAGGGGTTAAACCAGCTCGACAAGACCCACGATCCCGACCGGATCAAACAGCCGTACATCCGCGAGGACGGCGAGCTCCGGGAGGCAAGCTGGGAGGAGGCCTTCGAGTACACCGCGGAGCGTCTCGAGGCGTTCGACGAGGAACACGGCGCAGAGACGTTCCTCGACGCCGGCAGCTGGGCGGAGACGCCGATCTTCCGGCACATCTGGCGGGACCTCTATGGCACCCCCGAACGGATCGGCCGCGGGGTCCACGTCTGTGCCGGCCCGACGTTCGTCGCCGGCGGCATGATGGGCGTCGGTTCGAACAACCGGATGCCCGACTACCAGAACTCCGAGTACCTCATCATGTGGGGTCGGAACCCCTTTTCCTCTTTCGCCGGCCAGTTCGAGCCGAAGGGGATCCTCGAGGCGGTCGAGAAAAACGGCGCGACGCTGGTGACGATCGACCCCCAGCACACCCAGACCGTCCAGAAGTCCGATACGTGGCTGCCGATCAAACCCCGGACCGACGGCGCGCTCGCGCTCGCGATGGGCCAGGTGATAATCGAGGAGGAGCTCTACGACGAGGAGTTCGTCGAGGAGTGGACCTACGGCTTCGACGCCTACCGGGAGGCGGTCGACGGGAAAACCCCCGAGTGGGCCGCGGAGATCACCGGACTGGATCCCGACGACATCCGCGAGGTCGCGATCGGCTTCGCCGAGGCCGCCCCGCAGGCGGGGATCTCGATCTGGACCGGGACGGCACAGGTGGGCAACGGCTGGAAGGCTGCCCAGAACATCACCGCGCTGAACGGGCTGGTCGGCAACGTCGACCGCCCGGGGGGGCTCAGGATGTGGCAGTCGGCCTCGCCGGCGGATCCGTTCGAGGTGCAGGGGATCGACCTGCCGAACAACGCCGAGGGGAAAGAGCCGGCCCTGCGCAAGTACGAGGAGTACGAGGAGTACCCGGTGCGTCACGTCGAGACCATCGCCCACAACCTCGTCCCCGAGATGGTCGAGAACGGCCACATAAACGGCATCTACTGTCACCACGACATGCCGTTGAAAGACGGCAACGCCCAGGGATGGCTCGAGGCCATCGAGGAGATGGAGCTCGTGATCGCCGTCGACGCCTACTGGAACGGGATCACCCGGAACGCCGACGTCGTCTTCGCCGACGCGACCCAGCTCGAGAAAGACACCATCGGCTACGGCAGCTGGAACTCCTACAGCCAGCACACCTGGATCACCGGCGGCAAGGCCGCCGTCGAGCCCCAGTACGACACGAAACCCGACTTCGACATCCTCGTGGGCATCGCCGAGGCGATGGGCTGGGGCGAGTACTTCCCGTGGGAGGACCACGAGGCGTTCATCGACGACCAGCTGTCGGCGTTCGATCTCAGCCTGGAGGAGCTCTCGAGTGGGGATCGCAACTACGAGCTGATAGATGAGTACCCCTACGAGCAGTGGAAAGACGGCGACGGCCCCGCCTTCCGGTTCGACCTGGATCAGGTGCCGCCGTTCGTCGCGGCCGCCGAGGAGACCGGGATGGACACCGCACCCGAGTGGGTCCCGCCCGGAACCTACGGCGACGAGCTGAGCGAGGAGTACCCCCTCGAGTTCTACGACACCCGGGCGGTGTACTTCTCCCACGGCAGCGACCAGGCCCTCGATCGGCTCACCGAGAAGTACGCCGAGCGCCACGACCTCGAGGACCGGGAGTACCGCGGGAACTACCTCGTGATCAACCCGCGGGACGCCGAGCCCCGCGGGATCGAGACGGGGGAGATGGTCACCGTCGAGTCCGAGACCGGCGCCGGCGAGCTGATGGCGTACGTCTCCGAACGGACCCAGCCCGGCTTCGTGACCACGGTCTACGGCTACGGCGAGGGCTCGCTTCGTCCGGACGACGAGGGGATGAACAGCATGAAAGTCCACGACACCCAGATGGACCCGATCACCGGACAGCCGGACAGACACGTCGCGGTCGACGTCCACGGGGGTGATGGGTGATGGGCGAACAGTGGATGTTCTACTTCGACCCGAACCGGTGTATCGGCTGTGACGCGTGTTCGATCGCGTGCAAACAGCGCCACGACCGGGACGCGACCGCCGACGACTGGCGGACGGTCAGCCACCTCAAGCGCGGGGAGTACCCCGACTTCGAGGACGTCCCGATCTCGATGTCGTGTATGCACTGTCACGACGCCCCGTGTGAGGAGGTCTGTCCGCCGGACGCGATCCTCAAACGCGACGAGGACGGCATCGTCACCGTCGACCGCGATCGGTGTATCGGCTGTCACTACTGTGCGTGGGCGTGTCCGTACGGGGCGCCGACCTACGGCGACGACGGCCTGATGTCGAAATGTAACATGTGTCTCGGCGAGGGGCCCGGCGGCGGACACGGCCAGCCGCCAAAACAGAAAGCCGAGGACGGCGGCGCCAAACCCTCCTGTGTCGACAACTGCGTCGGCGAGGCGATCAAGGCCGGGCCACAGAGCGAGGTGATGGACGAGGCGTCAGAAGCCGCGGCACGCCGGTTCGAGAACGGCGCCTACGGGAGCCGCGTGATCGTCGAACCGATCGCCGAGGACGCGGAGGCCGCCGAAGCCATCCGTAGCGGCGAAGACGACCGGGCCGACGCCTGGCTGAACGGGTGATCACGATGATCGAACTGCTCGATCTCCCGGCGTTCGTCGAGTTCAGGTGGCTGCCGGCCGACTACTGGGACCTCTCGATCCCGGTGTATCTCTACCTGGCGGTCGTCGCCGGCGGCGCCTACCTGACCGGCGCGTCGGCGTGTTTCCTGCGGTCGCTGCGTGACTCCGGAGCCTGCTGTCTGGAGTCCGAGATCGCCAGGTGGGGGTTTCTGGTAGCGGTCCTCTCGGCAGCGGGTGCGGGTCTGGCCGTGCTCTCGCATCTGGCGGTCGTCTACCGGGCGATCCTGTTTCCGATCTACCTCACGAACTTCGGCTCGTGGATCACGATCGGCACCTGGATCCTGGTGATCCTCTCGGTGCTCGCCGTCGTCTGTCTAGTCTTGCAGCTGTTCGGGGAGGGGCCGGCGAACGACGAGGGCGCGAGCCTGTTCCCGCGGCGGATCCTCGCGTGGGTCGGCTTCGGCCTCCTGGAGCGGCTCGACCGACTGGTCGACCGCGTCCGGCCGCCGATGGCCGGCTTCGCGGCGTTGCACGTGGTCGGGAGCCTCTTCGCGCTGGCGACGATCTACACCGGCTTCGAGCTGGCGATCGTCGACACCGTCCCCCTCTGGAACGAGCCGGTGTTGGTTCCGCTACTCTTCCTGACCAGCGGCGTCGCCGCGGGGATCGGGCTGACCCTCGGACTGACCATGCTCTTCGAGCGGGAGATCGGTCCCGTCTTCGGCGGCTACGCGCTCGCCGTCGGCGTCCTCTCGGGTGTCAGCCTGCTGCTCGTCGGCTACGGCTGGTCCGCGCTCGCGACCAGCGACTCGCCCGCGGCGGCCGCCTCGTACGTCCAGCTGACCGACGGGCTCCTCTACGTCGGCGTCTGGGTCGTCGTCGTCGGCTTCCTCGCCGCGCTGGTCGCCGGGCTCGTCCTCGGAGCGGCGGCGGTGACCGGGCGGCTCTCCCCGTCGATCGAGCGACTCGGGGGGCCGGCGCTGATCGGCTCGTTCGGCCTCCTCTTCGTCGGCTCGCTGGTACTCAGGCTCCTGTTCCTGCTGGCGGCCGAACAGGACCCGGTGGTGGTGGTCGGGCTATGACCGCCGCGAGGGCGACGGGTGGTTCCTCGCCCGCCGGCGACCGGGCCGAGCTGGCCGAGCTGTACGCGGCGCTCGCCGGCTGTTTCACCCCGCCGGATCGGGCGTTTCGGGAGGCTGTCCGGTCGGGCCGGCTCGAGACGGCTCTCCGCGAGCTGTCCGCGGAGCTGGCGGTCGACGTCGAGTCGCCGCCGACGGACGACGTCGACGGGCTCCGAGAGGCGTACTTGCGCACGTTCGAGGCGTACGAGGGCGGCTCCTACGCGCCGCCGGTCGAGTCGGTCTACGAGGAGTGGTGGGACGGGAGCCGCCGCGAGCTGACCTCGGGACCGGCGGCGGCGGAGATGCGACGCCGCTACGAGGCGATCGACGCCGAGCCGCCGGAGGCGTATCCGGCGGATCACCTCGCGCCCCTCCTCGAGTACGCGAGCCTGCTGCTCGAGGCGGGGGAGTTCGAGGCGTACGTCCAGTTCCACGAGACACACTTCGACTGGATTCCGGCGTTCCGCCGACGGGTCGAGGACACCGCCGACTCGACGTTTTACCGGTGGGCCGTCCGGACCACGGCGGAGGTGATCGAGGCCACGGCGGAGGTGATCGGGGATGAGTAGCCCGGCGGCGGGGTCGGACGGCGACGGGACGGCTCCGGAAGCCGACGGGGTGTCCCCAGACGGCGAGGATGGGGTCCCGGACGCCGACGAGGCGATCCGGATGACCCTCACGTTCGCGGACGCGAGCGCCGGCCAGGAGATCCTCCAGTGTCTGGCCGACACCGACGGGGAAGTCGAGTTCACGGTCGACTGCGTCTCACGGGACGGCTCCAGGTCGTGTACGCTCGACGTCGCGCCGATCACCCGGAACCGCCTGGAAACGGCCCGGCTGGCCGTCGAACACGGCTACTACGAGAGTCCCCGGCGGAGCTCCCTCTCGGAGCTCGCGGAGGTCCAAGGCGTCTCGGAGTCGGCGATCTCACAGAAGCTGGCCGCCGTCGAGCGGACGCTGGTCACCGCGCTGGTGGAGTCCTGCGAGCCGGCGTGTGACGGCTGATCCCGCGAGCCGGCCGACCTCGGGACCGTCCGCCCCCGCTCAGTTCACGACCGACGCGAGCGTGCGCTCGAGCGCGCCGACTTCGACGTCCCGGCTCTCGACGGCCGTCCCCGACCGCTCTTTGTACCCCGTGCCGGTCGCGATCGCGACGACGTCCTCGTCGGGACCGAGCGCGCCGTCGTCGGTCAGCCGCTCGATCGCCGAGAGCGCGACGGCACAGGAGGGTTCGACCGAGAGGCCGGCGACCGTCGCGAGACGGTCGGTCGCCGCCCGGAGATCGGCTTCGGGAATCGAGAGGACGGCGCCGCCGGTCTCCCGGGCCGCGGCCAGCGCCCGGTTCCCGCTCGGCGGGTCCGCGTTGGCGATCGAGACCGCGGCCGTCGGCTCGGCGTCGATCGCGGAGACGGTCTCGGCTCCCGCCCGGTATGCCCGGGCGATCGGGTCACAGCGTGCGGCCTGGGCGAGATAGAGCCGCGGGACGTCCTCGAGGAGGCCGGCGGCCTCGAGCTCGGAGAGTGCCTTCCAGACCCCACTCGCCTGTCCGCCACTCGAGACCGGCAAGACGACGGCGTCGGGGACCGCCGGGGCGAACGCCTCACAGACCTCGTAGGCCACGGTCTTCTGACCGGCGACCCGCAGCGGGGTGTCGGAGTTTACGAACTCGACGTCCGCCTCGAGCCCGAGGGTCTCGTAGTAGAGTCGACCGTAGTCCCCGACCGCCCGGAACAGGTGGGGGTCGTGGCGGGCGATCAGCTCCAGACGCTCCTCGGGGGTGTCCTCGGCGACGAAGACCGCACACTCGAGGCCGGCGCTCGCCGCGTGGGCGGCGACGCTGAGGGCCATGTTGCCGTGTGAGACCGTCCCGACCCACTCGCGACCCTCGGCGACGGCGTGGCTCACCCCGACCGCCGAGCCCCGGTCTTTGAACGTTCCCGTCGGGTTCGCGCCCTCGACTTTCAGGTGAATCCGCGGCCCGTCGGCGGCCTCCAGCCGCGGGACCCGGTACAGCGGCGTCCGGCCCGCGGCCGCCGAGAGCCCGACGGGGTCGTCGACGGGGAGGAGCTCGCCGTACCGCCAGATGCCCCGGCCGCCGTCCGGCCACTCGAAGCCCCTCGCGTCGACGTCGAACCAGAGTGGCTCCCCGCACCGACAGCGCTTTCGCTCGCCGAACTCGGCCGTCGACCCACACGCATAACAGGATAGCCGTGGCTGCATGGTCGGACGTCGTGTGCGACCGACTAAACCGTTCCCGTCGGTGCCCCGTCGGCCCGGTCCGATCGACGCTCTGCCGATCCGGTGCTCTCGATCCGATCCCGTCGACAGGCGTTTCGCCTGGCTCCGCCGATGGACCACGCCGACACCGGACCGAACCTACACCTACTTTTATATGGATTTTGATTCAACGTACCCCCATGTACACCGTCCTGGTAGCGGTCGACGCCGAACGGGAGACCGCCCGACTCGCCGCGGAGACCGTCACGAACTACCCCTGTGCCGCCGAGAAGGTGGAGGCGACCCTCCTGAACGTCCAGAAGGAGTTCCGGACCCCCGACGAGGGGGCCGAAGTCAGCTCCGAGGAGTTCTACGACGAAGACGAGTTCCCGGCGAGCGTCTCGGTCGCCCAGGAGATCCTGACGGAGGCGGGCGTCTCGACGACGCGACGCCGCGAACACGGCGCCCCGGCCGAGCGGATCGTCGCGGTTGCCGACGAACTCGACGCCGACGACATCGTCATCGCCAACGAGAAGCGATCGCCCGCCGGAAAGGCGCTGTTCGGCAGCGTCACCCAGTCCGTGTTGCTCGATACGGACCGACCCGTCACGGTCGTGAGCCGAAACAAATAGGTTCAGTCTCCGGGTTCAGAACTCGAGACAAGCGGTATCGAGTGGCCGTTGCTAACGGCCTTTTCGCCGACGAACACCAGTGCGAAGACGACAGCGCCGGCCACTTGCAGCATCCGTTCTGGGTATACCATCACGAACACACCGAGAGATAACAGCCCGAACCGAAGGGGATATCCGAACCTGCGTCTGATCCGGAACGGATAGTTGATTCCATAGATCATCGTTATCGCACCCAGCAGAATGAGTCCAGCCGTCAGAAGCGAACTCGGGGTGATCACCGTCGAGACGATCTCCGGGTGATAAATAAACGAGATCGGCAAGATGAATAGTGGTGCGGCGATCTTGATCGCAGTTGCACATGCCCGCCAGAAGTTCGCGCCCGCGATCCCAGCCGCGACGACGACAGCGACGGCAACCGGCGGCGTCACTCCGGCCATCACCGCGGCGTAGAACACCATGAAGTGAGCCGCCAGTTCGGGCACCTCGAAGACGTTGATGAACGTCGGTGCGACCAGCGTGGAGACGATGACGTACGCCGCCACGGTTGGCATTCCGATACCCATGACGATACAGACACCCATTCCGAGCACGACGGCAACGATGAGGACGCCACCGGACAGCTCCATGAGCAACAGGGCGATCCGCGACGGAATCCCCGTGATCATAAGCAGGTCGACAATCCCGTTTACCGCCGCCAGGATGATCGCGATCGGTGCGAGAATAATCGCACCTCGCCGGAAGCCACCGACGGTGTTGCTCACTTCGCCGATGAACGTATCGATCGGATGGACGCTCCGAACACCGGCGAGCTTCGGTCGGAGGAATCCGCGTGACCACTTCTCGTCGAGTTCGACGTGCCACGGTTCACGTCCTTTCGAGATCACGTAGATTTTTTGTACGACAGGCGTCGTGACTCCGAGGGTGATCATTGCAACGATAGTGTAAAGAGCCGACGTCATTACCGTCCACTGGAAGATTCCGAGGGTGATTATCAACACAGCAAACGGGACGCCGAACCGAATCCCCTCAACTACCTTTTCGGTGCTGGTCATCTCCTCGTCGAAGAAATCCTCGAACCGCATCGTGGTCGAGTCGATCTCCCGAATCGACGTGTAATGAACCGCGACGACGATGCTGGCAACCAGAATCGCGGCCGGAAGGAGCCCTGCAATGATGATGTCGACGTACGCGATGCCGAGAAACGAGGCCATCACGAACGCCGAAGCCCCCATCACCGGCGGGAGTACTTGCCCGGATGTGGAGGCGACTCCCTCAATCCCGGCTGCGGTTCGATCCTTGAGTCCCGCGTCCATCATTGTCGGAATGGTGAACGAACCGGTCATCCCAGCGTTCGCGGCGTAACTACCGTTGATAGAGCCGATCACTGCACTAGCCAACACGGCCGTCTGTGCGACACCCGACTCGATGTACCGTCCGGCAACGATCGCCACTCTGAGAATTAGATCGAACGCGCCGTACGCGAACAACAGTCCTGCATAGAGGAGAAACGGTGCAATCCACGCCGCAGTGAGCTGTGTCAACGATCCGTAGAAGCCGGCCATGTCGGTCACAAGGACCTGCAACATCACCGTTGTCGGGACGCCACCATGGGAGAATATCCCGGGAACGTACTGACCGTAGACGCCATAAAGCATCGCTGCACCGACTAACGCGAGGAATACGTTACCGAACGACCGCCAAGTCAGATAGAGAATGACTGCGATGACTAGCCATGCGAGTCGGTACTCGTGATCCAGGGCTCGTCCCTGTCGGACAGTGTACACCTCGGTGAAGTTCGTAAAGAGGTAGACACTAGCCGCGACCATGACGAATGCTGAGGCCGAGAGAATAAGCAAGTCGAGGTAGTCACCTTCCTCGCTCGCCCCGATGGCCTCATTTAAAACGTACAAACAGAGTATCCCGCCGAGGAACACGATTCCGTACTGTGTTCTGGACATCGGTTCGGTAAACGGGAGCAAGTAGTACAGTACGATAGCCCAGAAAACAAGCGCCCCGACAGTCACGCCTTTATTCAGTATCTCTATCTTTTTTTTCGCTAGTCCAGCGGTCGTTGTTGTTCCCATTGATCGATGTGAACGTGTTATCAGTCGGTATTTCGGAACGAGATGAGCTGACTGCCGGGTCAGTTGTACTCGGCCGCCTCGTCTGGATCGCCGACGACCCAGTCGTCTTCCCACACGCCTTCTTCTTCATAGTACTCGGCCGCTCCGGGATGCCAGGGATAATCTTCGAGTCCCATCGCGACTAGGTCCTCGACATTATTCGGCTGGAAGCGTGGTTCGGCGTCCTGGGCGGTGTCGTTTTCTTCGGCGGCGATCTTGGTCAGTTCGTAAACCGCCTCCTCGGGAGCGTCCGGATGGAACGCGTACACGACCTCGAGATCCCAGGTGACGATTTCATCGACACCGAGATCCTGTTGCCAGTCGAACGTATCCACGGGATCTTCGTATTCCGAATAGCCTGCACCGGGGAACTCTTGGATCGCCTCGACGAGATCGTCGGTGTGTTCTACGTATCGCACGTCGACACGTGCGTCGTACTCGACGACGAATCCCGTGTTTCCGACTCCTGGCGTCCCGTACGCGATGGCGGCGTCGATCTGACCCTCTTCCATGAGACCCGGGGCGTCGTCGACGTTTGCGTCGATGATCTCCATCTCGTCGTAAATGTCCGCAACCTGTGGCATTTGCCAAACTTCGAGGGCTGTCTCGCGGTTCGAGAAGCCCGGTTCGGCCGGGTAGACTGTGGCGCCAGCGAGGTCGTCGAACGTCTCGATGTCGGTTTCTTCTCTCGCGACCAGATGTGCGCTGTACGGGAACGCCTGAAATCCCTGGAACGGAATGCTGTCCAGAGGGTCGTCTTCGAAGTCGCCCTCGTTGTTGATCGCCTTATCCAGTGTGTTGTTGTCCGTTATCCCACCGTCGATAACGCCCTCGTCTATTTGATATACCGTTCCAATGAATCCTGGTGCCTCGATGGTCGAATAGTTCACCAGATCCGAATGGGTCGAGACCATCTGTTCGACCGCGAGCCCGACGTCGAACGTCCCTCCCGAAGAGGTACCCATCCGGAGCTCGTACTCCGCATCGTCGTCTCCATCCATGTCTCCATCCGTGTCGTCGTCCTCGTCGTCCAGCGGATCTTCGTCCGGGTCGACGTCGTCTCCGATACAGCCAGCGACGCCGATTACACCCGCTCCTGCGGTCGCCTGCAGGAACTTCCTACGTGTAGAGTCATCAATTGTCATGTGTGTTGCAACCCATACTGAGGAAACCAAGGTATATATATTCTTCGAGGCTGTCCGATTGAGCCGTATTCATTCGTTTGAGAAATCTCGACAAAATTTGTTGGAATCCCCGACGAACTAGCCCACAAGAGACCCTTTCGGGATATTCCGCGGCGGACCCGTATGGCACCGCCTCATCGGCCGTGGTCGGTGCGGATAACGTTCCCGAGCGCAGGTTGGTGGCCACGGTTTACCTCTTCTTCGCACAGTCGATGGAGCCGATGACCGCGGTCCAAACGGTTATTCGTCCGCTCCGTGAACGCGGGGTCATGGATCTCCGGATCGACGGAAACGTGGCGCTGGCGACGGCATCGAGCGGCGGCCTCGGCTTCGCGTCCGCCCGGGCGCTGGTACGGGAGGGAGCGAACGTCGTGATCAACGGCCGCACCGAGGGGACGCTGGCGGAGGCCGCCGAGGAACTGCGGGCCGAGGCGACCGGCGGAGCCGAGGTGGTGGCGATCCAGGGGGATCTCACCGACCCCGACGACGTCGCCGACCTCGTCGAGGGGACGGTCGCGGAGTTCGGCCGACTCGACCACCTCGTGACGAGCGCCGGCGGTCCGCCGTCGGGGCCCTTTCTCGGGATCGACGACGCGGCGTGGCAGGACACCTACGAGCTGCTCGTGATGAGCGTCGTCCGGACCGTCCGGGAGGCCGCCCCCCACCTCCGGGCGGACGGCGGCGGGACGATCGTCACGATCGCCTCCCGGACGGTCAAAGAGGCCGTCGACAGCATGGTGCTCTCGAACTCGGTCCGGATGGGCGTGATCGGCCTCGAGAAGACCATCTCGACCGAGTTCGCCCCCGAGGTCCGTGCGAACGCCGTCCTCCCCGGCTCCCACGAGACAGAACGCGTCGAGAACCTCATCGAACAGGGCGTCGAACGCGGCGAGTACGCCTCCTACGAGGAGGGGTACGCGGATCGCGTCTCGGAGGTCCCCCTCGACCGGCTCGGCTCGACCGAGGAGTTCGGCGCGACCGTCGCCTTCCTCTCCTCGCCGGTGTCGGGGTTCATCAACGGTACCGCCGTGCCGATCGACGGCGGCTCGCTCGGCTCGAACCTCTAGATCCCGTGGGCGGACTAGAACTCGTGGTCGCGTGATTTCAGATCCGAGACCGTCGCGCCGGCGTCGATCTTCGCCTCGACCAGCAGCTCCTCCGTGAGGATCGCCTCGGCGGTCTCGGCGACCGCGGCGGCCTCCTCGGCGGGCACGACGGAGACGCCGGTCGCGTCGGCGACGATCAGATCGTCAGGGGCGACCTCCACCCCGCCGATCTCGACGGGCTCGCCGACCGCCTCGACCGAGAGTCTCCCCTGGCCGGACCGGGGGGTCCGTCCCCGGCCGAAGAGGGGAAACGCCGACGCCCGGACCTCGGGGACGTCCCGATACCCCCCGTCGACGACGATCCCCGCGGCGTCGGCCGCCGCCGCGAGCCGCGAGGCGTTGGCGCCCCAACAGGAGATCTCCGGGCCGGCACCGTCGAGCACCAGCAGACGGTCGGGGCCGATCTCCTCTAGCATCGCGTACGGGAAGTTCGTCCCCGACTCCGGCTCCGCGGCTTCCTCGAGCCGGAGCGGGTGGGCACGGCCGACCGCGACGTGCTCCGGGTGGGCCGGATCGAGCCCGGTGATCACGCCGTCGATGCCGTGTTCGTCCAGCGCGTCGGAGACGAGCGTCGCGTCGAACAGCCGGAACGTCTCGGTGAGCGTCGACATACCACCCACCGGGCGGGGGACCGGCTTATAGCTGTGCCTCGAAGACCGCCGGGTTGACGACGGTCTCCGGCCGGCCGCCGGCGAGGATCGTCTCGATTTTCTCCCCGGCGAGTCGGGCCCCACGTTCGAGGTAGCCGTCCGTGACGCCCGCGACGTGTGGGGTGACCAGCACGTCGGGTGCGGTCAACAGCGGATCGTCCGACTCCGGGGGCTCCGCGGACAGCACGTCGAGGACGACGCCCGCGAGCCGCCCGTCCTCTATGGCCGCCGCGAGCGCCGCCTCGTCGACGACGCCGCCGCGGGCGACGTTGATGAGGTGTCCGCCCTCCATCGCCGCCAGCTCCTCGGCGCCGATCATCCCGCGGGTGTCGGCGGTCAGCGGCGCGTGGAGGCTGAGCACCTCCGCGCGCTCACAGAGCTCCGCGAGCCCGACGAGCTCGACCCCCGCGTCCTCGACGGTCGCCCGGTCGGTCCGCGGGTAGATCTCCGAGTCGGTCCGCTCGCCGGCGACGTAGGGATCGTAGCCGAGTATCTCGGCCCCGACCGCCCCGGCCCGGCGGGCGACCTCGAGGCCGATCGTCCCGAGGCCGACGATCCCGACGGTCGTCCGACCGAGCTCCCGTCCCATGTCCCGGGCGGCGTCCCACTCCCCCGCGGTCGTTCGCTCGTGGATTCCGAGAAGATCCCGCAACAGGAGCGTCATCGCCGCGGTCGTGTACTCGACGACCGCGGGTCCGGGCGCGCCCGGGGAGTGGGTGACGACGACGCCGTGCTCGGTCGCGGCCTCGAGGTCGACGCGGTCGTAACCGGAGCCGTAGACGGCAAGCGCCCGGAGCGACGGCGCGCCCTCGAACAGCTCGCGGGTGGCGCTCCCGGGCCGGAGCACGAGCGCGTCGTGGCCGTCGGCGGCCGCCGCGAGCGCCGCCGTCGAGCCGTGCTCGATGCCCGCCTCGCCGACCTCGTGGACCCCGATCCGCCAGTCCGCCGGGAGCGTCTCCCGCAGGACGTCCTCGCGGACCGGTCGCGCCCGACTCCTCGTGATCAACACCGAAGGCATGGTTCACCGACCGTCCCGGAGGGGGATGAACGTTCCCCCCGGTGTCGGGTCGTCGCCACGTTCACGGTTCGGGTCGTCGCCACGTTCACGGTTCGGGTCGCCGCCACGTTCACGGTTCGGGTCGCCGCCACGTTCTCCGAGACGGGTCCGACTGCCGACCCCTCGGCTCCGCGGAACCGTACGTTTTTGTCCCCGGGAAGGGTCTGGGAACGCGTGACTGGAGACGGGACGGAGCGTGTAACCGACGAGGGAACCGAACGGGAGAGTGACGACACCGGAACGAAGGCGGGCGACGGAGCGACGACGGACGACGATCGGACGGCGACCGACGACGACAGGACGACGGACGACGATCGGACGGCGACCGACGACGACAGGACGACGGACGGCGCCGAAACGATCGCGGACGGCGCCGGACCGGCGACGGTACGGATCGGCTGTGGGGCCGGCTACGCCGGCGACCGGATCGAACCGGCGGTCGAGCTCTCGGCCGACCCCGACCTCGAGTACCTCTGTTTCGAGTGTCTGGGCGAGCGGACGGTCGCGCTCGCCCGCCAGCGTCTCGCCGGCGACGGGCCGGGTTACAACCCCCGCCTCGAGGAGCGCTTCGAGGCGGTCCTCGAGAACTGCGTCGAAAACGACGTCACGGTGGTCACGAACATGGGCGCGGCGGATCCGGACGCGGCGGCCGCGGCGACGGCCGAAATCGCCGCCGAGGCGGGATTGGAGCTGTCCGTCGCGAGCGTAACCGGCGCTGACGTCGCCGACCGGTTCGACGCCCTCCACGAGGAGACCTTCGGCGGCGACCCCGTCGCGGCCTACCGCGACCGGACGGTCGCCGCCGACGCCTACCTCGGCGCCGAGCCGATCGTCGCGGCCCTCGAGGGCGGCGCTGACGTCGTCATCACCGGCCGCGTCGCCGACAGCTCGCTGTTTCTGGCGCCGATGATCCACGAGTTCGGCTGGGAGTTCCCCCACGACGGCCCCTCCGAACGGATCGGGCAGGGGCTGACCGCCGGCCACTTACTCGAGTGTGCCGGCCAGATCACCGGCGGCTACTTCGCCGATCCCGGGCGGGCGGACGTCGAGGGGCTCGCCGAGCTGGGGTTCCCGATCGGGGAGATCACCGCCGACGGCGGGGTGACGATCACGAAGCTCCCGGGAACCGGCGGGGAGGTGACGCCCGCCACCTGCACCCAGCAGCTCCTCTATGAGGTCCACGATCCCACGGCCTACCTCGTCCCCGACGGCGTCGTCGACCTCTCGGGGGTGAGCTTCGAGACGGTCGGCCCCGACGCCGTCCGCGTCGAGGGCGGAGTGGCCGACCCCCCACCGGACACGCTGAAGGTCTCGCTGGGGTACGACGCCGGCTACCGCGGCGTCGGGGAGATCTCCTACGCCGGCCCCGGCGCCCGCGACCGCGCCGAACTCGCGGCTCGGATCGTCCGCGACCGCCTGGGGATCCGCGGACTGGAGCCGGCGGGGCTCCGGACGGACCTGATCGGGGTCGACGCCCTCCACGGCGACGTCGGCGACGGGGATCCCTACGAGGTCCGCCTCCGCGTCGCCGCCCGCTGTGGGGACGAGGCGACCGCCCGCGGCGTCGCCCGGGAGGTCGAGACGCTCTACACGAACGGGCCAGCCGGAGGCGGCGGCGCGCGGATGGACGTCGAGCGGATCGTCGGCATCGTCTCGACGCTGATCGACCGCGACCGCGTCGAGCCCGAGCTCTCCGTCCGGGAGGTGGACGCGTGAGCGACTCCGGACGCGCCCGGACGGTCCGGGAGCTCGCACTGGTCCGGGCGGGGGACAAAGGCGACACCTCGAACGTCGTCGTCGTCGCCGACTCCACGGCGGCGTACGACCGGCTCGCCGTCGAGCTCACCGAGGAGCGCGTCCGCGAGCGGTTCGCCCACCTCGGCGCCGAGGGCGTCACCCGACACGAGGTGCCGTCGACGAACGCGCTCAACTTCGTGATCGAGGGCGTCCTCGCGGGCGGCGTGACCACCTCGTTGCGCCTCGACGCCCACGGGAAGTCCCTCTCGTCGCTGCTGGCCGGGATGGAGCTACCCGCCGACGGGGAACGGTAACGGCGGAGCCGCGCCGTCGGTGACGACACAACCGTTATTGTGACCGGCGGCCGTACCCTTCGACGGATGTTCGACGACGCCGTCATCGCCGCGATCGGCGAGACCGAAAAGAGCCGGCCGAGCCCGGACGACGACCAGCCGTTCTCCGATCTGGAGGAGTACTTCCGGATGGCGACGGCCGAGACCCTCGCGGACGCGGGCCTCGAGCTCTCGGCGGTCGACGGGCTCGGGGTGGCCCGCCCGTCGACGGAGACCCCCTACCGGTATCCGCTGATGGTCGCCGACGCGATCGGACTCGCCGACCTCGAGTGGCTCACCACGACCGACCACTGTGGGGGCCAGGCCGTCCCCCTGCTCGCTCAGGCGGCGATGGCCGTCGACGCGGGGGTCGCCGAGACGATCCTCTGTCTGGGCGCGGACGTGCCGAAACGTCCCGACCGCGGCTCCGGGGAGATCTTCCCCCGGGACCCCCGGGGGCTCCAGCGGGAGTACAAGGACCCCTTCGGCGTCCAGGGGACGAACGCCGAGGTCGCGCTCGTCCAGAACCGCCACGCCGAGCGGTTCGGGACGAACCCCGAGGAGCTCGGCCGGCTCTACGTCGCCCAGCGACGCCACGCCGCGGCCAACCCGCTCGCGTACTTCGACGAGGAGGTCGATCTCGATGCGTACCTCGGATCGGCGCCGATCGCCGACCCCGTCCGCCTTTTCGACTGTGTCATCCCCGTCAACGCGGGGTTCGGTGCGCTCGTGACGACGCCGGAGCGGGCGGAGGAGCTCGGAGCCGACCCCGTCTCGATCGCGGGCGTCGGCCACAACCACTGTCCGACGGTCCCCGACGATCGCCGGCTCACCTCGATCGGGATGGCGCCGGCGGCCAGGCGGGCGTTCGCGGCCGCCGGCCTCGACCCCCTGGAGGCCGACTTCTACCAGCTGTACGACGACTACCCGATCGTGGTGGCGATCGAGATGGAGGAGCTCGGGCTCTACGAGGCCGGCGAGGCCGGCCGGTTCCTCGCGGAGACCGGGTTCGGGATCGACGGCGAGGTGCCGCTCAACACCGGCGGCGGCCAGCTCTGTGCCGGCCAGGCGGGCGTCGCCGGGGGGTTCCTCCAGCTCCTCGAGGCGGTCCGCCAGCTCCGCGGGGAGGGTGGCGACCGCCAGGTTCCCGGCGCCGAGCGCGGGATCGTCACCGGCATCGGCGGCGTCTCGGCGAACTACGACGGGGTGTTGGCGGCCAACTCCGTGATGGTCGTCGAACGGGGGTGGGCGGCGTGAGTCCGGACCGGCCGCTACCGGACTCCCGCGCCGAGTACGACGAGGCGTTCTGGCGGGGCGCCGCCGAGGGCCGGCTGCTCGTCCAGGAGTGTGCCGACTGCGGGGCCCGACAGCTCCACCCCCGGCCGGGCTGTCGGTCGTGTGGCTCCGGCGAGCTGGGGTGGCTCGAGGCCGAGGGCGTCGGCGAGGTGTACGCCCACACCGTGATCCGACGGGCGACCGAACACCCCTGGTTCGCCGACGAGGTCCCCTACGTCGTCGCGATGGTCGAGCTCCCGGAGGGGCCGTCGCTGTGGACGACCGTCGTCGACTGCCCGCCCGAGGCCGTCGAGATCGGGATGCCCGTGGAGGTCACCTTCGAGGCGGTCGCCGAGGGGATCGCCCTCCCGCTGTTTCGGCCGCGGTAGTTCGTCCACTAACCGACCCCGTGGCACCGCCCCCGTCGCTCCGAGCACGGTAGCTCCGGCTCCACGGCTCCGGCCGCGGACCGAAACTGTGAGGTGTCACACCGCACCACTGGGAGTATGGCATCCGAGACCGGCAGCGAGTACGTCCTCGAGGCGCTGGCCGCGGAGGGGGTCGAGACCCTCTTCGGCGTCATCGGCGAGGGCAACGCCCACTTCCTCGACGCGACCAACGACGCCGACCTGCCGTTCAGACAGGCCCGCCACGAGCAGGCCGCGGTCTCGATGGCCGACGGCTACGCGCGGACGACCGGCGACGTCGGGGTCTGTACGCTCACCCACGGCCCGGGGGTCACGAACGGCGCGACCGGCATCGCCGCGGCCGACCGCGACGACGTCCCGCTCGTCGTCCTCGTCGGCGACACGTCCGCGGCGGGCCGTGAGACCTCCCTGCAGTATCTCGACCACCGGACGTTCTCGGCGCCCATCTCCGTCTACGCGAGCCGTATCGAACGCACGGAGACGATCCCCGAAATCCTCTCGCGGGCGTTCGACCGCGCACGGACCCGGAGCGGGCCGGTCGTCGTCGAACTCCCGACGGACGTCCAGGCGGGCGAGCCGCCGGAGGCCGACTACCGGCCGGTCGTTCGGCCCCGCCAGCGTCCCCGTCCCGACGGGGCGTTGCTCGCCGAGGCCGTCGACCTGCTCGAAGCCGCCGACGCGCCGGTGGTCCTCGCCGGCGGTGGGGCGAACCGCTCCGACGCCGGCGACGCGCTCGCGGAACTCGCCGGACGACTCGGCGCGCCGATCGCGACGACGTACTTCGGGCGCGGTGTCCTCGCCGACGCCCACCCGATGGTCAGCGGCATCGCGGGGACGTTCATGACACCCGCGAACGACGAGTTGCTGTGGGACGCCGACGTCGTCGTCGCCGCCGGCGCGCGGCTGTCGGGGAAGGCCACCCGGTACGGGAAGCTGTACGCCGACGCGGACGTGATCCAGATCGACACCGACGCGGAGTCGGTCGGGATCCACCGCGAGCCGGCGGTCGGGCTCGTCGCCGACGCCCGCGAGACCCTCGCCGCGCTCGCCGAACGGGTCGAGCCGAACCCCGACCGTGCGGATCGGGTCGCGGAGACGATCGCGGCGGCGCCCGCCCCGTGGGCCGACGGCTTCGAGGACCGGGACGGGGAGATCGACCCCCGGGAGCTCACCGTCGAGCTGTCCCGGATCGTCACCGACGACGCGATCGTCGCCGTCGATTCGGGGAACAACACCGGCTTCCCGGCAGTGTTCCACGAGATCGGTGCCGACGGACGGATCCTCGTCAACGGCAACTTCGGGACGATGGGGTACGCGCTGCCGGCGGCTCTCGGCGCGGCGGAGGCGGCCCCGGACCGGCCCGTCGTCTGTTACACCGGCGACGGCGCGGCCCTCCAGGTGATCCAGGAGCTAGAGACCGGCGTCCGGCTGGGCTCGCCGACGGTGGTCGCGATCCTCAACGACCGCAGCTACGGCATCATCCGCCACCGCCAGCGCCTCGAGTTCGGCCGGGAGACCGCAAGCAGCTACGAGGGACCGGCGTTCGTCGAGGTCGCCGAGGGGCTCGGCGCCCGGGGTGAACTGATCCGTTCCGCGGAGGATCTGTCGGTCGTCGAGGAGTATCTGGAGTCAGAACCGTCCGTCCCGCTCGTGCTCGACGTTCGGACGATTCCGGAGGTCTCTCGGCCGGGATTCCCGCCGTACTGAGGGGACGATCGAAGACGTATCACTGAGATTTTAGGGGCCGAAACAGTCTATCGAAGCGTCATTTCCGTCACTCCGTCCCGATCAGCCGCGAGAGCGCCGCCTCGGGGAGCACCTCCGAGAGGACGGACTCGGTGTGCTCGCCCAGCTCCGGCGGGCCGTGGCCGGATCGGGTCACGTAGCCCGAAAACTGTACCGGGCAGGTGGGGTAGGGGAACTCGACCCCGCCGATCTCGAGGTCCTGAAGGGTGCCACTCGCACGCAGGTGTTCGTCCTCGAACAGCTCGACCGTGTCCCGGACCGGCGCGCCGGGGATCCCGCGGTCGCGAAAGAGCGCGAACCACTCGTCGTTCGTCCGCTCTCCGAACAGCGGGACGAGCTCGGCGGCCAGTTCCTCGCGACGCTCGACCCGGTCGTTGTTGCGCGCGAATCGCTCGTCGTCGCCGAGCTCCGGCCTGTCGATGGCCTCACAGAACGACTGCCAGGTGCCGTCGCTCCCGATGGCGACCGCGAACCAGCCGTCGGCCGTCTCGAACGTCCGGTAGGGTGCGAGCGACGGGTGGGTCGTCCCGAGACGCGGGTACGGCTCGCCGGTGACGAACGTCCGTCCCGCCCGTTCGGTGAGCCAGGAGACCAGCCCCTCGAACATCGGAACCTCGATCCGGCCGCCCGAGCCGCCGTACAGCGCCGTGACGACGCCGACGACGGCGTACATCCCGCCACAGATGTCCCCGATCGGGATCCCCGGGCGCGCCGGCGGTCCGTCCTCCTGGCCCGTGACGCTCATCGAGCCCGAGAGCGCCTGGACGACCATGTCGAACGCCGGCAGCTCGCGGTACGGCCCCTCGAGAAATCCGGAGATCGAACAGTAGACCAGCTCCTCGTCGACCTCGCGGAGCTCCTCGTAGCCGAGCCCGAACCGCTCCATCGTCCCCGGTCGGTAGTTCTCGACGACGGCGTCGGCGGTTCCGGCGAGCTCGACGAACGCCGCCGCCCCCTCCTCGCTCGTGAGGTCGAGCTCGACGCTCCGTTTGCCACGGTTTAGCGAGGCGAAGTAGGCGGTGATCCCCGAGTCGCCGACGTCCGGGCCGACGCCCCTGGTGATGTCACCCCGTCCCGGACGCTCGATCTTTATCACCTCCGCACCGAGGTCGGCGAGCAGCTGTGTCGCGAACGGGCCGGCGAGCATCTGGGTACAGTCGAGCACCCGGACGCCCTCGAGTGGATAGTTCGACGTTCCGTGATTCATCCGATGTCAGTCCGTCTCGTCCGGGCACACATATTCGTTCCCCTCCGGCGGTTAGCTGTGAGCCGAACCGGACGCCGGCTTTCGGTTCGTCACACGTTCCGGCTCGGGGGCCTAGACGCCGACGACGTAGACCCAGTGGAGCCAGTGAGCCAGCGCCGCGAGCAGCCCGATCGCCAGCACGACCTCGATCGTTCGGACGACGTACGGCGTGACCGTGCGAACCCTCGACTCGACGTCGTCGTAGGCGTCGTGGAGGCTGTCGAGGACGTCTATCAGCCGTTCGCCGATCGTCGGACCGGACGTGTTTCCGGAGGACATGGTCGTCTTTCAGAACCGGCGGTATTAAATCCACCTCTCGATCCGACCGACATAGGTGAAATCGCTCGACCCCTCGATCCGACCGACATAGGTGAAATCGCTCGACCCCTCGATCCGACCGACATAGGTGAAATCGCTCGACCCCTCGATCCGACCGGCCTAGGTGAAACCGCTCGTCCCCTCGAGGAGGTGCGCGTCGAGTACCTCCCGGTCGAGTTCGACGCCGATACCGGGCTCCTCGGGCACCTCCACGTAGCCGTCCTGGATCACCGGCTCCTCGCGGACGAGCAGGTCATCCCACCACTCGACCTCCAGGGCGTGGTACTCGAGGAGGTCGAAGTTGGGGATCGCCGCCCCGAGGTGGACACAGGCCATCGTTCCGACGGGGCTGCAGACGTTGTGTGGCGAGACCGGGATGTAGTTCTCCTCGGCTCGGTCGGCGATCCGGACCGTCTCGGCCAGCCCGCCGACGGTCGTCGGATCGGGCGTGATCACGTCGACGCCGTGATCGTAGAGCAGCTCGGAGAGCTCGTGGACCCGAAAGCGGTTCTCGCCGGTGGCGACCGGCGTCCGGGTGGCCCGCGTGACCTCCTTCTGGGCGGCCATGTTCTCCGGCGGGACGAGGTCCTCGAGCCACATGAGATCGAACTCCTCGAGCTCGTAGGCCAGCCGTTTGGCGCTCTCGACGGTGTAATCCCAGTGACAGTCGAAGGCGAGGTCGACGTCGTAGCCGATCTCCTCGCGAACCGCCGCGACGATCTCGCGTTTCTCGGCGATCGCCGCGTTCGAGAGCCGGCCGTTGTACGGATCCGGCTCGTTGTCCGCCTCCATATCGAGGTCGAACTTCAGCGCGGTAAAGCCCATGTCGACGACCCGACGGGCCTCGGCGGCGTAGGCCGCCGGCGAGTAGGCCTCCGCGTCCGCGTACTCGGTGTAGCCGTCCTCGACGGCGTACGCCTCCCCGGCGTGGCAGTCACAGTAGATCCGGACGTCGTCGCGGAACTTCCCGCCGAGCAGCTGGTAGACGGGCACGTCGAGGAGCTTCCCCGCGGCGTCCCAGAGGGCGATCTCGATCCCCGAGGCCGCGGTGACGACCTTCCCCGTCGTCCCGCCGTGGCCGGACATCTCCTGGACGATCCGCCGGAACAGCCGCTCGACGTCCAGGGGATTCTCCCCGACCAGAAACCGGTTCGTGTACTCGACGATCTCGGGGACGCCCCCGCCGCGGTAGGCCTCGCCGATCCCCGTCACGCCGGCGTCGGTTTCGACCTCGATCAGGTTCCACTCGAAGTTCCCCTCGACGACGCAGCTGCGGATCTCCGTGATCTCGACGTCCCGTTCGGCCGCCCTGTGCTCCGTGTGATTCGAATAATCTCTCATTGTCTGAACTCCTCTATTGCTCCGTCGTCCAGCCGGACGCCGTGGCCCGGCTCGGTCGGCAGCGCGATCCGTCCGTCGTCGTCCGGCGCGAGCGGCGCGGCGACGACGTCGTCGAACACCTTCACGTCCTGGTCGCGGTAGAAGTACTCGACCCAGAGCCCGTTCTCGATCGCCCCCACGAGCGACGCGTGCAGGTTCCAGTTGTAGTGGGGGGCGATCGGGACGTCGTAGGCGGCGGCGTGGTGGGCGATCTTGAGCCACTCGGTGATCCCCCCACAGACGGTGGC
>Ga0207421_10002135_pt1 | contig 24800 bp, 17 predicted proteins | sample SodLakKL_010_SED_4_FD_187542 | JGI IMG/M metagenome (GOLD analysis project Ga0207421, IMG submission 187542) | Alkaline sediment microbial communities from Lake Tanatar, Kulunda Steppe, Russia - 8KL_010_SED (SPAdes) (version 2) | ecosystem: Environmental > Aquatic > Non-marine Saline and... | reverse complement strand
CCCCCCCCCGCGCGGCAGGCGCCTCCCCGCCTCAGTCGCCCCCGCGCCTCAACGTGCCGCAGCAGCTCGCCGGCTCTTGCGCCTCAACCGGAGCTTCCCTCCGTAGTCCCTTTCATAGGAAGAGAGCGCGCCGGGTCTGCAACCGAGCCGATGCGAGCGGCATAGCTGCTTTGCTGCTCGATATCCTCGTCGGTGACGATGTGGAAATCGAGCAATCCATTCGAGCGATATCCGGTGTTGAGGTAGTTGATCTCCGCGAGGCACTGGCTCCACCCCTCAAACCATGCAGTGAGCCGCGCCCGCTGATCCTCCGTCCCCGCAAAATGCACCAACAGATCGATATCGCTCGCCGGTCCGGCGCTCCCGCTGTTGGCGCTTCCAAACAGGTACATCGCCTGAACTCCGTACTGCTCCGGGTCGGTCTCGGCTGCGATGCGCTCGGCCATGTGCATGCGCCAACGCGAGAAAGCGTCGTCGGGTTGAGCAATCGCAGCCTCTTCTCGCGCTCGAGTCCGTTCCGACTCCGGCGGCGCCACGCCAGGATCGCAGAGATACCCGACCGCCTCTTCGAGCTCGGCGTTCATGAGGACCCGCAGAAGCTTCCCGGCTGCGGAGCCCGGAACGTCGATTACGCGAATGACGTGTGCAAGCTGTGCGTACTTCGGCGCAATCTCTTCGAGCTTGTTGGTAGTGCCGGTGAGAAAACTCTCGTTAAACACGGTGTCGTTATCGTCGGGATAGAGGGGAAGATAACGGATCCCTGACTCCACCAGGTCTTGGAAGAAGTGGGTGCCGAAGGAGAGATCCGGCTGATAGTTGCCCCGCTGCCGCGCTATCTCTACCAGGACCGCCGTGTTATTGAGATCGGCGTAGGTGACCTGAACGCCGAGCTTGATGTCGCCTCGACTCCCCCATCTCCCGGGTCCCATGAGCACGAACTGCCGCTTGGGGAGAAGCGAGTTGAGGACCCCGATTGCTTCGCCCACTTGCACCATCTCGGCGTGAGTCGAAAGCTTGCCGTACTCGTCCGGATCCACGTACACAACGTGGGAAAGCCCCGGATGCATACCGTTGGCAATGTGCCGATGGGCCGTGAAGACGAGGTCCTTCCGCTCGATGTCGCGCGGAATCGGCGGCGGTTGTGTGTCGGTATCCGTGTATTGCGACCGACACTGCAGCAGGTAGAAGTCGTGGCCGTCCGAGGCAAACTCGATATCCACCGGAGTCCCGAGCGCTTCCTCGAGCGTTCGAAGAATAGTTCGCACCCGCTTGGCAAACGGGGTTCGATTCACCAGGCCCGCAAACGTAACGACCGGCTCACCGTCCGGAGCGTCGATCTCATACGGGCTCGGCTGCGTGAGAGTGCCCTCCCGGTAGAGCGAGACGAGATAGTGAGAGCTCGGAATCGAGTCGCTATGCCGCTCCAGCAGCTCACGCACCTCCATCGTTTCAAAACGCTCTTCCTTCAGGTTGATGACATCCAGCTTCCGCGGAGAGTAGTATCGAACCTCGTCCGGAGTGGTGTTCACCCGCAATCCGGGCTGTCCCGGAGAGATGAGCACTGGGAAGTCGTCACTGAGACGATCCACCGCCCGCGTTCCCAGCCCGGGAACCAGCCGCGCCAACCCGTCCTCGCGCTTGATCCGCGGCGACCATCGAAATTCGTTCTTGCTGAACCCCACGCCGGCATAGAGCGGAAGATAGTAGTCGCCGATCTGGGTTCCCACCACCTCCTGGATCATGATTCCCATCTCCTCGTGGAAATCGAGCAGTCCGCGCTCCCGCCGGTACTGGATGGAGTCCGGGCTGAACACCGACGCATAGATCTCGGCAACGGCATCCGTGAGCTGCTCCAGGCGCGCCTGCTTGGGGCCGCGATTGGCGATGAAGAGGCTTTTGTACTTGCCGGAGAAGACTGCGCCCATCTGGTCCTCGAGCAAGCTCGAGCTGCGCACGATGAGCGGCACCTCTCCGAAGTCGTCCAGGACAGCCGATAGGCTTCGCAGAATCCCCGGCGGGAAGCTCGAATTCTTCAGCAGCTGGATGATGTGCGGATACTCGAGCCTGATCTCATAGAGATCCTTGTACTTCTGCTCGTTCAGCTCTTCCAGGTTGTTGTAGTGGAGGAACTCCACGGAGGTATCCGTAGTCATGTACCAGGTCGTCGGCGTAGCCGGCGGTGAGAAGTCGGGGATGTTCCGAGCGGCCTTCCGGAGAATCTGGTGGGCCAGGAACACTCCCGTGCTCTTGCCGCCGAGCTTTCCGTGGCTTCCTTCGGGGAAGATCATCCGATTGACCACGCCATGGAAGTCGCTGACGTCGATATGCTGCTTCGCGATATTGAGGACTTCCAGCCGCTCGGAGAAGAAGCGGCGGAAGAGATCTACCTTCAGCCATCGCTCCGTCGGCGAAGAAAGGCGTTCGTGCTCGTCCAATCGATTACAGTAGCGGTTCACCGCCTCCAAGATCTCGGCGAGCGGTGTGTGCGGGCGATCCACAGCGCGGATCAACGAGTACGCCTTCTGCTCCATGATGCACCGCTTCAGGTAGCGGGTAATCTGTCCGTCGCTCAAGTAGTTGGAGGCGATCCGGAAGGTCCGCTCAGCCAGCTGCATGACACTATGGAGCGGCTGCTTGGCAAGCGGGTAGTTTTCCTCCCCAGGCGTTTCGGCCTGGACGACGCCGGCCTGGAAGCTCTCCATAACCTCCGAATACTCTCCCGCGCCGCTGCGGACCAAGTAGTTGGTCATCTTCCGGCACAGATGCGCAAGGAGATCGGGATCCGTCCGGCGCAACAGATCGACGATGACGACCCACTCGCGGTCACCGCGCTCATCTCCGGTCAGCTCCTGTCCGGCGTTGTTCCACTCACGCAGCACCTCTTCCATCCGCCGGTGCATGACGGTTTGGCCGATCCGGTCCCCGATGGTACAGATGAGCTTGCGCTCCTTGTCCAGGAAGACACCCCCCTCCTGCGGCGGTAGCTTCTTCACATACGATACGTCGACTCGCCCCTCCTTGCGATCGTTGACTACTATGTCGCAACTGTCAGTCCATACGGTGGCCCGATAGTCCGGCGACTGATAACTCACCCCTTGGAACACGATTCGCGCGCGACACAGCTCCGGAAACTGCCATCCCGATGGGATGATCCGCACAAGCTCCTGAAGGATTTCCGGGAGCGAAAGCCGCGGGTTACAGAGCAGTTCCTCCACGTGATAGAGGCAGTTCAGCTCTTTGGCCCGCTCCTTGAGAACATCCAGCACCTGGTCGCCGGACTCGGTATCGTCCATCACGTTCCGTCCTTCCCCGCCGCACGGCCGGGCTACACCCAGCCGCGCCGTTTGACCGCCTGCGCGACCCTGTTAATGGCTATGATATACGCTGCATCGCGCATTCGCAGCCCCCGTTTGTCGGCAAGTGCGCTTACGCTCCGATAGGCGTTGGTGATCTTGGTATCCACCTTCTCCAGGACCTCCGGCTTCTCCCAGTAGTAGTTCATATTCGACTGAACCTGCTCGAAATAGCTACAGGTCACACCGCCGGCGTTCGCCAGAAAGTCCGGGATAACCAAGATCCCTCTTTCCTTCATGACCTCGTCACCTTCCGGCGTGGTCGGCCCGTTTGCGCCTTCCGCCACCACTTTTACACGTCCGCTCATCTCCGGAGCGCTTGTGGCCGTGATCTGACCTTCAAGGGCCGCGGGAACCAACACGTCGACTTCCTGACAAAGCCAATCGTCCCCCGGCAGCAGCTCATAGCCCATATCCTGCGCCTTTTCCTTGTCGATATCGCCATATACACTCGTGATCGACTTCAGCGCCTCTATGTCCACGCCGTCCCGCTTCCTGAAGGTATACGCGGTCTTGTCACCTTGGTGCCAGCAGGAGACCGCTACGACGGTGCCGCCGAGCTCCTGGTACATCTGTGCGGCGTGCTGCGCTACATTGCCGAAACCCTGAAGCGCAGCCGTCGTGTCACCCGGGTTCACCGCGAGCTCATCGAGCGCTTCACGGAGCACGTAGCCGACACCGAAGCCCGTCGCCTCGGTCCGCCCGAGCGTGCCTCCCATATCGACCGGCTTGCCCGTGATGAATCCGGGATATCGTCCGCCGTGAATCGTCTCGTACTCGTCGAGCATCCACACCATGTGCCCGCCGTTGGTCATCACGTCGGGAGCGGGGACATCCAGCTCCGGCCCCACATCGCGCGCCAGCTGCCGCACCCAACCGCGGCACAGCCGCTCTTGCTCCCGTTCAGTGAGGTGGTGCGGATCGCAGATCACCCCACCTTTCCCACCGCCGAGCGGAATGTCCACTACGGCACATTTCCACGTCATCCACATCGCGAGAGCACGCACGGTGTCGACGGTCTCCTGGGGGTGAAAACGAATGCCGCCCTTCGCCGGGCCACGGGCATCGTTGTGTTGCACGCGGAAGCCGCGGAAAACCGCTACGCCGCCGTCGTCCTTCGGGACCGGAATGCTGAAATGGTACTCGCGCATTGGTTGGCGCAGAATCTCGCGAATCGGCGCTTCGAGATCTATGAGATCCGCAACGGCATCGAACTGCCGTTGCGCGGTATGGTATGGGTTATACGAGAAAGCCACAAAAAATCTCCTTCGTCTGGGTTGTTTGTTCCGGATTGCTCGTTCTTCCGACAGTCTCCTCCGGAACGCTCATCGTATCCAGAGAAACAAAAAGACTGCAAGCATCACGTTTTCCGGATTTTCGAAACGTCAAAACACCGTTCATATCGAATAGATGCCCGGTCGTCGCCTATCCGGCTCCGAACACCCGCGACGACCCCAATGGAACGGTCGCGGCCCGGCCTCGAGGACAGCGCAGCTCGCTCCGACTGTTCTGCTCCCGCTTTCTCCTGTGGAGGACATCGAGAGCCGAGACTGTGCGCCCTCGCTTGGTTACAAAAGTAATTTTATTAATTACTTTGAAAAATCTGTATCCGGGTGTACCATAGTAGGCAAAGCTCTGCGCTCGCCAAAAGCCGCGCACAGCCTCGCGCCCTCCGAACGCCGGAGACACGGTAAACCGAGGCCCTCGGAGTGCCGGCCCGCGACGCAGCACACCACACAACCAGACCGAAAGGAGCGACCAATGCTCAACGAGTTCTTCCCGAACGTACCCAAGATCCAATATGAAGGGCCCGAGTCGGACAATCCCTTCGCGTTCAAGTTCTATGACCCCGACAAGGCGGTCGCCGGAAAGCCGATGAAGGACCATCTCCGCTTCTCGTTGGCGTACTGGCAGGCTATTCTCAGCGACGGGGCGGACCCTTTCGGAGCCGGCACAATGCAGCGGCCGTGGCTCTCGATCACCGACCCGATGGAGCAAGCAAAAGCGCGCATGCGTGCTATGTTCGAGGCCGTCGAGAAGCTCGGCATGCCCTTCTTCTGTTTCCACGACCGCGATATCGCTCCCGAGGGAGACACGCTCCGCGAAACCAATCGCAACCTCGATGAGATCGTGTCGCTCATCAAGGAGTACATGCAGCACGTGAACGTGAAGCTCCTCTGGGGGACTGCCTGCCTCTTCAAGCATCCCCGCTTTGCTCACGGCGCCGGAACCAGCTGTAACCCGGATGTCTTCGCGTACGCCGCTGCCGAGGTGAAGAAGGCCATGGAGGTGACTCACGAGCTCGGCGGCGCCAACTATGTCTTCTGGGGCGGGCGAGAAGGATACGACACGCTCCTGCACACCGACATGAAGATCGAGCTGGACAACATGGCGCGGCTGCTCCACATGGCTGCCGACTACGCCAAGGAGATCGGCTTCAAGGGGCAACTCCTCATCGAACCCAAGCCCAAGGAGCCCACCGTCCACCAGTACGACTATGACGTAGGCAACATTCTGTCGTTCCTGCGGGGATACGGGCTGGACGACCGGTTCAAGATCAACGTCGAGCAGAATCACGCTATTCTCGCCGGCCATAGCTTCCAGCACGAGATTCGCTTGGCGCGGATTAACAACATGTTGGGGAGCCTGGACGCCAACCAGGGCGACTACCTCTTGGGCTGGGACACCGATCAGTTCACAACGAATCTCTACGAGGCAATCGCGGTCATGTACGAGGTGCTCCACGCAGGTGGGCTCGCCCCCGGCGGGATGAACTTCGACGCCAAGCTGCGCCGGCAGAGCTTCGAGCCGGACGATATCTTCCTCTCCCACATCGCTGCAATGGACACTTACGCCCGCGGCCTGGAGGTCGCCGACCGTATCATCAACGACGGAACGCTCGACCGCTTCGTCGAGGAGCGCTATGCCGGCTACCGGTCTGGAATCGGGAAGGAAATCGTGGACGGCAAGGCGGACTTCAAGAAGCTCGAGGACTACATCATCGACAAGGCCGACATCCAAAACCGTTCCGGCCGCCGCGAGTGGCTCGAGTCGCTCATCAACCGGTTCATATAGAGTCGGCTCAGACTCCTACAGAAGGGGGCCGGCTGGGGCGCGGAGGCGGGCTCGGGCACGGAGGCCGGCTCGGGCGCGGAGGCGGGCTCGGACGGCGCCGGAGGCTCGGCCCCCTCGAGTCCCCCAGCCTCCTCGATTCGCCCGACGTCGACGATCGCCCGGCCCCGCCTTAGCCCGCTTTGGGGGCCGCCGTGGCAGCCCCGTTGGGGCCGCGCAGATGCAACGCAGGGACGTAAGTCGATGGAAGAAGCTGGACGTATGCGCAATATCGAAGCCATCTTACAGGAACTCCGCGAGCTCCGGTCGCTCGACTTGACCCAGCTACACGAGGAGAGCACTGGGACAGCCGGCGACTTCCGTCCCGGGCCTCGTCCCGGGTCAGGTCCCCGGCAAGATCCCGATCACGGTCGAGAACCCGCCTCCCCGCGCGCTACCGGCCCTGGGCGCGCTCCCGGGTCTCAACCGGCTCCCGGCTCTGAGCCCGCTCCCAAGCCCCGAAACCCGGCGCGGCAGGACTTCCACTCCTGGACGGCTCACTTCCAGGATCACTACGCCGGCCGTGACGGCGGCCGTTCACACGTCGAGCGATATATTCAGCTCCTGGAGCAGTTCCGGGCGCTCTTCGGGCGGCGCGACGTGTTTCTTGCGCGCGTACCGGGACGAATCAACGTCATCGGTGAACATACGGACTACAATGCCGGCCCGGTACTGCCGGTTGCCATCGATCGCGACATCGTGGCGGTGTTCGCTCCCCGGAGCGATGCTACGATCTCGGTCCACGACGCACGCGGCGAGTACGGCTCGCGGTCGTTCACCGTGCGCTCAAGAATCCCGCCCTTTGCTCAAGGAGACTGGGGAAACTACGTAAAGGCTGCAGCTCAAGAGCTTACGCGCTCACTTGCGCGTCCGGCAGGCGGGGGAGGCGGCAGCAAACGCGCGGTAGCCCCCGACGAAGGGCTCGAGCCCGACGCCCAGTCAGAAAGGACCGCAAGCACCCCATCGCTCACCGGCTTCGACGCGCTCATCCACAGCACCGTTCCGGCGGCTGCTGGGCTCAGCTCCTCGTCCGCGCTTGTCGTCCTCTCCGGCACGATGCTCTGTGCGGCAAACGGCCTTTCGCTCGAACCGAGGCGCTTTGCCCAGCTCATGGCCGAAGCCGAGCACTATGTCGGTACGCGCGGGGGCGGGATGGACCAGACCGTTACCATCCTCGCCGAGCGGGACTCGGCCCTCTTTATCGATTTCGCCGACTTCGTCATCCGTTCGGTTCCCCTCTCTGCCCAACACAGCTTCGTCATCGCCCACAGCTTGGTAGAGGCCCCCAAGAGCCGCGCCGCCAGAGCGTCGTACAACCTCCGGGCCGCGGAGAGCAGAATGGCGGGCGCACTGTTCCGCCGGGCGGCAGAGAAAGAGCTGGGACGCTCCGTCCCCCACGAGCTGATCGGGAGCTTACGCCACGCCGGTCGCGACCTCGGATTTCGCCGGCTCCGGGCGCTGGCACGGAACACCTTCCATGAGGAGCCGTACACAGCCGACGAAATCGCGAGCCTTCTGGCGATCACGGAAGAGCAGCTCGACGAACGGTTCCACCTGTCGGACACGCTCGAAGCTCCCGAAGCCCCGAAGCGCTCGCCCGCCGAAGCCGCCACCCGCACCGGCACGGGCAGCAGCGGCACTGCCGGGACCGGCGGCAGCGACCGTGCCGCCGCGGGTGCCCGCTACAAACTGTACCAGCGGTTCACGCACGTGCTGGAGGAGTCGCTGCGGGTGGAGCAAGTAGTCGAAGCCCTTGCCGCGGGAGATCTCCGGGAGGTGGGGCGGTTGATGGATGCCTCCCATGAGAGCTGTCGTGATCTCTACGAAATCAGCTGCCCCGAGCTCGACGAGCTCGTTGAGATCGAGCGAGCAGCGGGCGCGTTGGGGGCGCGGATGACCGGGGCCGGCTTCGGTGGGTGCACCATCTGTCTGGTGGAGACGGCCCGGGTCGAGGAGACCGTTGCCGAGCTCATCAAGGGCTACTACCAGGAGCGGCGAAGCGAGTATCGCGACGACTACCGGAACCTCGTCTTCCCGATCCGCGCGGTGCCCGGCGTCTCGGTGCTCTGAGCGACACAAGGCGCGACAGTTCGGGCGTCCCGCACAGTGATCGCCGGGCGCGCCCCTAATCTTTTGAGACCGCGCACACTCCAGCCCGCCCGCCCCCCAGTATAGCGTTTCCGTGCCGCCGTGCCCCCTGCAGCCCCGAGGACGATCAACTGCCTGCAACGTTGAACGGCCGGGATCGTCCGTGGCATCTTTGGTCCCGTATGGGTATGAAGAAGGCGATGCGAAAAACCCGTAGACGCCTCCGCTACGATATCGCCGGCCCCACCCGGCGCGCCCGAGGTTCCCGGCACAATCCGCAGGCGCGGCACACCCCGCACGCCCCGCCCACCCGCGGAACCGGGGCCACGCGGCCAGAGGCTCGGAGCTCCCCTTCTCCGGAGGCCGCCGCGCGGCGGCGGGCAAGCCGGTTTGCGGCCGCGATCCCTCTGGGGGTGCTCGCGCTCCTGCTCACCTTCGCTCCGCCCGCCGCGGCGAGCCCGGGCATCACCAGCTCCGGGGAAGATGCCCACCGGTACGCCGCCCGGCATGTGGACCGCGGCGTCCAGCGGTACTTTGTGGATCTCCATTACTTTATCCGTCATGAGGAGCGTGAAGGGTCGCCACGGCGAGATCCCGTCGATCTCATGTACGGCATGGCCGATCACTATGGGAACGATGACGGCCGAGTGACCACCGGCGAAAAAGAGGCGTTTGCGAACGTACTCGACCATCTGCTTCCCGCCCTCGCGGATTTCGAGTATGGCGGTGCGAGCGGCCGCGTTCAGATGACCGATTACGAAAAGATGGTCTCCGATCTTCGCCTCAATCAGACCTTCGACACCGCCCGGACCTTCACCCGCGAGTACACCGCATACTACAATGAGGTCGAGCTCGATGAGCGGGAAGAAGTGCGAAGGTACTTGCGGCCGGCTGAGTTGGAGGCCATGTACCAGGCGTTTCGGGATAGCTACTCAGACCGCCTCGCGCGGCGGCGCGACCGCCCATTTCCCCGATACGAGCCTGAGCGGCGGGAGGATCCCAAGGAGCTGATCGAGATGGTCCTCGACCAGGTGTTCCGCGCGCTCCTCGAGGAGCTGAACTAAAACCCGGTGCAGCCGGCTTTCGGGTGCGCGTGAGGTCTACCGGGCGCGGCCGGCCTTCCGGCAGAACGACTTCCCACCGCACCCGGCTTCCCGGTGCGGGTAAGCTCAACCGGGGTGCGGCCGGCCGGGCTCCCCGGCGCAGCCGCGCCTTCTGATCCCGGCTTCCCAAGCTCAGCCCTTCGATTCCATCCGGGCGATCTCCGGAATCGTCGAGATAAGTAGATTCGTCATCTTCTCGGCGTTCTGCTTGAAGATCTCGAGCACTGCTTCCCAGGTGACGGCCTCTTCGTCTTCCTTCCAACAGTCGTAGTCCGTGGACATTGCAACCGCCGCGTAGGGAAGCTCCAGCTCGTTGGCGATGATGCACTCGGGCGCAATACTCATGTTGACGACATCGGCCCCCCACGCGCGGAACATATGGGACTCCGCTCGCGTGGAGAAGCGCGGCCCTTCGATCGTCACTACGGTGCCCCGCTCGTGAACCGATATGCCCTGCGCCTTCGCCTTCTCGAAGAGTATGCGGCGCAGGCCCTGATCGAACGGGTCCGGCATCGCCACGTGATGCAACCCGTCCTCGAAGGAGTCGAAGACCGTTACGTCCCGCCGGCGTGTGAGGTCGATGAACTGGTCCAGAATGACGAAATCCCCACGGCCGATCTGTTCCCGCAGCGACCCCACCGCGGTCGTTGCCAGGACATGCGTACACCCTTGGTCCTTGAGTGCCTGCAGGTTCGCACGATTGGGAACCTGGGTTGGCGGAAGCCGGTGGTCACGGTCGTGGCGTGAGAGGATGACCACGTCGACCCCTTCGATCTTTCCCACTGTCAACGTGGACGACGGATCGCCGAAGCGAGTGCGTGCCTTCACCTCCTCAGGTTCTGCGATAATCTCCGGGTTCTCCAACCCGGACCCTCCGATGATTCCGACTTTTGCCATACCTACCTCCTTGTTCTCAGTAGTCATACTCGATCCGAACGCGGGCAAGTGCCGTCGCCGGCTCACTCGCGCTCGGCGATCGCGGCATAGGCTTCCGCGAGAGTACGCCCCGCCGCAAACACGCCGTCCTGATGCCCCCGCGTGGCCAGGATCACCGGAATACCGACCGGGTAGCCATCCATCCGGCCCCTATCATCCGTGCCGGACCCATATCCCTGCGCTCCCCCTTCCCGGGAACCATCCGTGGCGGTTCCGCCGCCGGACGTATCCTCGCGCGGTGGACGGCCCACTACGAGCTCCGAAATGCGCCGGTACAGCTCGGGGCTTCCGTAGGGGATATGCTCCTCCGTGGCGAGGGTCCCCTCGCGCAAAAGCTTCTCCCACAGCCCCCGGCGGTGCACATGGATCACCGCGCCTACCTCCGGCCGTTCGTAGAGAGCTGCGTGGCTCAACGACTCGCTCGAAGGGAGGCACGGCCCGCGACAGTGAACCGTATTCCGAGCGAAGTCCCAACGCTCCACGATCACGTAGTCGCCGCCGGTCAGAGCCCGCTTGTGTCCGGTCTGGGTGCCGGAGATGACGAAACCGCCGGAAGCCCGGCCGGCGCTGATGTTGCCATAGCCCACCCCGGCCGCGTCGTCATACCCGATCATCCCGCGCTCCCACAGCCGTGCACGGTACTCTTCGATGTGTCCATATTCTGCGAGATCGAGCGGGCCCGTTACGGTACGTTCGCCCACCGTGAACTTGATGACCCCCTCTGTGGGGCCGGAGGGAGCGCCCGCTGAGGAAGAGCCCGTTCCGTTTTCCATCGCACCCCCCTTTCTGAACACTACGAGCTTTGCCCGGCCATTAGCCCTTCGGCGAGCTCCGAAGCCGTAAAGACCCCGTGCTCGGTGATATACCCCGTCACGTAGTGCGCCGGGGTCACGTCGAACGCATAGTTTGCCGCCTCGGTACCTTCCGGATAGAGCGCAACCGTCTCCTCGCGCCCGGCGCGCATACCGCGCACACTCAGCACTTCGCCGGGGTCTCGCTCTTCGATCGGGATCGAGCCAACGCCCGCCGGCATCTCCGCGTCGAAGCTGGGCGACGGGAGAGCCACGTAGAACGGGACGCGGTTATCGTAGGCAGCCACGGCCTTGAGATACGTTCCGATCTTGTTTGCAACATCCCCGTTGCGCGCAGTCCGGTCGGTTCCCACGATCGCGAGATCCACCATGCCGTTCTGCATCAGGTGCCCGCCGGCATTATCGCATATGACCGTGTTGGGCACGTTGTTCTGGGTAAGCTCCCACGCGGTGAGCGCCCCCTGGTTCCGGGGACGCGTTTCGTCCACCCATACGTGGAGCGGAATCCCCTGAGCCGCCGCCTCGTAGATGACCGCCGTCACAGTCCCGTAATCCACCGTGGCGAGCCAGCCTGCATTGCAGTGGGTGAGCACGTTGAGGGTGCGCCCGCCGGCTTCTTCCGAGAGAGCCGATACGATCCGGGTTCCATGGGTCCCGAGCCGGGCGCAGATCTCCATATCCTCTTCTGCGATGGCGTCCGCGGTCCGGCGGGCGGCCCTCGCTTTCTCATCCGGCGAAGAGCAGCACGATAGCGCCATCCGTTGCCGCTCGATCGCCCAATGCAGATTGACTGCGGTGGGGCGGGCCTCACGCAACTCCGCCATTGCACGGTCCACCGCCGCATCGAACTGCGCCGGCTCATCGTTGGCAAGCTCCAGACACGCCAGGTAGACACCATAGGCCGCAGCCGCTCCGATCAGTGGAGCTCCCCGGAGGTGCATGTCGCGGATTGCTACCACCATCTCCCGGTAGGTGCGGATGGTCTCCACCTCCACATCGAACGGCAACTTGCGCTGGTCGATGATCAGGACCGAGCCCCCGTCCTCCGCGGGCCAGATCGACCGGTAGTGCACTCCGTCTATCAGCATGGCGACCTCCAATCGCCCGGCATTCTACCAGGGAGGCGCCACGCTGTCATGATCGCTTCGTCGCTCCAGCGCCTCCCTCCCCGGATCCCGCCTCATACCGGAGCTTTCTTGACCCGCACGTACAGCTACCGTACGATTCAAGTGCCTACAAATCGCAAGCGTTTGGAGACACACCCCGTGATATCGCTGACGTTGGAGAACAAGTTCATCCTCGTAACCGGCGGCACCCGTGGCGTCGGGGAAGGAATCGCGCAGGCAGCAGCCCAGGCCGGAGCCGCAGGACTATGCCTCACCGGGCGTAACCGGGAGCGGGGCAATCAGGTAGCGGAGCGGATTTCGGAACAAGGCTGTCCCACGCAGTTCGTTGTGGCGGAACTCGGCGAAGAGGCAGCCTGTCGCGAGGTCGTCGCAACCGCTGAGAAGCGTTTCGGGCGAGTAGACGGGCTCGTCAACGCGGCGGGACTCACGGACCGGGGGACGATCGACGACACGACGGTAGAGCTGTGGGATCGCCTCTTTGCCGTCAACGTCCGGGCCCCGTTCATCCTCATCCAAGAGGTAGTCCGAAGACTGAAAGCGCGGAACCACCCCGGGAGCATCGTCAACATCATCACGATGTCGAGCCACGGAGGGCAACCCTTCCTCACCGCGTACTCGTCGTCCAAGGGTGCCCTTGCTACGCTCACAAAGAATACCGCCCACGCACTGCGTGAAAGCCGCATCCGTGTGAACGGCCTCAACATCGGCTGGACGGATACCCCTGGAGAGCACCTCATACAGCAACGCGACGGAAACCCTCCGGACTGGATAGAGAAGGCCGAGCAACAGCAGCCGTTCGGCAGACTCATAAAGCCGCATGATATTGCAACCGCCGCCGTCTATTTGCTCTCGGACGCCGCCGAAATGATGACTGGCGCGCTTATCGACTTCGATCAAACCGTGATGGGAGGATACGACTGAGCGGACCGCCGATTGCAGGCCTTCTGCCGGAACACGAGGCTCCCCCCGTGTGATCACCGCCACGCCCGCTCGGAGCCCTGGCCGACTTGATTCGCCACCAGTTTCTCCTCCAGCAGATGCGCCAGAAGAAGCTCTTCCAGAGTACGCTGTGGCCCCGGCAGTCCCGCCACCCGGCGCCGGGCAAGCTGTTGCTGTCTGGTCTGGTAGAAACGGTACATCTCACGCGGGTCGAAGCTACTGATCTCGTCGTAACGGTGCTCGTTGCCCAGGATGTTCGCGATCTCGTCCCGGTCGATGACCGTAACCCCGCGCCGGCGCATATCATGCCGCACCGTGGTAATGTCCTCGTACGTTAGGCCAAAGATGAACTCCTCCACCGCCTGCACTACCTCCTGGTCGTCACCATGGTCCAGGAGAAATTGGTGCCATCGGTCGGGCAGGAGTGAAGAGATGCTCATCAGCTCGCGCGTACCAAGCATCGTACCGAACACCGGCGCCACGCGCTTCCGGACTCGCCACAGATCCACGATGATCGTAGCGTAGTCAGCTACGTTGAGGTCGAAGCGGTATTCCCAGAGGTGAATCAGATCCAGAGCAGCAACACGACGCACCCGCTCCGAATAGCGCGAGCTTCGTTCGATGATAACCTGGTAGACCTCCTCGATGAGCACGGAGAAAATCGCATACTCCCAGCTCTTCTGCAGCTCGTCTTTGAAATGCGCGAGTCTGGGGTAATACTCGCAGAGCTTGATGAGATACCCGAAGAGGTTGAACTTCGCCACCAAACAGCTGCGACCGACCACCACTTTGGTGGGCAAGAGCACGATATGGTCGCATCCGTCCCGAAAGAGGAGCTCCACCAGAGTATCGGCCGACTGAACCTCCTCACCGAAGCTCCTTCGGTCGATAATCGAGGGACAGCGTGAGAACACCCCAGACAGCCGCCCGAGGTCCTCTTGCAACTCCCGCACATGCCCATGTGCTTGTGAATCGATCCGCCGTACCGCGTCTTCGAATTGTTGGAGCAGCACCCGCTCCTTCTGCTCACAGAGCCCCATCTCCATAGTCAGAGCTTGATGCCCTCCTTGATCCCCTCTGTGATCCTATCGTCGTCGATGCCGGCCGAAGTCCGGTTGGCTCATCACCGCCGCGGTGCCGCTTGTACGTCCTGCAGATGCTCCACCCGGTTGATAGTCAACCGATAGGTGCCCCCTGGGGCCTCGTACTCCACGTCCGTCCCTTCCCGTTCACCGATCAACGCCATGCCCAGCGGCGAGAGAATGGATACATACTCGTGCGCCTGCTTCGCTTGCGCGGGAAACACGAGCACGGCCTGGGAGTCCTGCTGCGAGCCCGCATAGGTGAAACTCACGCGCGAGTGCATCGTGACCACGTCGTCCGGAATCTCCGACTCTTCGGTAACGATTGCGTCCTTCATCTCCTCCGCGAGTCGCGCCACGTGGGGAAGCCCCATCTTCCTTGAGCGTTGGAGAGATTCGACGAGCTTCTTCAGTACCACGTAGTTGTTGTGACTCAGTATTATTCTGCGAGTCGACATTTGAGCCCTCCGTGAATTGTGATCTATTCACCTGGTTTCCGGACACACTTCACCTGTAGGCGAGCAGCGCGACTTCAAGTAGAGGGTAAGCCCCCGAATACGCCGGGACAATCCGGAAAAACCATGTAGAAGAGATACATGTTATTTACAGGTAGACCTGTGAGGTTGCACGCGCCGAGTCGCGCTCGCGCTCGGAGCTCCTCCGGGAAGCAGCGCGCATGTACATCGAGCGCAAGCGGAGGATGGATGCGATCATCGAATCGGTCCGAGAAACCGTTCGTGAGCGCGGGATCACCGAAGAGGATGTTGCGGCCGAAGTCGCTGCGGTTCGCGCCGAACGTAGGCAGCAGGGGTCGTGATCGTCACGGTAGACACCAACGTCCTCGTGTCCGGCGTGTTCTTTGCCGGCGTTCCCGGCAAGATCGTGACAGCTGCACGGGAAGGGGTCTTTACGCTTGCGATCACCCCGCTCCTTCTCGATGAACTCCGACAAGTGTTCTCTCGGGCAAAGTTCGGGCTCAACCCGGATGCGGTTCAGCTACTGATGGACGACATGGAGGCCTCGGCTACGATCGTGTCCCCAGAAAAACGAGCTCAACTGAGACGAGCAGAAATCACGCGGATTTCAGAGAGCCTCGGGAGTTTGTGCGAGTGCGGCGGTGTAGGATGAGACCAGCTGTGGCTCAGGCAACACGGCGCACGGCACCCTCACTTAGAAGTGCTTCAGGATCTCGATAGCCTCCGACACATCGTCGCGTAGCCTCGCCGGAACGCCCCTCGCGGTCTTCCGCTTCCCCCACCATGGGCACAGCTCCACCTGCCTGCTCCCGGCCGGACCGCCCGTGCCTGCGAGGTGCCCTCCGCGCCGCCACGAACCGCAGGCTACTGCAGGGATCGCAGGTACGAGGTGAGGTTGATGCGCTCTCCGTTTAGATTCAGTTTCTTACGAATCGTGTTTCGATGCCGCTCGACCGTGGACTCCGCGATGCGGAGGAACGACGCGATTTGCTTTGTGCTCAGGCCGTTCCGGATCAGCCCGCAAATCTCCATCTCCCGAGGGCTCAGTGTACCGGTCATCTCCAGCATCTTCCGGGCTCCTGTGCTAAAGAGCCCTCCCAACGCCTCCGTCAGTTGCCGGAGGGTTCTTCGATCCTGCTCCGACAGCCCGCTGCTGCACTCCAGCTGGTGGAGATAAGGCTGGACAAAAGTCTCGAGGTAGGTTGCGGCATTCCGTAGGGTCTCCTGCTTCTCCCATTCGATCTGCGAGAGCACCTCACGCATAGCCACGTTCTTGCGCTCCAGCTCCGCCGTCTGACGCTGGAGCGTCTTCGTGGACTCTCGGAGCACCTCGTCCATATCCTTCCGTTCGAGCACATCCGCCAGCAGCGCCGCGGTCGAATCGATCAGATGCCGCTCGCGTTCCTCGATCAACGGCACCTCTTCTTCCCGGCTGGTGCCACCGTTCGCCACGCTGTTCCCCACGCCTTCCGCCGTGCCGCTTAGCCCGGGGCTGCTCGGGCTGGGGCTGGTCGAGCCGGATCCGCGCGAGCCGGCATCGCTGGACCTGGCCCCGCTCGAGCCGGCCCCGCTCGCCGCATCACCGTTCGGACCGCTGCCGCTGCGCCGGTAGCAGACGGTTATCGCCGCCGATTTCTCCAGGCTGTACGTTCGCCGCGCGACATGGCAGTAGCCGGAATCGGGCTCGCACGTCGAAAGAGCATCTACCGCTTCCACGGTTGGGGCCGCCGTCTCCGCTCGCCAATCGTCCGCCTCGACTTCCACGACCGCGCACTCCGGATACTGCATGGCATCGCGGAGGATCGCGGCCACCTCACTCAACAGAGGCTCCACCTCCTCCGGCGTACGCGTGAAGCGAGCAGCAAGCTGATAGAGAGCGTCCAACTCCTTCTCGCGCTCAACCAAGAGGTGGTGGACCCCTCGATCACCCGGCGATGTGCTACCACTCTGCATTGCCATCAGCTCACACCTCACAGCGAAAGCCGGTCGTCGAAGCCGTGTTATGTTCCCCAAAAGCGCCGACATGAGCGCCGGGAAGGCTTCCAAACCGAGATAAGCCATCCTTGGCACACGGAACATGCGGAGTCGCTCCCACGGAATGTCCCGGTACCTCTATGGTACAACCATTCGGCTGTTATCGAAACGGGCTCGTGTGTGGGGGCGGGAGTGCCCGCTGGGGCGGCGACGAGCGATTGCGGACGTCCCCGGATCTGTGGAGCGTGCTCGTTCCATCGGCAACAGAAACGGCGCATCTGCCGCTCTGTGAAATCGAGCACTTCAGTATGCAGCTGAGTGACTGTACCACCCACGCGCGGCGGGGGGCTCTCGGTGTCTGGGCCCTACCCCTTTTCTAGAGGCGGGAACCGGAACGTTCATCGGTTGCCCATTTGGAAGGTTGCCCTGAAACGCAGCTCGGGGTATGGTGCCCACCGTGTCTACGCAACACAGTTCCGGACGCGCAGAAGCACCTACGCCCCAACCGGCAGGCGAGACTCCGAGCGGCGTGCGCTTCGCCGTGATCCAGGCCCTCGTCACCCTCACCACGCTCAAGTGGGTCATCCTTGCCGCGATAGCAGGCGTCATCGTCGGAATACCCACAGCCGTCTTCCTGCTACTTCTAGACGGAGGCATCGCCGTCGTCTACGAGCTCCCGCACTTCTATCTACTCATTCCGGTCGGGCTCGTCGGTAGCTACTTTCTCGTCTCCCGCCTCGCCCCCGATGCAAAAGGACACGGGACGGAGCAGGTGATCGACGCGATCCACCGCCGCGACGGGAACATCGTGCTGCGCGTGATTCCAGTCAAGATGCTTGCAACGCTTGTCACTCTTATCCTTGGCGGATCGGCCGGGAAGGAGGGACCGAGCGCGCAGATTGGGGCAGGCGTGGCGTCGGGTTTCGCAGGCCTGGTTGGAATGACGAAGCTCGACAAGCAGCGCTTCGTTCTCTGCGGTATCAGCGCCGGCTTCTCGGGGGTCTTCGGAACGCCGATCGCCGGCGCAATCTTTGCATCGGAGGTCCTGGCCATCGGCCGCTTCCACTACAACCGGCTCCTTCCCGCGCTCATAGCAAGCTTCGTCAGCGTCTTCATCACGCGAAACCTGGGTGTCCGGCACCTCAGCTTCGACGTCGACTACGGCGCATCCGGCGAGATGAGCATGCTTCTCGGGATGGTGATCTTCGGCCTGGCTATTGGGTTACTTGCCGTCGTGTTCATCACGGTGCTGAGACAAAGCGAGCGGCTCTTTGGGCGCATGCGCCTGCCGGGATCGGTGAAAGCGCTTCTCGGCGGCGCAGTGCTCATTGCCGTGGTGCTTGCAACACAAACCACCAACTACATCGGTCTTGGCATGGAGATCATCGACCTTGCCCTCGACGGTGAGCCATACCGCGGGATAGCACCATTCTTCAAAATGCTCACGACCGCGGTTACGCTCTCAGCCGGGGGGAGCGGCGGGATACTGACGCCGATCTTCTTCATCGGGGCTACCGCGGGGAACTTGTGGGCCCAGCTCCTCGAGTTGGATATCGCAGTGTACTCCGCCATCGGAATGGTCAGCTTTGTGGCGGCTACCGCGAACACCCCCATCGCCGCCGCTTTCATGGCCATCGAGCTCTTCGGCCTCGCGACCGGCACATGGGCGGCGATCGCTGCCGCAGTGGCGTATCTCATCGTGGGACACCTCAGCGTTTTCCCCAGTCAGATCATCTTCCATAAGAAAACCTTTTTCATGGACCTGGAGATGCACGACGTCCCGCTCCGATTCTCGAAAGCGGGGATCAAACGGATGTTCAGCGCCTTCTTTCACGGCTATCGACAGGAGCGAGACGAGCCCGCTCCGCCGCGCGGTATCTCGGTCGCGGAGAGCGAGAAGGTCCGCATCGACGAGCTGGTAAAGCCCCGAGCCCCTGGACGCTCCTACTATCCGCTCAGCACCGTTCCGCATGTCCCAGACGAGACCGCCTACGGACAGCAGGGAGGAACCGTTGTGAGACCAGGCGAACGAGATATCAAGGAGTCGATCGAGAAGCTTCGCGAGTACGTAGACGCCGCCTCTCGCGTGTGCGTTCTTACCGGAGCGGGGATATCGGCCGAGTGCGGGCTCCCCACTTTCCGGGACGCACGCACCGGCTACTGGGCCCGATTCGATCCCACCCAGCTTGCAACCCCGGAAGCGTTCCGAGAGAATCCTGCCCGAACGTGGTGTTGGTATGCGGCGCGGCGCCTTGCGCTCCAAACAGTTGAGCCGGGTGAAGGGCATCGCGCCCTTGCTCGACTGGAGAACTACGTGGACCGCGTAACCGTCGTGACTCAGAACGTTGACGGACTCCACAGCCGGGCAGGGAGCTCACGAGTTCTCGATCTCCATGGGAATCTGCTTCAGGTACGGTGCATGAAAGGCTGCCGAACCTTCCACAGGGACGAAGCCGGCCCGGAAGCACGAGATATCTTCACCGCGGACGCCGCAGCCGCATTCGCCGCAAACCATGCGGAAGAAGCGGGCGATTTCGAGCACGTCGAAGTCCCGACATGCCCCGCGTGCGGAGCGTTTCTCCGGCCCGACGTCGTCTGGTTCGGGGAAATGCTCCCGGCGGACCGCCTCAACCAAGCGTTTGCCGACACCGAGCGCTGCGACCTCTTTCTGGTAATCGGAACCTCAGCACAAGTGCAGCCCGCGGCGAGTCTCCCGGTCGTGGCGCTCGAGCAGGGCGTGCCGGTCGTAGAGATCAATCCGAACGCAACGCCGCTTACCGAGCAGGTCACGCTCTCGATACGGGCCGCCGCAGGCGAGATCCTCTCGAGCGTGGTGTAAGCTACCCGCGCGAAGCTGACTCGGCCAGCTCGAACACGAAGCGGGTGCCTCCCTCACGCTCGATGGAGAGCGTGGCGCCGATCTGCTCGGCAAGCAACGACACCAAGGTCAGCCCCAACCCCGGAGAGTGCTGCGGCTCGATCTCCGCCGGGAGTCCGACCCCGTCGTCGGCAACCTCCACCACGGCCGTACCGTCCTCGGCCGCGCGCGCCCCTACGGTCACCGTCCCGCTCCGCCCGTCGGGGAACCCGTGCTTGACCGCATTCGTCACGAGCTCGTTGACCAGTAGCCCCAACGGCGAAAGCTGCTTGGCGCTCAACTCGATGTCCTCGACCTCCGTTGTTACGCGAACCCGCCCCGCTCCCGGCAGCAGGCGCGTCACTTCCTCCACCAGCGGCGGCACGTAGTCCCGAAGCGACATCGCCTCCAACTCCCCCGAACCGTGCAGCCGCTCGTAGAGAACGCGCATGCTCTCCATTCGCCGCCCGGCGTCCTGCAGCGCCGCCGTTGCCTCCGCGCTCTCGACCGCGTCCGCCTGAAGCGACAAGAGGCTCCGCACCGTGTTGAGGTTGTTCTTGATCCGGTGGTGGACCTCGCGGAGGAGGACCTCTTTCTCGTGGAGTAACCCGTGGATCCGCTCCTCCGCCCGCTTGCGCTCTGTAATGTCCCGGACGAGGGCGAGCACCATATCCTGCTCGCCGAACCTCACGCGCCCGGTACGCACCTCGACCGGGTATACCGTGCCGTCCCTCCTCCGGTGCCGGGTCTCCAACGTCACCGGCTCCCCGGGACGCCACGAGCGCCACTGCTCCAGGATCTCGGCCGGCGGCTGTTCTCCCGGCGGGTGGAGATCGAACACGGTCATCCGGAGGAGCTCCTCGGCAGCGTAGCCCGAGCCCGCTACTGCGGCGCGGTTTACGTCCAGGATGTTCCCGTCGAGGTCATGGACGTAGACCTCGTCGACCGACTGTTCAAAAAGCGACCGGTACTTCTCCTCGCTCTCTCTGAGCGCAGCTTCCATACGGCGGCGGTCGGTGATGTCGCGGACGAACTCCACGATGCCGGTGATCCGCCCGGTCCCCGCCTCCTTCATCGGATACGCAAAGAGCTCGATCCAGCCCACCGGCGAGTCTGCCGCCCCGGGTACCTCTCCCCGTTCCACCTTTCCGGTCTCCAGCGCCCGGAGAGTCGGACAGACCGGGCACGGGGCCTCGCGATCCTGGTACGCCTCGTAACACGTGCGACCCGGCAGCGGCGTTTTGCTCGGGTACCACCGCTCCATCACTCCGTTGACGTATCTGATCGTCAGGTCAGGATCGAGGACGCTGATCCCGTCCTGAACGCTCTCGAATATGCTGGTGAGAAAAGCCTCGTGCTCCTCCACCGCACGGCGGAGCCGGTACTCTTCCGTGACATCGCGGAATACAAGCACCACCCCGTGCGCGGCGCCGTCGTCGCCAACGATAGGTGCCGCGCTGTCGGCAATCTGATACTCGCTTCCGTCCCGCGCGACAAGTATGGTGTCGTTGCCGAGCCCCATGATCGTACCGGTCTCCAAAACTCGCGTCACCGGGTTCTCCGCGGGCTCGCGGTTGGGCGCATCGAGAATGCGAAACACGTCGGTCAACGGCACACCCTCGGCTTCCTTCCGCCGCCACCCGGTCAGCCCTTCCGCCACGGGGTTCATCCGGGTCACGCACCCCGCCGCATCCGTGGCAATGACCGCGTCGCCGATGGAATCGAGCGTCACCGCCAGGTCCCGCTCCCGGCGCCGGAGCGCTTCTTGGCTACGCGCAAGCTCTTCGTTCTTCCGCTTGAGCGCTTGATGTGCTTCAAAGAGGCGGAAAGCCCCCTTCACCGACGTCAGAAGAACCGTGTCACCGGCCTGCTTTAGAACGTAGCCGTAGGAGCCGACTTGCTCACTCCGCGTCACGTACTCGGGCTCCGCATGGGAGGAGAGAAAGACGATCGGGAGCTCGCGAATTGCGAGAATCCGACGCGCCGCTTCGACGCCGTCCATATCGTCTCCCAGATCGATATCCATCAGGACCAGATCGATCTCCTCGCCCCCGTCGCGTTGAATCGCGTCGACGGCATCGGCACCGGTCTGCACGTGGCGCACCCCGTACCCGGCGGACGTCAGCGTCCTCTTCTCCGCCAACGCTACCATCGCCTGATCTTCTACGAGGAGAAGGGTCCTGGTTTGCTCACTCTCGCTCACGGAGCGCTCCCACACGGTCTGGCAGATATCTTGTCGAGCCTCATTCAGCTGCCGGGGCCCGGTGCGAGCACGAACCATAGGGGAGCAAAATCAATAGGGCAATATCGCACTCAACAAACGCTTTTGTAGATAAAATCGGATCCCGCGCCGGCAATCGAAGTCCGCCACCTGCCATTTCAGCTCATCGTACACCGTGTGGGCACCGGCGACAAGCAACCGGGGACGCCCCAAAATCCTTGCCCTAATGCGTAGGCAAAGGCACAACCGTCGCGTGGCTCCGGCCCCGGCGTCAGCGCCCCCGGGGCGGCGGGCGCCGACGGCCTGCACCGTCCGCCCGCGTGACCCGGCCGCCGGACCGTCGCGGCCGCCTCAGCGGATGAGCTTCTTGTACTTGATCCGGTGCGGGCGGAGCGCTTCCTCGCCGAAGCGCCGCTTGCGGTCCGCCTCGTACTCGGCGTAGTTGCCCGGGAACCAGTGCACCTGGCTGTCGCCCTCGAAAGCAAGGATGTGGGTGGCGATCCGGTTGAGGAACCAACGGTCGTGCGATATTACCATCACGCACCCCGGGAAGTTGAGCAGCCCGTCCTCCAGCGCGCGCAGCGTATCGACGTCCAGGTCGTTCGTGGGCTCGTCGAGGAGGATCAAGTTGCCGCCGGTCTGGAGCACCTTGGCCAGCTGCAGTCGGTTCCGCTCCCCCCCGGAGAGCGAGCCCACTTTCTTCTGCTGATCCGTTCCGCGGAAGGCAAACCAGGAGAGATAGGCGCGCGAGTTCACCTCCGCGCGGCCAAAGCGGAGCGTCTCGTGGCCTCCCGAGACCTCTTCCCAGACCGTGTGGCCGGCGTCGAGCGTCTCGCGGCTCTGGTCCACGTAGGCAGGTTGGACGGTCTCGCCTACCGTCAGCGTTCCGCCGTCCGGCTCCTCCGTCCCCACGATCATCCGGAAGAGCGTGGTCTTTCCCGCTCCGTTTGGCCCGATAATGCCGACGATTCCCGCGCGCGGCACGTCGAATGTCAGATCCTCCATGAGAAGGCGGTCGCCGTACCCCTTCTTGACGCCGTCTGCTTTGACCACGACGTCGCCGAGCCGCGGCCCTTTGGGAATGACGATCTCCGCGGTCCGCATGAGCTCCCGCTCGTCCCGGTTGTACAGATCCTCGTAAGCAGTCAGCCGTTCCTTGCTCCGGCTCCCCTTGCCGCGCGTGTCCTTGCCGATCCACTCCAGCTCCCGCTGGAGCGTCCGCCGCCGCGCGCTATCCTGTTTGCCCTCCCGCTCCAGAAGCTGTTGCTTCTGCTCCAACCAGGACGAGTAGTTCCCCTTCCACGGGACCCCCGCTCCCTGGTCGAGCTCGAGCACCCAGCCGGCCACTTGGTCCAGGAAGTAGCGGTCGTGCGTGACCGCCACCACGGTGCCCGGAAACTCCGCCAGATGGTGCTGGAGCCACGCGACCGACTCCGCATCTAGGTGGTTCGTCGGCTCGTCGAGGAGCAGGAGATCGGGCTGCTCGAGAAGCACCCGGCAGAGCGCAACACGGCGCTTCTCTCCGCCGGAGAGCGTCGACACGTCCGTGTCCCCCGGCGGCACCCGGAGCGCATCCATCGCGATCTCGAGCGTCCGGTCCAGATTCCAGGCGTCGGTTGCGTCGATCTTCTCCTGAAGCTCCGCCTGCTCCTCCAGGAGCCGGTTCATCTCCTCATCGCTCTCGACCTCGCCGAAGCTCGAAGAGACCTCCTCAAAACGGTTGATGAGCTCGCGCACCTCTTTCATGCCGAGCTCCACGTTGCCCTTCACATCCAGGTTCGGATCGAGCTCGGGCTCCTGCGGGAGGTAGCTCACCCGAATGCCCTTGGCGGGCCACGCTTCCCCCTCGTACTCGGTGTCGACGCCGGCCATGATCCGCAGAAGAGAGCTCTTCCCGGAGCCGTTCGGCCCGACGACGCCGATCTTCGCCCCCGGCAGGAACGAGAGCGAAATCCCCTTCAACACCTCCTGCTTGGGAGGCACAACCTTGCGGAGGCCCTTCATCACGTAGACATACTGTACGCCGCTCATTGCCCGCCATACTACGGAAACGCACGGTTCTGGACAAGGAGCGTACTGGCAACCGGCGGGCTCGTCTCGGGGCTCAGCAGAAGAGCTCAAGAACCGGCTCCGCTCGCAGTGGCGGGGCCGGCTCCCGTGCGGGCTTAACCGAGGCACTCGAAGGCCGGTTCGTCTGGAGGGTCAGCCGAAGGGCGCGAAGGCCGGCTCCGCTCGCAGTGGCGGGGCCGGCTCCCCTCCACGCTTGGCCCAGGGCACAGCTCATTTCGGGGAAAATGGCACACTGGACAACAGCCGGTCAGGTAGTAAGATCGAACAATGATCGAGCGCTTCCAGGTTTCTCGCCCCGAGCACACTTCCCGCGCCGTCGCCCTGGTGGCGCACGGGCTGAACCTCGATCCCCGGCGAATGGGCCCGCTCGTCGAGATTCTCAGGGACTCCGGGATCGTCACGGTCACAATGGCACTGGCCGGACACCGCGGATCCTTCTCCGAGCTGGAGGCGGTAGAGCGCGGCTCATGGCTCGCCGACTTCCGGGACGCCGTCTCCCTTGTCCGCAACTTTCAGACCGAGCTTCGATCGACACCCCCAGCAGCGGACCCTCGACCAATCCCTGTAGGCTTTGTTGGACAGTCACTCGGGGCACTGGCCTTTGTCGACTTCGTCACCGAGCCGGCGGTCTCCCAGGCGGGCGCCGAGTCC
>Ga0207421_10002134_pt1 | contig 24817 bp, 15 predicted proteins | sample SodLakKL_010_SED_4_FD_187542 | JGI IMG/M metagenome (GOLD analysis project Ga0207421, IMG submission 187542) | Alkaline sediment microbial communities from Lake Tanatar, Kulunda Steppe, Russia - 8KL_010_SED (SPAdes) (version 2) | ecosystem: Environmental > Aquatic > Non-marine Saline and... | reverse complement strand
AATCCCTTTTTCACCTTGATTCTTTACTCTTTTCATTTTCCCTTAACCCCCCTTTATTTTCTCCAATTTTAAACTTCCTGGTAAGAAAAGAACTTTTCCGCATAATCTTATTTCTCTACTTTCCTTTTTTATAACCGCTGTCCTGCAAAATCCATTATTTTTCAGAAAACTTTTTGCTAATTATAAAATTAATGGTATAATAACTATAGTTTTAGTGGGGTTAATTAAAAAAAGTTACAAGGAGGTATCTTGCCTTGCCTATAAAAACTTCAGTCTTTTCTTCACTTATTCTGATAGCCGTTTTATTTTTTTCTTTAAATGCATTCGGACAAACCGATGAAGAAAATCAGATTTTTGGGCAAATGGAAGAAACAGTACCTGCTTATAAAGGCACGGTTACAATTCAAGGATTGGGCTCATTTGAGTTCGACCCTCAAGAAGTGGAAACAGTTCGCAAGGATATTTTTCGGGAAGGATATTTTTCAATTTTTGATGTTCTGGTTCATCTTGATGAGACTGGTGAAATTTCCCTGGAGTATTACTTTGATGAATCTTTGAATACCCATGTAATCTCTGAACTGGACGGTAAAACTGACTGGTGGTACAGCGCCTATTATGACGGTGGTTGGCCCGAACGAAGCGTTTTCCGGATGGATCACTATCCGTACAAGGATAAAATGACCCTGAATTTTATTCAGCAATCGGATAGTTATCTAGAATCTATTTTTGCAACCTATCGCGACGAAGTTAAGCGGTTTGAAGAAAACGAGGGGAAAATTATAATCCCCCAGGTTAAAATCAGGGGGAGAACCGAACAACTCATTTTTGAAGATGTCGAGATAAAAGCTCATAACTTAAGGGACGATATGTTCCAACCCGGAGTTATTACCGCGATTGATACCATTCTATCCCTTGGAGAAGCCGGGCTTATAACCTATGACCTGCAGTGGTATGAATCTATCGGGACCGCAGGGGTTGTAAAAAGTTATTGGGTCGAGAGAATAAACGAAGATCAAGCCAGGGGGCGCTGTGGTTTTGTCTATGAAGCCGGGAATGAAAGATTTCGTTTTTTCCTGGGTAATCATAACCACATTCCTTCTGATATTAGAGTAATTAATTCCCCAAATTACCTGGAGTATTTCTGGATCTGCATTTAATATTTTTGGGGTCACTAAATCGAAAAAACAACCTTAAATTTCTCTCCAAGAAAAGGCCGTTCTCTAAAAAAGAACGGCCTTTAAACTCTAAAAGAAACTGTTTTTTTATTTAGTCTTCGTCTTCAAACCCGGGGTAACTGATATCCTCCAATTCCATCACTGATTTTTCGACTATATGGTCCTGCCCTTCTTGACTTTCTGTATCAAATACAATGCCCTGTTTTACTATTCCCTTATAGGGAACCACCCAAATTTCCAGTTTATCAACCTTTTCTGTTGGTGGCTCATCAGTCCAATAATCCACAATTTCCAAATCTTCCCCAATAAACTTCCAGGCTTTAAAATCATTGTATTCAATTACCTCAATGGCTTCAATTGTTTGATCCATGACAGTCCCAGGGTAGATGGCTTCAAAACCTTCGGTATTTTCTTCTACAGGGTATTCCTCGAGAACAGTAAAGGTGGGGAGTCCATCAAAAGGAGTGGTGTAAGAATTATCTTCTCTTCTTATAGTAGCCACTTCTTCATATCCGTTAGAAACTTCGATTGTAATTTTACCTTCATCAACCTCTAAAACCTCAACTATTAATTCTCCCATGGGTTCAACGTCTTCTTCATAATGCAATTTCCAGTTATAGGTAATAATAGCGCCTTCATTAAGACCAAGGTAGTCATCGCCAAATAAAGCGGTTACTACTTGGTTTTCGTCCATCAAAACTTTAGTTTTGGAATTTTCGGGGTTAGCAACATTCTCTGACCACCGGATAAATTCCCATCCCTCAGAAGGTTCTGCTTCAATAGGTACTGAAGCGTCCTCTTCATACTCATATTCGCCTGCTTTGGGATCTAGCTCTCCTTCTCCCAATTTTTCCAAGTCTAAAGTATTGTATTCAGTTTCAAACCAGTAACAGCCTGTCCAGGGAAACAACAGAAGCACCACTGCCAAAAATACCAAGCCCTTCATTTCAGCTCCCCCTTATTTCCCTTTTAATATTTTTTTCTATACCCATAACTATCATCCTCCCAAAATTCCTTAAAAAATTCTGAAATAATCCTTTAATGAAAAACAAAAATGCCCCGGAAATTTTTCGCCTTAAACCCGGGGCAGTTTGTTCTCCAATAATAAAAATAGGATTTCTTTCTTAATTGCACTTTAGGACTAGTATAACTTAGTTTTTTTGGCCTTTAGAATTTAGTTCGCTGGGCGTGCCAAAATTATTTCGCCAGCAATCATTTATTAAATTTATTATTTTTTTAGGTAACTCTCTTTATTTTTTACCTAATTTTTGTTATGATATTACCAAATATTATTAGGGAGGTTAGCAAAAGTGCGGGTTAAAACATCTGATCTGCAGAATTCTTTTGGAAAGTACCTTGCCCTCGTGGAAAAAGAAAATATTATCATCACAAAAAACGGGAAAAGTGTTGCCAGGTTGATCCCATATAAGGATCCCAGGGATTACATTCTTCATGAAGAACAAGCTGAATACGGAAAAAGGAAAAGGGTTAGTTATGAAGAGTACAGGGCTCTGGTAGAATCCACCGATAAAAGGTACGAATTAATCGATGGGGAAATTTTCTTATTAAGTTCACCAGATTTTAACCATCAAATAGTAGTTAATGAAATTTCAGGACAGTTTTATAATTACTTTAAAGATAAACCCTGTCGATCCCTTACTTCTCCTCTGGATATAAAACTCTTTGGTTTTGCAACAAAATTTGAAGAAGATCCCAATGTGGTTCAACCGGATGTAATGGTAATTTGTGATCAGGATAAATTCAATGAAAAAAACCAGTATGAAGGAGTCCCAACCCTTATTGTTGAAGTCCTTTCTCCTTCCACCAAAGGTAAAGATGCCGTATTAAAACTAAACCTTTATATGAAAAGTGGCGTTGAAGAATTCTGGATTGTTGACCTGGAGAAAAAAAGAATTTTCCAGTATTCATTCAACCAAGAGAGATCTCTGGAAAATCATGAAATTTTAACCCTAGAACAAGAAATAAATTCAACAGCTTTCCCCGATATAAAAATTCTGGTTAAAGAAATTTTTTCTCAAACCAGGGGTTAAAAAAGGAAAATTCCCTCTACAAAAAAACACCCGCAATTCTCCTTGAGAAATTTAATGCTCTAAAACTTTTTCCCGCCTTCCTTATATTATCTTTCATCATTGTTTTGAAATCTATTATTTTATGAAGCTTTCCCTGTGTTCTCCTTGTCACCATACTCCTGCTGGGAAAAATAAATACCCAGAGATATAACAAAAACCAAAACCAGGGCCAGGCCTCTATCATAAATCGAAAGATCGGTCAAGGTGTGGATAAAAAAAGAAGTAAACACACCAAAAATTCCAGCTAAAATGGGTTGGTGGAGAGAATTTAAAAATAAAAGTGGGATTAACAGCTTTCCTAATTCGTAAACAAACCATAAGAGGGCAAAGATCCCCAACAACCCAAACTCTAAAGCAATGTGAATGAAAAGATTGTGGGCATGAGAGTAAGTTCTACCCTCCATATATTGTGGAGCTACTTCAGTAAAGTTCCCCACTCCGATTCCCAGGATCGGATTATCCTTAAACATTTCCCAGGACGCTTTCCAAATCCTTTCCCGGCCAGAATCAATTATAAAAAGGCTTTCAACTCTTCGGGAAAGATAATCGGGGAAAAGCTGGTATTCCACACCAAGGGATAAAAAAACAGCAATTAATAAAAAAATTACAATAAATAAAATTAAATATCTTCGATTCTTATAGCCAATTATCAAGGCAAACACTATAATACCAAAGGGTAAAGCCACCCATACCCCTCGGGTCATGGTTAAAACCATAGCCCAAACAGAAAAAGCAAAAGAAATCAAAGCGAAAATCCGCCAGGGTTTTGCAAATTGAACCGAAAAAGTCATACCCAATGCCAGTAAAGAAGTTAAGAGTAGATAAACTGCAAGAGGATTAGGATTTGTAAAAAAGGAGGTTAAACGCCGGGCATGTTCTTCCCAACCCCCATAAAAACCACCTATTCCGTAAGTAGTTGTAATAAAAAGAGCGATAACAACTCCAATGAGAGCACTTTTTACAATCCTGGGGCTATTCAGTGCTTCATAAAGCATTATATAAGAAAGAAATGCCTGCAGGATTTTTCCCCACCCGTCAAACGTACTACCCGGGTCAGCCCCCCAGAAAAAGGAAAAAGAGCTTAGGATAAAAAGAAATGAAAAAGGCCTTATTAGTGGAATTTCCATTAGTTCTTTAAACAAATTCCTCCGGTAAAAAAGCCCGATTATCCAGGAAAGAAGCGCAATAAAGAAAAACAGATAAAAAAGGAACTGGACAAGGGGTACGAAAAAAACTGCAAGAATTATGCTTGCTTGCATTATTTTGAAAGATATATTTTTAATCTTGCTCGGATTGTTTTCTGTCAAGTTCCCACCCCCTGTTCCTTTTGCGTTATATTTTCTTTCTTCATGTTTGGGATTTCTCCCTGCAAAAAGAATTACATTAACGATTTATTACCCAAAAATAAGCTAAACCTCAATTTCCCAACCCAAATTATTGCTGAAACGATAAACGTGTTTAAAATCCTTTCCCGCGTTGGTAACCCTCCCTTAATTTTGGATTTTTACCTAAATACCTATTTTTTTAAGAATATCGTCTCTCCTTCCTCAATCCAATTATTTTAAAGGTTTATTTCCCGAAACAAAAAAATCCCCGGGATTTCCCAGGGATTGAATATTTTGCGAGTGATTATTTTCAAACTTCAAAGAATAATATCAATGCTCCTATTTTCCAGGAATAATAAATAAAATATTAGGTTCAGATAAACATTATTTCCTCAGTTTATTTTTGATAAATAACCCGGTTATTAAAGATAAGACGCCTCTAATGCCTCTTCTCATTTGCCTTCTTGCTACGTATCTTCCTTCCTGCTGTAGTGCTTTCCCGGCTTCTTCCTTAACATCGATTTTTGGTTTTTTGGCCTGTTCGGTGGGGTTGTGACTTCTGGAAAAATCGGAAGGACCGGAAAATGAATTTGTTGTAAAATGATCCTTCCAGGTGTCGTCATCATTTAAAAAACCCATAAACATCTGGTAAACATCTTCAGGAGAATAATCAGCTCTGTCCGCGGCGATTGATCCCGAGCCAAGGTCAGCTTCTACAAATAGTTCATTTTTTTTCCCGGCTGTTTGAATGACTTTTCCCTCCACGTTAAGTATGCAGTGATCAATTCCCTCGCCAATATTAAAGATTGTTTCTCTGATCTGGACTTCTCGGGGATTTTGAATTAACTTTCCCTTAGAATCTTCCAGGGTGATATTTGCCATTTAAACACCTCCTTAGTTTTAAAAATTTTCTGTTTTCTAAGGAAAGAATACCAAATGCTGTAATTTATGTCAATTTAAATTATTAAACTTTGAAAAATTTTGATTTGCAAACTCCGTTTTCAATTCAATTACCATTTACCCTTGAAAAATCAATCTTTTTTGCTTTGCTTTAAATTGACCTATACCAAATAAAAACAGGTCCAGGGAACTATTACCTCGGGAAGGGTTATTCTTCCGTGGTAATACCGCTCTTCCTGGTATTTATTTTCCCGGGGAAATTCATAATTAATTGAAAACCCATGATCTGAAAAAACTAAAAGCAAAGAGTAAGGTGGGAGTTCTTTTAAAAATGGGACCAGGGTTTTTCTCGCTTGAAAAACCAGATCAGAGAAAAGGTAATTCAAATCCTTCTTTTCCGTATGCACCCTTTCATCGATAAAATCAAACTTGATGATATCCCCAGTCTTTTTAGTTTCCAGGTTTAACCATTCCGGTGAAACAATCTGTCCGGAAAAACCTGCTTCCCGCAGGGCTTCAAGTTGGGTTTCAGTATTTGTGGGTTGTCTGGCAATCAGCGAACCCTGATCGATTGTTCGCAGGGTTACATGTTTTTTTACTTCCTTCCAGATTTCTTCCCAGAGGTCCCGCCGGGCTCCGTCCAGTAAAATCAGGAAGGTATTTTCGCTTTTTACCTTCTGGCAAAACCGGGGGTACCGTTTTAAAACTAGAGAAGCAATTTCGGTGACTTCTCCAGTTGCAGGAAAGGCATCCCAATTTAAATTACGGTAAGAATTTTGAAATTTCTTGTTGCTTGCAGTCAGGGTACTAAAAACATCTCTGATTTTAAGTTCCAGGGGAACCCGGTCCTCTATCCCGATCTCTCTGGCCAGGTTTTCTATAAGGGAATAATTTCTTTCCAGGCTACTGGCCGGGCCCCCAAAAATCTTAGCCCATTCGTTAATACCAGGGGAATTTTCTATTTCTTTCAGGTCCTGCAAACCGGTTTCCAGGTCAAGGTAGGAACGGGCAATGCGAATAACTTTTCCTCGAAAATTCTCCTCCTCCCTAGAAGAAATAATTTCTTTGATCCCAGTGTGATCCATTTCTTCCGGGGCTTTTTTTACCAATTGAACCAAAACTTCCTGCAATATCAGGGCCGATATTTTTTCCCTTGCGAGGACCTTTGCAATCTCTTCTAGGGAATCCAATCCCATTATTTCAAAAATATCGCTAAGGAGGTGCCGTTTCTGAATTATTTCGTCCACCTGTTCCCGCAAACTCCTTAATAATTCTTCCTCAGATATGATATCCTCCAGAAGTTTGGAAATGCTCTCTTCGGGAGGGGGATTTTTTTGGATAAAGTCTTGCCTCTGCAAATTCTCTTCGAATAGTGCCTCCAGTTCAATACCGTGATTTTTCTCCCAGCTTTTTCCGGCCAGGAACAGGAAAAATTCTTCTCCCATGGCCTCCAAGTAAGGAGCTAGTTCAGGGTACTTCTGGTCAATGAAGTCCGCAAGTTCTTTTCTTTTATCCTCTTCTCTGGCTGGCTTCCCTTCCCGGGTTACAACCCTGACATAGGTGTTTTTTTCCAGCTTTCCGGTTCCTTCCAGCCACTCCTGGAAAATTTTCTGGAGCTGGCTGGGTGTAAAACTCCTGTCCACGATATTTTCATATAACTCATCTAAGTCCCGGCGAACTAGGGAAATATCTCCTGCAAGGGCTTTATTGATTCGATCAATTACTTCCTGGTTAAGATTTCTATCCAGTTCTTTTATTATCGCCCTGTCTTCCCTGTTTAACCGGAGAATTGCCTTAAGTGGACGGGCACTTTTCTTTTCCCCGGCTTCCTCCATGTTTTGCAGATATTCATTAATTTTTTTCTGGTTCTCTTCCTCCTGGAGGGCTTCAAGATACTCTTTGATCCCTGCTTCTATCGTTTCTTGAATTTCCTGGAGAGAGGGTAACTCCACGCTTGTACCCAGGGAAAAACCACAATTACAGGCCGGGGTTTGCTCCAGGTTTTCCGGAGAAAAAACCTGGCAATTCCGAGATAGGGCTCGGGCAAGCAGGCGATCCACTTTTACCAGGTCGTTTTTAACTGAAATCAATTCAATCCGGGAAAGAAGCTGCAAAACGCGATACCCGGTTGTTTTCTTTTTTTCCCAGTAAGGTTTGAACCTTTCTTCTCCCAATTTCGCTTTGTGTTCCTGGGAATAAACCTGTTTGTATTCATTTTTAAAACGCCGGAAGTTATCCCTGGTTGCCTTGAAAACTTGCGAATCTAAAATTATTGCCTGGTCCTGCAGGGCTTCCTGCAAATTCTCCAGAGTTTTATACAGGTTTTCATATTTTTCTTCCGGGGGAATATGCAAATCAGGGCGCTGGAGATATCTTTTCATCTGCAAATATTCGTTTAAGTTTTCTTCAATAAAAAGCCGGAGCTGTTCCATCTGTTCCAGATTCTTTTCTACCCCCGGCATATTCCGGTAGGCTGTTGCAAATCTTTCCAGGCCTTCTTCTGCAGAATAACTAACCTTAATTTCATCAAGAAGGCTTTCAACTTTACCGAGCGTTTTCCGAAGGTCCTGCAGGGATAAATTCCCCAGTTCTCCCTTGGACTCAAGGTCGTTTATTTTATACTGCAGGTTTTCCAGTTGGGGAACCAATTCCTGTTTTTTGTCGGTAAGAAATTCCCAGATGGACTGCTGCAGGGGTAGGGAAAAGGGCTGATTTTTCAACCGCGGGGGGAGCAGAACACAGTTCCGCAATATTTCCTGGCAGTCCTCCCTGATTATTTCTCCATATCCAATATACTGGATCCTGGACAGGTGAGAGGAATTGAAGTTTTTCAGTGAAATCTTCTTCTTATCCGTATATGCTGTCAGGTAACCCCCGTATAACAATGAAAGAATCAAAAGATTAAACTGGTTCTGGCAAATACCAAAGGGGCCTTTCCGCAACCTCCAGTAAAGGGGTTTGAATTCTGTTTTTTCCTCTTTTAATTCCTTAAAGAGGTTTTGAATCAGGGGATTTTTTTCCGGCCTGATCTGTAAAAGGATATTTCTCTGTTTTTTTGCAATCAGGTCCATGGGTTTTAAAAAGCCATCGATTACCCGGACAAGTCCTGTGGACTGGGCGGTATCTATATCCATTTCTCCCTGAACAAGAAATTTTTCCTCCAGGACTTTAACCTGGGAGCTATTCAGATAGCTCTGGAAGGGAGCAATTTTGATATGCTGGGGAAAACGCCGCCCCAAAATCCTAAAAGCAACCTTTTCCAGAATGTTATCCCAGGGTAACAACCCCACTTCCTTAAGGTTTAAAATTTCCTCTCCATCCCCACCGATTATCTCCCCATAGAGGTAAGCTTCGAGGAAAAGGGAATTAAGTTTCTCCCGGTCTTCCTGGAGTTGTTGTTTTATTGTTTCCTTGATGTCCTGCCCGGTAGAACTGTTATCTTCTCTGTATTCATCGTAAATAATCAGCCGGGCCAGGATTTCCCTTAAAAGTTCGGGGTTTTTTACCTCCCCCGGAGTCCAGAAAGCAATTGCTTCCCGGTTTTCCTCATCCAATTCGGGAAGGATTACATTATTTAAATATTCCTTTTCTTTTGCAGTTTCCCGGGCATGCCCCAGGACAATTAAAAAGTCTTCCTCTCTTTTTTTCAAATAACCCTGGAGTTCTTCAAGCTTATCCCGGTTGAGATCCCGGAAACTGGTCAGCAATAAATAGCCTTTGCGGGGGGTGTTCTGCCAGGTAAAATCTCTTAGAGTCCAGGGATTTTCCAGGATTTCTCCCAGGGGTAAACTCCGGTGATTTACCAAAAGCCCCAGACGGTTAAAGAGCCGATGATCATCGGTAAAGATATTGTTTTTCGCAAATTCCACCTTTCGCTGTAAAAGAAGGTTGGTATCTGCTTCCAGGTCAATGAAGTAAAAATCCTCTCTAAAGTTATTCCCTTTTTCTTTCCCTATATAGGCACCATTCTGGTGCATTTTTTCCAGTATGTCGCCAATGTTCTGGTAATTCACCTCCGGATCCAGGTCAGTAACCTGGTGTAAAAGCATGTTGGCCATATCTTCAACAGTGTACCTGGTTGCAAGGGGAGAGATCTTGAAAAGGATCAGTAATTTAATTAAAGCCAGGCCTGTCTCCTGGTCTTCAGGGTCTAAAATATCCCGCATTTCCTGCTGGTAATAGCTGTAGACTTTTTCCAGGTAGGGATTGGTTTCAACCATTTCCCGGATTCTATCCTGAAAATGATCAAAAATCCGGTCAGGGGTCAACAGGGTATGGGGATCTTCATTGAGTAATCCGGAAAAATTCCGGCGGGGATCCCCCTTTAAGCGATAATGAATGAAGTCAATTATCCCGCGGTGCTGGGAAAAAAGAGGCTTTAGATTATCAATTAAATCTATGGTGAGGGGGTGAACCGGATACAGGCGCAAAAAATCCTCCCGGCTTGTTTCCCAGCGGGCGAATGAATTCTGGTAAAAGGAGTAAATCTTCTCGATTTCTTCTGCGGCTCCAGGTTTCAACCTGATCAGGCGCTGGCTGATTAATTCCCGGATATGGGACCCGGTGAGGCGGAAGCGGAAGGGATAGCGATCCTTGATTTTGTTGAAAGCTTCGGGAGTGGTTTCTCCGGTTTTTTCAATTTCTTCCTGCAGGGTTGCAACTATCCAGACTGGCTGATTCTGGCTGTACTCACCCAAAAATTGCAGGAAACGAATGTCCTCGTTAAACCTCCGGCTATCAGTCTTGGAACGCAAAAACTCCGAAAGTTCATCTATTAAAAAAACAATTCCCGCATAACCTCCATCGGAAAGGGTTTTGCCCAGCTGAGAAAAAGTTTCCTGGCGGTCGTATTTCAGGCGATAGGGCAGGTTCAACCGGTCCAGGACCTCTTCCCAGAGGTTAATATCCGCAGAGGAGAAAAGTTCTTCTTCAGTCATCTCCTTCTCCCGGAGAACACTTTTCAGGTTGCGGGGTTTTTGGACTTTAATCATTTCAGCCATGGACTGAATAAACTCCTGTTCCCGGTGAAAAACAGGACCCTGTAAATTTTTTTTCTGCAAAATTTCTTTAATCTCAGAGGTAATAATATCCTCCAGGTATTCCCGGTTGCTGTGTTCAACAAGGGAAACCTGGACAACCAGAAAATCTTGCCTGGCAATTTCTTCTCTGGTTTTGGCCAGGAGTTTTCCCACCCCAGAATCCTGTTCTAAGAGGGGTTGCCAGGCTTCGGGATAACTTAAAGAAAGTCCCAGGATGCTCAGGAGGTGGGATTTACCGGAACCAAAATTTCCCTCTACAAAAAAGCCCCGTCCCTCTTTTTCTAGGATGCTGGAAAAAAAGGACTTAAAAAAGAGGGCAACCTCATCGGTAATCAGAAAATTGCGGGCCAGCAAGTCCCGCAGGCGAGAATCCTCGGTGTCTTTAAGCTGAATTACGGTTTTAACTTCGGGAACTTCTATTAAATCACCGATTTTTTTCATCATCGCCCTCTTCCTCCTCTTTACTGAGCTTGCGAATTACTCCCCATAATTTTTTCTGAGAGGAATCCTTTTGAATAATCTCCTTAAAAAATTCAATTCCCCTTTCAATTTCTCCTGTTTTCTTGTAGGCAGCAATTAGAGCAGAACGGGTATAGAAATCTTCCGGGTCGGTTTTAAAAGCTTCTTCGAGGTAAAACAATGCCTCTTCTTCCCTTCCGCCCCGGTACAAACAGAACCCTGCCTGTTTGAGAACAAATGGATCTCCAGGCTCGATTTCCAAAGCCTTCTTATATTGCTCCAGGGCCTGGTCGTACTCTTTCTGCCCTTCCAGTTCTTTCCCTAACAGGTTACAGAGGTGGAATTTTTTCTCTCCCTGGGAAAACTTTATCAGGTTATACAATTCTTTTACGCGGGCTGCAGGGGGCTTTCCTTTTAATTTCAGTTTGATATTTTCCTTGTAGGCAAACTGGTCTTCCCCGCCTTTTTTCTCCAGGTATTCCCCATAATCCTTGCGGGCCTGGTCGTCTTTTCCCATTTTCTCATAGGTTTGAGCCCGCAGTTTTTTTATATAATTATCCTCGGGGTCTTTTTCCAAAAAGCGCTGACAGATGCTAAGGGCTTCGGAAAACTTTTCCAGTCGGTGGTAGGTTTTTACAAGCTTCCCGGCCAGAAAACCTTCTTCTCTCTGGGCCAGAGCGTTTTCAAAAAATTCAAGTGCTTGCTGGTAATCCCTCCGGTGGTAAAAGACATCACCTTTAACTGTCAGAGCGCGAAAATCTCCCGGGTCGCGGTCCAGGATTTCGTCAGCAAGGCTTTCGGCCCTGTTTGGATTGTTCTGCCTGAGGTACAGATCAGCAAGGCTCGCCTGCAGAAAATTATTACCCGGGTATTCTTCCAGGCTCCTTTCCAGAATTTCCAGCGCCCGAGAAAAGTTCTTCTCCCTTTTTAAATCCCGAACCTGGTCTATTACTTTTTTTACTCTCATAAAATCACGGGAGCCCATATAAACCTCCCTCTTTCTATTCAGGAATTTCCTTAAAAGGATCATTTTTCGTTTTCGGGAAAAAATCCGCAATCCGTTTAATGTTTCTTGATATTGTTCCCTCAGAAACCTCATATTTTTCAGCCATTTCTCTCTGGCTAACTTCAAGTTGGGCAATCATACTAATTAAATACTCAAGAGAAGCAGCCCAGGTTCCCGCTTTACGAATTCGGGGGTTTTCAATCTCACATATATCCTTCCATAGGGTCAAAGCCAGTTCAAGATCCAGGGGATATAAATTTTCGGGGAATCTATTTTCCATCAACCCTGCTTCTTTTTTCTGGGCGGGCTGGGCCCATTCCAATTTACTGCTCAGGGGTGTTTCATTATCTACGTCCAGGGCCAGAAGTTCTCTAATTCCCTTCCATTCCGGCCCACCCTTTTTAATTCCCGCTCCTTCGATAAAATTTTCGAGAAACTGTTCTATTCTTTCCTTGCCCCCATTTTCAAAACTTACTTCTCGTAAACTTTTTCCTTCCAGAACAGGGAGTTCAAAAGCAAATCTCAATTCCGGAGGAGGCAGGGGATATGTCTTTTCTACTTCGGAAATTTCTTCTTCGTATTCTTCTTCCTCTCCTACCAATTCTTGCTCCAGGGCCAGGGAGGAAAAAACTTCCAGAAGAAATGAAGGCACCTCCTGGAAAAACTCTTCCCAGTTTTTGCCCTGATGCTCCAAGGGATAATTTTCATTGTAAAAATCTTTCATGATAAACTTAAAATGGCCCAGTGCATCTTCGGGCAGGGGGTAAAGAGCAAAGAAATAATTAAAACTGTCCCCAAGAGGCAGAGGGCGGAAAATAACAATATCTCCTTCGCCCAATACTTCTGAGGGATCGTGAATTTCCAGGAAGATACTTCCTTCCGAAAAAACCTTTTCCAGAAAAACCCCTTTATTATCAAGTCCCTCCACCCGGAAAAAGGTAGTATAACAATCAGGCCATTCAGCGACTTCTTCCGGAAGCTTTTCCCCTTCGGCAGCAAGAAATTTTTCAAAAAGGGTTTTTTCTCCCAAGGGGCGATAATCAAAAATAATCCATTCCAGCAGGAAAGCCCTTAAAATTGTAAGCTCGGTGTTATCTTCCTCATCAGGAATGGGAGGAATGGGAGCATTTTTAAATCCTTTTTCCAAATATTCTCTTTCTCCCCGCAAATAAGAATCAAATTTTTTTTTAATCTGTTCTATATCAGGGGGGGGTCTATTTCCCCCTGGGCCATATACATTGCTCTCCAAACAGCATTTTTTAAACTTTTTCCCGCTGCCGCAGGGGCAGGGATCATTTCTTCCTGGCTTGGGCACGAAATAATCTCTCCTTTATCCGGTTTATCTTTTTCTTTCTTTATCTTTACCGAGATACCCTGCAAAACTCCCAAAAACAAATAGGTTTTTATTTTTTACCTTCAATAATTTTAGCCTTTTTATCCACCCCGGGCTCTTTGAATTATATTCCCTCTAATCTCTTGGACAAATCGCAATTTTTCAACTTCTTTTAAGGGTATATCGACCTGGTTACAAAAATCTTCAAGGAGACAATAAGTGGCTTCTTTTCTTTAACTGCCCCGGGGAAGCGTTTATCTTCCCTCGTTCCATCTATTAAGATAACATCATTTTCTTTTAACAACCTAAAAGAAAACGGTATTTTGGGAATTCGTTTTATTTCATATTCCAGGGCTTTAATATAGTTAAAAACTTCCTGGAATTAAGATTTTAAATAAAAACCTTATGCAGGAACCCTCAGTACAAATTTTTATTACAACTTTCAGCCTTGAATTAAGAAGCATATCTTTTTTGAAAATTTGTATTCTTGTATTGTATTTTAATATTGTCTATTTTACAATATTATTAATAATATTTTTTCAAGGAGGTTTTTTATGGAGAAAAAGAAAAAAAATTATACTTTTTCCCTTCCCATTGACCAAATGGAAAAGTTAAAGAATTTTCTAAATGAAGAAGAAATTCCCTCTCTTAATTCTGCCGTCCGTGAAGCTATTGAAACCTACATTGCCAATCATGAAAAACAAAAACTAAAAAAAGAAATGAAAAAGGCTGCTCAAGATCCGCTCTTTTTAAAGGATCTGGAGGAAACCATGGCAGATTTTTCCCATTCCAATTCCGAAGTTGATGAGGAGGATTAAAAATGGGTTATCAGTGGAGAATATATTGGGCGAACTTGGATCCAATAAAAGGGTCTGAACAATCAGGAACCCGGCCTGTTTTGGTCATCTCCGCAGATGCTGTTAATGAATTTTTACCGGTTGTCACGGTAATCTGTTTAACTTCTTTAAAAAAGGGCCGCAAGATTTATCCCATTGAAACTCTTTTAGAACTGGAGGATTCCCAGCTCCAATCCCCTTCAATTGCTATGGCCCACCAGATGAAAGCTATTTCAAAAAATAGACTTCAAGGTCCCTGTGGTTTTATAAAAAGAGAAGAAGCCAGGGAAAGAGTTAGGAATATTACAAAAATCTATCTTGACCTTAAATAACTTTAATTATCTAAATTTCTCTGTTTTGTCCTGGTCAATTGCAGGCGAAGGTTGCCTGGGCAACTATTTCCTCTTTGCGTGAGCAAGGTTCCTTATTTGAAAAAAATGGGGGCTAAAACCAAAATTACTGTTCGGAAATTAGCGGAATCATTGTTCGGTAACGAACGGATTCACAGTTCGGTTTGAAACGGAATCCGTGTTCGGTTAGAGCGGAATTCAGGATTTTAATAATAACCATCAGGTTCTAAACTCAAGTTTGACGAAAAATAGAAAGCCCAGGATCAAACAACCTGGGATTTTTTATCCCTACCCTTTGCTATTAATACCAATAACTTTCCCCCATTTCCCAAAAACTATAAATGAGAAAATAACGTCCTGACAGAAAATATTTCACCCCGCTTTCAAATCAGATATTGTTAACAATCATCTCCATGAATTTTCTAAGATCATCCAAATTGGTTCGAATAATTTCATATTCAAGTTCTCTATCCAGAGTCAAATAATCATGCACCAATATATTACGAAACCCGGCCATTTTTTCCAATTTAGAATACAGATCCTTTTTTATCAAATTATTTTCATATAATACTTTGAATACATCCCGATTAGACTCGGGTGTTCGCAAATTTTGATCAGCTATAAGGTGGTTTCCCAGGTCAATGACTGCCTCCAAGGCTAAATGGAGAGCGCGCTCATACCTGAAATATATATCGGGATTATTACTGAATTCTTCTTTCCCAAATTGTTCAATACCCTGCAGGTAATTAATTTTATTTTCTAATTGATCCAGTCGCTTCAGGATTACTTCTTTATCAACCATCTGCAGCACCAGCTTTCTTTATTCTCTGTAACAACATCTTATTTTGAAAATCCTGGTAGAACTTAAAATCAAAATATTCTTTTAGAGTTAAGGAAAAAAAGCTACTATAATCAAAATCTTGATCCATATAAATTTTCCGCCCATATTTTACAATCTGATATTTTAAAAGAGGTGGTGCCTGATTTATTAATATAATATCGCAATCTTTTTTAATTTCGGAAGAAAAAACGGATATTAACTTACTTCTAAAATCCAAAATATTTTTATTTTTTAGAAACTCTTCCTCCATTAATAAAGCTATATCTACATCACTACTATTTTTATAATCACCCCGGGCCTGTGAGCCGAACAGGATAGCCATCTCAGTATTTTTTTTAATATTTAATTCTTCAATAATTTCCAATATTTTTTCATCCAAATCCATTTTTATCACCTTTTTAAATTAAGATGTTTATATTCAAAATCATGTCCTATTCTATTGGGTTTTTCATAAAAGCAACAACCAGCGCCAATCCTTTATATTGATAAGGTTTTTGCCAGAATATTCACTATGGAGTTCTGAATTATAGTTGCCCTAATCAAGGTTGGGGTCCTTCCTTGCCAATTTCAGCCAACTTCCTTGCATCAATTGTTCAGATTCCTCGAAAATAGTTGTATTAATATCAACTTGATCCGTGGGAAGACAAATAAATTCAACAAAAGTATTATATTTATCTTTTTCCAAATCCAAGTCCATTTTCAATTCAATCAAAGCATCCATTAATTCCTCAGCACATTGGAGAACATCAATCAAAAACGTAAATTTAATTTTTCTTTTTATAGAAATATTGACCCTAATAACCTTATTGAATTGTTCAAGGTTTTTTAGGATTATTCGATTATTTTATTAATTTCCTTAACAAAGGGTAATCGTCTACTTTTCCAGCCAGATTGTTTTAGAAAAAACCCACTTGCCTTTCCCCTAATAAATGGTAAAATAACCCCATTAAGGTTTTCTGTGGTTAATATAAATATTCAATATTAACCGGTTTTTCCCTTCCCTGTCTTTGGAAGATATTTCCCTTTTATATTATCTAATCTCTTTAAGACCTTTTTAACTGTGGGAATTTCCAATTAACTATATCCCTAAGACACTAACTTTTTCCCTTACGAAAATGACTTCACCCTTTTTTGTCGGATTTAATTGGTAGAGAACCAAAAATTCCATAAAAGGAGTAAAGTCACCATTTAGCTTGGTCAGCAACCCTTGTTTTCCTTTGAAAATTTGCAGAAATGTCAGCTAAAAACAAAATTAGATTTAATTTTTTCCCAGCTTAACCTGGAATTTCTTGCTGAAAAACTAATTAAAACATCAATTCGAAGCCGAGAGGATTCCCTCCCACCCCAATTATTAGACCATTAATCGCGATGAAAATTGAAGGCATACCTACAAGAAAAACTCTGCATGAAAGACTTAAAAACGGTCCAATATTTCAATACACCTGTTGTTCCCAGGTAATTAGAAAAATTCCCAGCGAAGCCACCCTTTGCAGGTTGTAATTGCGGCAAAAAAACTTTCCCAACAATAAAATTCAAACCTGAATACCATACTTGAAGCGTAAATTTCCCTTGAATTTTGCCTATTCCCTAACCGTCAAAAAGTTTGTTGTCTTTAATGGAGCAATAAATGTGATCCATTATGGGTAACTATCCTGAGTACAATTTTCTCAACCAGCCCCCTGTAATAGATGGATCAAGCCTCAAACATTACAACTTCGGAAAGGAAATTTAATAAGCCTTTTCTGGATAATCATGGGGAAGCAAAATCTTTCAGTATAAAATCTCCAATTTGGGGGGGGCAAGCCGCTGTCAAAGGGCCCTTTTCGTTCAATTTCTCTTCAGATATTTTTTCTTCCCCAATATCCTACAGTGGAATCAACATTTTCAACATGGGAAACTCTAATTAAGAAAGTCCCCCTTTTTTACCAATTCTATTAGCTACATTCTTCGTGCCTAATTAATTAGCTTCTGTTTCAAAACTTTTTGCTTTTTAATTTTTTGAGCAGTCTTTCTAGCACAGTACTTTTAACTCTCTGACTTTCTGTCCCGTTTATGTTTATACATATTCTCTTCAGCTTCTTTTAATTTTTCTGCCAGGTCTATGTCCATGCTATTTTTTATAGCAGCACCCAAGGCCAGAGAAAGGGATATATCTTTGATATAAGTTTCTTTGCATTTTTCATCTATTCTTTGACATATAGCTTTTGCATCTTCTTCTGTGGTTTGCGGCAGGAAGATGACAAATTCATCCCCTCCCCAGCGGGCAATAATATCTTCCCTTCGACAGGAGTTCCTTAATATTTCGGCTGTTTGCTTTAACATTTCGTCTCCCACTTCATGTCCCAAGGTATCATTAGCCAGTTTGAGGCCGTTTAAATCAGCCATTATGATACCAATAGGCAGCTGCCTTTCAGTATCCAGCCTCTTCATTTCTTTTTCCAGGTAAACCCGGTTGTAAAGGCCAGTAAGGCCGTCGTGAAAACTCTGATAGCGCACCTTTTCTTCTTCCAGGTTTCTTGTATAGGCATTTGATACCAATTCTACAACAACCTTTAAAAGCATTACTTGATTTTCTGTCCATATTTTTTTCTCCTTCACCGCGTCAAGACCAATAAAACCAAAAACAATACCGTTTTTAATCATTGGTATTGATAAAAGAGAACGTATATCCTGAGACTTAAATTCTTTCTTTTCTGCTTCTGCCTCGGGTGGAAGGCTGTCCACATCCGGAATATTGACATATTTTTTGTTTTTGATCTGCTTTACCAACCAGGGGAACGCATCTACCGGAACGATTTGTATCCTATCCATTTGCGCTTCAATTCTTTCTGCACACCATTCGTAAGTGTTGCTCATGTGCTTTCCATCATCAGAAAACTGAAACACATAACTGCGGTCAATTTGGAAGAACTCGCCGATCTGCTCCAGGGCAAGGTTAATAATTAGTTCAAATTGATCTAAAGGTAGACTTGCAAATAAATTGGATATATTGGCAACCATCTTTTCAAATCCTAACTGGTATTTTAAGGATTCTTCTGCATTTTTACGCTCGGTTACATCAGAAAAAACCATGACCACACCGAACATTTTATCTTTATAATCTCGCATGGGAGCTGCGCTGTCTGCGATATGGCACTTTGTCCCATCAAGGGCAACAAGAATGGTATCGTTTGCCAGGCCTTGTGTTCTTCCTGTTTTAATCACACGGTAAACAGGGTTAGACACCGGTTCGCCGGTTTTTGCATTTACAATATTAAACACTTCATGCAAGGTTCGGCCCAAGGCCTCTTCCGGTGCCCAACCTGTGAGCTTTTCTGCCTGGGCATTCATAAGAGTAATATTCCCGCTGGCATCGGTAACAATAACACCATCGCCGATAGAACGCAAAGTAATCGATAGTTGATTTTTGCTTCTTCTCAGGTCTTCTTTAGCCTGGATTTGTTCTGTAACACGGCTCAAATGTTCTGCTACTGTTTCCAGCACCAATTTCTCTTCTTTAATAAAAAGGTCCTGATCATTAAGAGGTGGTTTATGATAGCATACTTCTAAGGTTCCAGTTTGTTCACCGTACAATTCTAAGTGAGAAGATATTTTCCAGGGGGTCGATTCGTAGTCCTGGGTTTTGAATTCACGTCCTTTAAAGGTAATACACGCACCTGCATCTTCAGGATACTGAAGAGAGGATGGCAAAAGCTTAACGGTTCCCTCCAGTATTTTCTCCAGGTTGTTTTTTTCTTTGCGCAGCAGGCGCGAAAAATTTTGAAGGAAGTTTAATTCCTTGGTTCGCTCTTCTTTTTCTTTACGCGCAGTGATGTCCTGACAAAAAGCGATAACTCTGTTACTATCAACTTTAACTGCAGTTAAATTAATCCAGAATATTTCTCCGTCCTTTTTGCGTGCCATAATATCATCTTCCGCATAACCTTCTGCTTGTAACTTTTCAAACGCTTTCATACCCTGTTCCAGGAATTCCGGGGCAAGAAAGTCCGGGATGGTTAAATTCAACAGCTCTTCTTCTGTATACCCGCTCATCTGACATGCTGCCCGGTTTACTTCTACGTAATGACCTTCCATATTTGCTACAAAAATACCAAGAGGAGATTTTTCCATGTAAGCCCTGAATTTGGCTTCGCTTTCCTGTAAAGCATTCATTTTTTTCTGCAGCTTATTTTCTGCCCGCAAACGCTTTATTGTCCCTGCTATCTGGTTGATATAGAGCTCGACCAGTTCTTTATTCTCTAAAACTTTACCCTTGGGCATGATCAGGGTTATTATACCCAGAAATTCTCCCTGGTAAACAAATTCCATAGTATACAGGTCGCCTGGTAGTAAAAGCTTCTCTATCGTTTTAAGCACAGGAGTTAAGTCAGGTAATAAATTATAATATCCAATTTCCTTGAAAGAGGAAAAATAGGTCAGCTTGTTTATTTCATTTGTTTCTGCATATTTAGTTTCCCATTCAGTGCCTTCAAGGTTTGAACCAAGGTTTTCCATTAGCCGGGATAGTAACTCCGGAGCTCCGGAAATGGCTTTGATAATTGTCTTGCTTTTATCCTCTTCTGATGTAAGATTTAACCCCACTAAAGCAGCCCCGGATAATTCTTTGACTGAGTCTGTAAAAAAACGATAATCTGCGTTGCTTAAGGAACACTGCTGACATTTGTTAACGTACTCCAGCACCTTCTTTGTTTTTCCATTTTCACCTTTAACCTTTGGAACATCCTTCGTATTCTCCCCAAGATGGGATTTTTTTTCACGGGAATCCAATTACTATTCCACCTCCTTAAAAAACAGCTCCACCACTTGTGGATCAAAGTGCCTGCCAACTTCCTTGCGGATATGCTTGAGGGCTTCTTCCCTACTCCAGGCCTTGCGGTAGGGACGGTCGATGAGGAGGGCGTCATAAACATCCGCCACGGCAAAAATGCGTGCCGCCAGGGGGATTTCTTCTCTCTTGAGTCCCCGGGGGTAACCTGTGCCGTCCCATTTTTCGTGGTGGCAATAGGGGATGTCCAGGGCAGGGCGAAGATATTCGATGGGGGAAAGCATCTCAAGTGCCCAAACGGGGTGTTGTTTCATAATTTTCCATTCTTTTTTTGTCAACGGTCCGGGCTTAAGTAAAATGGAATCTGGCAAGCCCATTTTGCCGATGTCATGCAGCAACGCACCACGTCGGACATGCCCCAGTTCTTCCTGACTCATACCCAATTTCCGGGCAATATTAACGGTAATCTCTGTAACCCGCTGGCTGTGGTCTTCAGTTTTTTTATCTCTCAAGTCCAGGGCATGGGCCCAACCTTTTATGGTTTTATCATAGGCCTGGATCAATTTGAAGTTGGTGTTTGCCAAATTGTGAATCATTTCTCCGTTATCGATGGCTATAGCTACCTGCCCGGCCAGGGTTTCCAGAAATTCCAGCCATTCTTCATTTGCACCCAAGGGTTCCCGGTGGAAAATCTCCAGAACTCCTTCAACATGCCCTTTGTTAATCAGGGGTACGGCGTAATAACTATGTGCATCTTCCTTCTCCAGAAATGGAACCTGGACTGGATCACCCTCAAATTTGCGCAGATTTGCTACTCGAATAGATTTCCGCTCCATAGCCGCTTGGCCTGCAAGCCCTTCGCCCATAAACAAGCTAAGTTTTGCAGGATCAACGATACGAAAGCCTCGCCATGCTTCATATTTCAACACACCGGTGTGCGGATCAAGCCGTAAAATGGCAGCGGCATCCACGTTTAGCAGCCTGGTTACTTCGTCCAGAACCACCCTGAATGTTACGCGCAAATCCAGGCTCCCGGAAATAGCCATATCTATGTTACGCAAGGCCTTCATCTGTTCCAGGTGACGGAGGTTTTTTTCAAAGAGCCCTTCGCGGTGGATAGCTGTCCCGGCCATCTCGCTCAGGGAAGTGAGCAGTTTTAGCTCTTCGGAGCCAATTTCGCGCGGAAGCTGCACTGAAACAAATAAGGTTCCCAAAACCTCATCTGTCTCGGCCCGCAAGGGAAGACACACTCCCCCCCATCCTTCAGGTATTTTTTCCGTATATTTCACCCGGGAATCGTTCGCAAATTCCCTGGAGGCCAGCACCTTTCCTGAGGCAAATACTTTTCGGGCAAGACCATCCCCGGGTTTCAGGAAAACATCATCCAGTCCGCCAAACCAGCCCTGGGTAGCGGTGAAACCTAATTGTCCGTTAGCGGGATTGTAGAGACAGATAGCTCCGGCTTCGGTGTCAAGAACGTTAAGCGTTTCACCGAGCAGGAGCGTTAGCATTTCATCAAGGTTTTCAGCAGTACGCAAGGTTGATGATACCGTATAAATCGCTTCAAGTTCAGCAAGTCGTTTTTTAAGCGTTTCTTCCGCCTGTTTGCGGTCTGTAATGTCAGAAGCTATACCTTCAATTCTCACCGGTATATGGTTCTCATTATAGATAAGTTGTAACTTGTCATGAATCCAGACAATACTTCCGTCAGGCCGAACAATACGGGACTCTCTTTCTGCTGCCCCTTCTTTATATAGCTGAGCTAGAGCCTTCTCTGCCAGATGCTGATCGTCGGGGTGGATAGTTTCCTGCCATAGTGAAGGTTTTTTGACAAATTCCTCTGCAGGTCGGCCATACATTTTTTCCACCGAGGGGCTAACATACAATAAACTCCTATCCGGCAAGGACAGGGACCAGATCACGTCTTTTATATTGTTTAAAATGCTGCTCAGTTTTTGCTCGCTCTCCCGCAGGTTTTCTTCCATCTGCTTGCGCACCAGCGCTTCACCGATATGGCGGGTGATTGCCTCCAGGGCATAGATTGCATCGAGGTTGAACTGGCCCTTCCTGCGGTCGTTTAGCTGCAGAAGACCAACAATCTGCTGGTTAACACGGATGGGTACCAGAGCCACAGAAGCATAACTCTGGTGGATGCACAAGTTCCGCGGGTTAAGTCGCGGATCACTGCTGGCGGGCAGTTCAAGCAGGGGAAAGGAATCGTTGGTCCAAAAACTTCCTCCCGGCGTGAACAGCGGATTGGACGGATCGGTCTTGCCGGAAATAACAAGCCCACAGGTGCATTCCAGGCTGATGCTCCCGTCGGAATTCCGGCAGATATCGCCGCTGGGATCGCCGGTGACAAGAGAGTTTTCTGTGCGCAAAAAATCGTCGGAAAAACCATCTTGGGCATAATAAGGAAAATCCTTACCTTTTTGCAGGCGCATCCCTACTGCATCAAAACCTGTTAATGACTTAATGGTACTGAGGATGCGTTGGATCGAATCATGGAAGTCGCCTGACTCGTTGAGTATGGCGAGAACCTTCCCGGAAAGGTCCTGGAAAAGCTCTGATCGCTTGCGATCGGTAATATCACGAATATTGCATTGGATTACCTTATGGTCACCTTCCAGATAAACATTACTAACGAACTCAACAGCGACCTTTTGCCCATCCGTCGGCTGAAGAGGCAAATTTTCATAACGAATATATTCTTTTTGTTGTAACTCTAAAAAGTTTTCTTGATTTGCAATAACATCTTTAAATGTTCCAATCTTCCAGATAGCTTTTCCAAGGATTTCTTCTTCTGAGTAGCCCAACAGCTCAACCAAAAACGGATTGATATTCATGATCTTTCCGGTTTCTGCATCTAAAATAAGAATCCCATCTTTAGCGCTTTCAAAAAGACGACGATATCGGATCTCAGAAGCAACCAATGCTTCCTTCATTCTCTTGTTCTCTGTAATATCCCGAAAAATAGTAATAAAATATCCGTACTCAGCACTGTAGGCGCTTACTTCGTACCAGCGGTTAAGGGGTTCCGAGTAGTTTTCAAATCGGATAGGCTTTCCTGTGTTAGCTACCTGCCCGTAGGCACCAATCCAGTCAAAACCGAATAATTTTATTCCAGACAGCACCTCAGTAACCGCCTTACCAAGAATATCATCCCTGGTCAGTCCTGTAATAGACTCAAAGGCCGGGTTCGCGTCGAGAAAGATGTAGTCCACGGGAGTACCGGAGCTGTTTCTTACAATCTGATGGTAGGCATACCCATCAATCATGTTTTCTACCAGCAAGCGGTATTTGTCTTTTCCTTTTTTCATTTCTTTACACCCCGCTTTACATTACATAGCAAAATGAAATCGTCAATTCATTTTTTTGCGAACTTTGCGTATAATCAAAAATTATACAGTCCCTTCCGGGATCCAGAAACATCTTCTTTTTACGCAACTATCCGGGCCCATCTTTCACTTCATGTTTATTATTTAATCCTAATATTTATTATAACATATTAATAAAGGAAATGTCTGGAAATCTGTCGGTTTATTCTTAATATTCTGTGATAGGACTGGTTTTTTACCAAAAACCTTATAATTTATGAAGCTACATCCATACAAAAATACCCGCAAGGCCTTCTCTTTAGCCAACCCTACCGGCTACCCCTTGTGTCAGGGTGGCCCGAGTTAAGTATAGTAGTAGTGGACTACTGGTAGTAGAGAATTTATTTTTCCAAGTATAGTGAAAAGCCTATTTTTTCGATAATAAAAAGAATTATGTCACCCGATAAACTGTCGGTAAATAAAAAAGGGTTGTATATAATATTTTGTGCTTTTCGTCTTTTCGAATAGAAACAAGGTAAAAGCACCTTAGGAAAGGCAGGGAGAGCAGGTGGGAAAAAACGCTTGTAACCAATGAGGAATTAAGACAGTTTATCAAGGACAACCCTCTTAAAACTGCTGAAGCCGTGCAATTTTTTTCTCAAAGACCTGTTTTCCGAAACACTCCAGGAAATGCTTGGAGCAGAAATGGATCATTCCCTGAGATACACAAAACCTGACAATCAGAGCAACGTCACCAAAAACCGCCGCAACGGGGCCATACATAAAAGAACATCAGAAGCAATTATGGGAAAACTGTAATCAAAATCCCCTTTGAAAACTATCCCGCCAACTCAGAAAAACGACAAAGGGAAAAGCATTTTTCCCGAATGATGAGTCTTTAACAAAAATGCTTTACCTGGCAACTCAGAATATGATAAATAAGTGGAGTGGCGGGGTTAAAAACTGGAGACAAATCCTGCTACAACTTTCTAGCTACTTCCCCGAGAAAATCCAGCCTCATTTACCGTGGGAAACCGCTGGCCAATTTACTGTAAACAACACTGCAGAGCACATTGGCTGCACAACGGCGAATATCAATTTCTTCAATTGTCCCTTTTTTTAGCTCAGCAAGGATTTCTTTTTTATTATATCTTCCCCCTGGCATGATTAAATCATTTCCACCCTTCATGCACAATCCATTGTTGGCTAAACCTTTCCCCGTGGAAAACCAGTCAGTCATCACCACACCGTCAAACCCCCACTCATTGCGCAGGATTTTTGTGCAGAAATCATGACTGTTTGCGGTATAGGTGCCATTTACCCGGTTATAGCTGGTCATAACACCTTTTGCTCTCCCCTCTTTTACTGCAATTTCAAAACC
>Ga0207421_10002132_pt1 | contig 24850 bp, 27 predicted proteins | sample SodLakKL_010_SED_4_FD_187542 | JGI IMG/M metagenome (GOLD analysis project Ga0207421, IMG submission 187542) | Alkaline sediment microbial communities from Lake Tanatar, Kulunda Steppe, Russia - 8KL_010_SED (SPAdes) (version 2) | ecosystem: Environmental > Aquatic > Non-marine Saline and... | reverse complement strand
GCTCAAGAAAGAGATGGAAATAAAACCATTACGAGTATGGTCGGATGCTAGCATCCGACCATACTCGTAATGGTTTTATTTCCATCTCTTTCTTGAGCGAATGAATGATTTTTTCCACGGGATCTTTTTTGCGCTCGATTTGAAGAGCATCTTTTGCTATCAAATTCTTGCTTAATCCACTTATGAGCTTTGTTTATACTGAAATTATACTTGTTGCTATCTATTCCATTCTTCTCATGCTTTCCAAAAACAGTAGAAAAATCAAGTGATTCATAGAAGTAATCAACTGCTAAAATGGTTCCAATCGGAAATGATATATTTTCATTTGGCTTAATTGTGTTTGTTCTTAGTTTTTGGTGCATTTTTATCGAATAATACAAAGCCAAGAACACTTTTATTATTTATGACTGGCAAACTTAGGTTTCATTGATTGTGCCTGATATTAGAAAATATCATGTCTGTTTTTGCTTAAAAAATAATATGATAGAAATCCTATAAGCCTCCTCAATCATATCAATATTGCAATTTATACATACTCTTTCTCGAACTCAATCGTATAAACAGTGCCTTGAGACCCATTTATTTGCAAATTTCCGTTTAATTGTAAAACTAACATGTCTACTAAGTTTAATCCTAAAGAATCAGTATTATTAGAATCAAATTTTTCTTGAGACATTCCTATACCGTCATCACTGACAGTTAATTTATAATTAGTTCCACAATCTTTAAAAATTATTGAAATCGAGCCTTCCGATCTGTTAGGAAATGCATGTTTTAATGAATTTGTAACTAGTTCATTTAAAATCAGTGATAATGGAACAGTTTCGTCCATGCTAAGTTCAATCTCGTCAATATCCAGGTCAAGATTGATCTTCATATCCTGTGCCTTATATGCATCGATAATATCTTTAACAAGAGCACTAATATAATCAGACATTTCAATACTACCGAGATGATGAGATTCATATAATTTTTTATGGGCTAGTAACATTGCTTTAACACGTGCTTGACTCTCTCTGAATGAATTCTTTACATCTTCATCTTCAAATTTCCTAGCCTGCATATTAAGTAAGCTCATAATAACTTGCAGATTGTTCTTTACACGGTGATGTACTTCTTTAAACAGTAGTTTTTTCTTTTCAAGTTCTTCTAATCGTTTTCTTTCAGTTATATCTATCATGAATCCGCGTAGCTTTGATGGTGTGCCATTATCCATCTCTACATTAACTACATCATGTATCCATACAGTTGACCCATCTTTTTTTAGGAACCTGTACTCAAATTTATGTGCTTCCCCTTTACCTGTACATTCATTACAATAGTTCACAGCCCAGTCTCTATCGTCGGGATGGATATGTTCAGCCCAAAAATCCAAACCTGACCATTCATCTGGTGTATAACCTAGAATTGTTTCTACTTGAGGTGCTATATATGTCCATTCATCCGCTAGAACATCATATTCCCATAAAATAGCGTCAGTAGATTCTGCAAGTTTCCTATACTTCTCTTTACTTGACCTTAATTCTAGCTGTGCTAATTTTTTCTCTGTTATGTTTTCGTGATATATCACGATATTATCCTGACCTTTACATCTACTAGCATGCATCAAAAACCATCTTTTTTCTTCCGGGGAGTGACATGGATACTCCAACTCAAATCTGTCACGGTTACCTTCTATAAGATCCAAGAGGCCATTATACGCTAAATTTGCAGTATCATCTTCGTCCTCAAAAATTGCCCTTTTAGTTACTTCTAGATAATTTGAACCTATCTCACTATTGATAAGGTCAGGATTCCCGTTATCAACTGCAAAGTCTATCCATTTATTGTTATAGTTCAAAATATTACCAGAATTATCTAACAGTACAATGTTCAGGTCAAAGTTATCAAGTATAGTTCTACTGAAATTAGCTGGGTCCATATTATCCTTAAAGCTGTACTTTATATAATGAATTCAAAAATTATAGAGAAAATATTTTAAACTGAAAGTATGTTAATTTAGGTTATATAATTCCAAATATTTAGTTCTTCTTTAATAAGCAAACTATAATAACTACTTAATCCCTATACAATCATTATGTTCATGAGTGAATTTGTTGCAGTACCAAACTTTATATTCCTATTCTTTGGGATATTCATTGTTGGAACCCTGTTTTGGTTATGGATGCTTATAGATTGTGCTGTAAATGAGACAACTCAAGGTAACGAGAAAGTGGTTTGGATCATAATAATAGTATTCACACATTTATTAGGTGCTATTGTTTATTACTTGGTACGCAGACCTAAACGCAAGCAAACGCTTGGCAACTAAAGTTGAACAGGTTGTCAATAAAATGAATTCAAGAAATTTATTCATTGCTATAATGCTAATAATAATTACTATATTAGCAGTCTTACTTATAATCTCTATTGGAGGGTATTTAAGTTACATACAAGAACCACAACCACATCATCACGAGACATACATTCATATTTTTCCAGAAACTCATGTTTATGGTACTGATAATGTCACTTTCATGTATACACCAAATATTGGTAGAACATTAATAGTTACATATACAGTAACTGAAATAGAATCCGATAATGTCCACAACATAATTGAAACGGTTGAAAGGCAGGAACATGAGCTAGATCCTCTAAATCCATTAAAAATAGAAGTGGAGCCAAGAGAAATAGGACACAAATACCAAGTTGAAATGACAGTTGAAGATATGAACAATAATATTATACACAGATCAACAATGTCTGCAAGGATTCCAGATGAACAAGACAATTTTATTTCTAATCCTTAGAGTTCTTGATAACCTCTGCCTATTGAGTAAAAAATAAATAAAATTAAACTGCATATTTCACTTGGTGTACTAAAAATGAAAAAATCCACTATCAATTTTATAGTTGCATCTTTAATGTTTCTAGTTCTTATGGGGTTAATTGGCTCAGGACTTTCCCTGTGGCTGGTAATGCATGTGTATGAAACCATCCATTTATTCTTGGGATCTGTGATGGTTATTCTTGTTTTGATTCATTTGTACCTACACAAAACACAGATTGTAAAAATGTATGAAAGACTCATACCTGATCCGAATAAAAGAAAAGTGATTGCTTTAGGGTATACAGTGATATGTTTAATACTTCTATCAATATTCATTATTACACTCAATGGATATTGAGTTTAAGTCTCTGAAAAAATTGAATGAAGAAGGAATATATTTATCCTTCCTTTACTTCATATTATTTTGATCTTTTATACAAATAGATAGTTGTTGCTACCAAACCAAATAATGCAAATAATACTCCAAATCCGGGTATAGATTCTGGTTCTGGCTCCGGTTCAGGTTCAACGTCTACCGGCTCTGTAAAGCTTCTTTCAAGATCAAGACCAAACTGCCCCATAACCTCGGGAGAATGTGGTGACGACGTACCTCCTGCACGAGTACATGCAGCACCACCCAAGGTATGAGATTCTTCATCCAAAAGGAAATCATAGCTAACCACACTTGGATAAAACAGAGTTATAGTTGTACTTGGCACTTCATTCCAGTCAGGTGTACCTGTAAAACTTACAGCTTCAATATCAGCTTCAGTTCCAATTCCAAGAGAATAGCCCCATGTGACATAATGGTCACGACCTGAAGTATCGCCAATATGTACAGCTGGTGCTATGTAATAGATCTCACCTTCTTCAAATTTTACATCTTCTAATGCATAGCCAGTATCCAATTTTCTTACAAGTTCTACTGTCCATAAGCCATCTTCCCATGTACCATCAGCAGTAATCTGACCACGACTTTCAGTTGGTTCTGTTAGTATTCTGCGAGGTATTGTATCGCCATCTTCCCATTCATGTTCGGGATCAAATGGAACTGCGATATCTTCTGCTAGGTAATAATAATCATTTATACCAATCTCCTTATTTTCAATGCTAGACCAGCTAAGTGCAGCAAAACCAGTTATGTCAGAGTTGAACATGTATGCTGGTTGTTCATTTTCATCGTCCCAATTTGTGTAATATGGGGATTGACCAGTATCACTGTGGCGATACTCCAAAACATATTGAGAATCTGAATATCCAATTGGATTACTTCTATGTGCTCTCCAATGTATCAGATCCAAAAAGACATTTTCTTCTCGTAACTGATCAAGTTCTTCCTGAGATACTACATTATCCCATGTAACTTCCTCACCTCTACTTTCTGGTATATATTTTCTAATATCACTAGCACCAAGAACTCCACCAAAATATTCGTGGTCACTCACCTCATCTGATGAAGGTGCATCTGGCATGAACCTGACATCATCATGACATGCAACATAACACCCAAGTGTATCAAAGGAATTTACATGGTGGTCTCCCATTAACATTGTCATCCTATCTTCACTATATCCATCACGAACCCATTCCCCATTTTCGTATCTATAATAATCATGGAATATACCAGGATAGGCCATATCCTCAGACTCGAATTCGAATAAGAAATAGATATTTTCGTTATCATATGCTGCCTTGATCGTCAAATCAACCGTAGGTTCCTCTACAGGAACTTCGGCTGCAGCTAATGAAGTTAGTAACATCAACACCATAGTAACTAGCAACAGCTTAAAAGTTAAATTACATACCTTGTTATCTAAAAATAAAGCATTAATTTGTTTCATTCATTCACCTCTCTAATTAAAAAAACAAGAATTAATAGCAAAAAGTAGTGGATTGCCCACTTTACTTTTACCTACTTATAAAATTTATTTTTACTGGTATATAATGTTTCGTTTTGAGGCAAATTGGGTCTTGATTCCTTTTCACAGTGATATTGTAAATATACATACACTGAAGTGACTTTAAAATAGAAAATTCTTAAATTATTTTTATTTCACATCAATTTGAAATAAGTATTTATATATATTGTTATTACGCATTCAAATTAACTCTAAAAATGGTGGTATGTTGGTAATAGAATACATTTCCTATTTAGCAGCAATTGGTTATGAATCTCTACAGGAATATCTTGCAGCACATGTATTATTGTGTCTAATTCCTGCATTTTTCCTAGCTGGCGCAATTGCAGCATTATTTTCAAAGGAAACTATACTAAAGTTCTTTGGAAGAGATACACCAAAATATATTTCTTATTCCGTTGCTTCGGTTTCAGGGACGGTGCTCGCGGTCTGCAGCTGTACCGTACTTCCATTGTTTGCAGGTATTAATCGAATTGGAGCAGGAATTGGGCCGGCATCTGCATTTCTATATTCAGCACCAGCGATCAACATTCTAGCAATTGTTTATACTGCCCAAATACTTGGATTCGATCTTGGATTAGCTAGGGCTTTGTTAGCCATTCTGTTTGCGATAGTTATTGGGCTCACTATGGCCATGATATTTGAAAGAGAGAAGAGTGAAGAGACACAAATGCATTTAGAAGATAGTGGAATTGATATGAAGAGTGTTAAACTTTTCATGTTACTGCTTGCAATAATGATATTACCAAATTTCTTTGATTCATTAGCAATAAGTTTGGTTGTAATCTCACCTCTTGTAGCCGTTACCGTATATTATTCATTCATGTGGTTTAGTAAAGATGAACTTCGTTCCTGGATGAATGAAGTATGGTTCCTTGTAAAACAAATAGTACCTCTATTGCTTGTTGGTATTTTCTTTGCAGGAATAATTGTGGAACTGTTACCCGCCGAATATGTTGTGAGGTATGTAGGAGAGAATACCTTAGTTTCAAATCTTACAGCTGCTGTTGCTGCAGGTTTAATGTATTTCTCGACTTTAACTGAAGTACCTATCGTGGGTTCGTTAATATATCTTGGAATGGGGAACGGACCAGCACTTACCATGTTATTAGCTGGCCCTGCAGTAAGTTTACCTAACATGATAGTGATCACACGTATAATAGGTCTCAAAAAGGGATTGACATACGTCCTATTAGTTACATTAATTTCGGCATTTGCAGGACTTATTTTTGGGTTCCTGGTATGAATTGTGATTGTGATCTAACTTCAAACATGAGAATAGAATAGCTACCATGATTGTCAGCGATTCTTATTTAAATATGAAAATACACAAATGATAATAGGAGTGATTGGATGAAAATAGAAATACTTGGAACCGGTTGTGCAAAATGCAAAATGGTACTTGAAAATGTAGAGAAGGCCGTGAATAGTGTAGGAGTTGATGCTGATATCAAGAAGATTGAAGATATAAATGATATTATGGGGTATGGAGTAATGGTCACTCCTGCGGTTGTCATTGATGGTGAAGTTAAGGTCTCCGGTAAAGTACCAAGCGAAGATGAGATTAAATCATGGCTAACAGTGTAAGTATAAGAGTACACTAAATACAGTAAAAAAACAGATTTATTTTTCCTTTATTTCTTTAATTTGGTGTTCTTAGTTCTATTTATAGTGACATATTTAATTATCTTGAGGGATATCCTATAATATAAGAATTATAGATAATTTTTTAGTAACTGCAAGTATAAAGTATAGGGAGAAGATTAGATACATGAACCGTACACAATTGATCCGAATTGTTACATTACTAGCTTTTTTGTTAATGGTTAGTGTCAATATACTAGCCAATACTTTACCAATAAACGAAGTAACAACTGGTCAAGTATCTGACTCATATCCAAACCTTTTTGCGCCTGCAGGATTCACATTCGCAATTTGGGGTCTCATCTACCTCTTATTAGCAGGATACACAGTTTACCAGCTAGGATATTTCAAAAAGAGTACAGCTGATGAGAACACTGAACTATTGAACAATGTTGGCATTCTATTCTCCATATCTTCTGTTGCAAATGCTGCATGGATATTTGCATGGCATTACCAGCAAATATTCTTAGCCTTGTTATTGATAGTTGTGATCTTGGTTTGCTTGATACTAATAAATCAAAATACAAGAAATGATATGTTTTCTTTGAATGAGAGACTTTTTATCGCTATTCCTTTTAGCGTTTATTTTGGTTGGATCACCGTAGCTACGATTGCAAATGTTACTACATTGCTTGTAAGTATCAACTGGGATGGATTCGGAATTGCTGAACCCACATGGACCGTGATCATAATCTTTATCGGATTTCTCATTGGAGCTACAACCATGTTGAAAAATCTCGATCTTGCCTATGGCCTAGTGATTATCTGGGCATATTCTGGAATATTATATAGACATATATCATCAGAAGGGTTTGATGGCGAATATACTTCAATCATCGCCATTACATTACTTTGTATTATTTTACTGTTAATCTCAATAATCTATATTATATATCGAAGAAGAAATAGTAATAGTGCTTATAACCAACTTTGATTGGCTTTGTACCCATTCTTTATTACTGACAATCAATACAACTTATCCTTAAGATTGTTTGTTTCTCTGTAATTAGTAATTAGCTAACTATACAATTCTAACCTTTGTGGTATTTCACTTTCTTCCAAAGTGGAATAGACCAAGCCACATCCAGAAAGCCAATAAAACAATCGCAAGGATGAGAACTGGCACGGGACCGAATTGGAATATGAGGGGAACTGATGCTGCTGTAAAAATTCCACCACCAACAATAGGTTCAAACAAGAGCTGTTTGTATCCGAAACTCTCGAGTGCCGGTGATTTGTTTTCAGGATCTGCTATTTTCATTAGCAATAGACCACTGGCAGTCATACCCATGGATTGACCAAAATTACCAATACCTCTTTCAAACCAATAAGAAGGTATCATCCTTGGTGCTAAATAGAGATATGCTACAATGTTCCAAACAATACCTACTAGAGCTAAAATCAAGAACGGTGCAAGGTTCTCACCAATAACTGTTAGTGATAAGGTCGCAATTGCACTTACAATTAGAATGTCGAGTGAAAGACCTTGAATTCGCATCATAATATTTCGATCAAGTGTTTGGTGGACATCGAACTTATCAAGGAATAGTTGTAGAAGAATACCTCCTATCATAGCCAGAGGGAACAGTGGAATATATTTCAATAGATAGATATCCATTGATTGACCCCACATCAATTCTTCTATCAAGATAAGTATTTCAAGTAAAATGTAACCTATACCAATAGCAACACCAACGTAAGCTAAATGTAATGATAGTGGTTCAATTGATTCAGGTCTTGTGGTGATAGATCCTGCTGATTCCCTTGCATCAAAGTCAACAATACCTGCTTGCTGCAACTTATCCATTTTAATCTCACTTGAATCCTTTAAAACTGATGAATCACCACGCCGAATACCATAATTCAATAAAATTATCCCGAAAACAACACCTACCAAAATACCAATTGTTGCCAAACCTAATGCAAGATCTGCACCTTCTTCAAAACCCAGTTCTTCAAATGTGCCGGCCATTCCTGCCGCTGTTCCATGTCCACCTTCAAACCCTATCTCAATAAGTGCACCTGCCATTGGATTTACTGCAAAGAAAGGTGTCAGGATAAGTAATGTTACTAAGATACCAAAGACATATTGGCCCCATGCCATAGATTGACCATGTGCTACTTGAGGCCCGGCGATGAGCCATATCTTCTTGAGATTAGGTATCTTTTTACCAAGGAAAAGTGTTGCAAATATTATGTTGATGAAAAGGCCAGGTAGAACTGCCCATGAATCCAGAATATTTTCAGGAAATAGACCGTCAGCTAAAAATGTATTATCATAACCAAGCCATGTTACTATATAACCAAGAACGTCAGGACCAAGAAATAATGCAAGAAATCCACCTATCAATGAACTTGGAATGAAGAGTCTTTGTAAAGGCGGGGACATTAAACGAATCCATTTACCTAATAATAAAATAATACCAAGTAAAAGAAAACTCATTCCTACCATTGAAGCTGACATTGATCTTACATCCCTACACTATCACTTTTTTTCTACTTAGCTGTTATTATAATGATAATATTTTAAAGTTAAACCTTTTCATTACCTTGTTCTCTTGAACGTATCCAGACATTATAAAGATAGCTCTTTGCATCATCCCCAAGATCAAGAAGTTCATCTCTACTGAATTGTTCAAACCGATTTAATCCTGTGTCCAATGTATTTTGATTATTTCCTTGTTGGATCACAAAGGGAACTTTCGGATCAAGATTTGAAGCAATCCAGTTAGAGATATCAAGTATCTGAGCGGGTGTACCGACCAATCCTTTCATAACCGTTGTACGTATCTCTAACTCTATATTAGAACTATGAATATATTTAAGAGACTTCTTTACCCGATCAATCACTTGAATAGGATTTAAATTAGTACTATATTTCGAGTCAAGACCACATACTTTTGAATATAAGTAAATGTCACTAAAAGGTGCTTTTAGATCAATAAAAAACCTGTCAACCATATTTTGAGATATTAAGTACTTGATAGACTCATCAAAAAAGCCGTTAGTTTCAACCCCTACCAATAACCCTTTTTCTTTAGCAAAAGATGCTAACTCCAATAGGCCATTCATATGTAACAAAGGTTCACCTCCTGAGAAAACAACAGCGCTCACAAAAGGAATTGATTTAATTATATCCTGTTTAGGTACAGAAATATCTATAAGTTCATTTTTCTCCAAAAGTTCATGGTTCTGACAGTAGGGGCATCTAAACGGACATTGATTAAAAAAAAGAACGGTTGATGCTCTGCCATACCAATCAACCGTTGATACTGAAACTGAACTCGAATAGTTCACTTCCATAATTATTCTTAGACCATGTCGGATGAGTTATATCTCATACGATCTTTCAATTCTTGCTTTTTCGCTGCGTTCCATCCACCTACTGCTTGAACATACCCAGTGACCCTTGATAAATGTTCAACATTATCCGAATTACAGTTTGTACACATGTCTTTCAGGCCAGAATCCACATGGAAATCGTTCATACATACAGTCATATCTTTAGTAAAAGCAAAATAACCAACCTGTGTATTCTTGGCTATATTCATAGCAAAGTCTTTAAGACCTTTAGGATCGGGATGACCTTCTCCCATCCATACATGCAAGATATTCCCACCATCAACTATTGGGAAGAACACATGTTCGACATTGATTCGATCTGTTATAGATACATTTGCGCCTGGGGGTACATGTGTACCATTGGTATAATAGATCGGGAGATCCCTTGTATCTTTGATCTGAGCCCTGGTACTTTCAATATCACCTTTAATGACATTCTCTGCATAGCTAGAGAATTCTTCGTGGAGCAGATCAGAGACTGCAAAACGCTGACATGTTGTTTCTGCAGGAGTTCGAGCTAACGCAATTTCCATAGAATATTTAGAACTAAGCTGTTTTGAATAGAGTTCCATTTCTGTCATGCACCTTATAGCAAACTTGAAAGCATCCTTTGATTCATGCATTTGGTATCCTGTGTGATGCTGGACAAGTTCATTAAGACCTATTACGCCTATAGTATATACTAATGAATCTATATCTACTGCAATAGCTCCTTTCTTTCCGGTTACTGGGTCTTTGGGCTGTTGAGTTGCAAACGGCATTCTACCATTATTGATAATATAATCCATCCACCGCCTCTTTACCTTGAACACCTCAACTGCTTGATCCATTAATCTCCTGAGTTCCTTGAATAAGGATTCATCAGTACCGTTTGCCCTATATGCAGCCCTGGGACAGTTCAAGGATACAACCTGCCATGCACCCATTGAAAAGTGCATTCCATCCTTGAAATACAACTTATCCTCGAAATAGGAATCTGCATCAGCAGTTGCTGAGAACTGGTATGCGCAACACTGGTAACAGGATATACCCTCACCTGCTCCCCTATAAGAAGGCAATTGATTATCAAAATAAGGTGTCCCAAACTTAGAAGCAAGTTCAAACGACATTGTATACAGTTCATCGTATGTTGGAAGTTCTGGGTTCAGACGATTGAACTCTTCATCCTCTTCCATAAAATCAGGCTCAATCGATATCTCAGGTTTGGGGAAATTGAAAGGTTTACCCCAATAGTCCCCTTGTAACATGACATTCATCAAAGCCTTAAACCCGAGTCTTACTTCACGTTCGAATTCTCCATATGTCCTAAGAGGCACGTCTTGACCATTCCATACACGGCCTTTTGCAACAATTGGTTTATCTCTCCACAGTTTAGGTACGCCTGGGGATAGTTGTACCGATGAGAATACTAGTTGCCCGCCTCTAGCAACCATCATTTGTGTCATTTCATACACGAACATTTGCATTAATTGTTCGATCTCCTGATATTCCATCCCTTCAAAATAAGGAGCTATGAAAGTAAGGAAGTTATAGAAGCCTTGTCCACCTGCAAAGTTGGTCTGGGCACTACCAAGAGCCTTAACTGCATGGAGTATAGCAACCTCTGCATTTTTTGACGGACCTGCGACACTGGCCTTTGTACCAGAACCGTCTGGCATTAGACCATAATAGAAAAAGTATCTTAAATCCCAGTCCTGGCAGAATGCTCTAGTACCCAAATATTCTAAATCATGTATATGAATATCACCGTTTAAATGAAGGTCTGCAACCTTTGGCGGTAGTAAAAGAAGGTACTGTTCCTTTGAGATCTTATCAGCTTTCTTTTTATGAGAAGTTTCTGCATTCTCTTGAAGGTTTGCATTATCTTTAGCCTCAAATCCGGTACCGATATCTATCTTATAAGCGTCATAAACTGGTGTACCTACCCTCGTAGATATGTTCCTCCACTCAACATGTCCTCGTTCAATAAGAACAATATTGACAAGTTCCCGTACAAGTGGACTTGACAAGAACTTTAAGTTCATACCACGGATCCTCTTCTCCGTTTCTTTTGCGATCTCTTTAGCCTCTTCCAATGTCACTGCGGGCTTATCATAGAACTGTTCACATAGCTGTGTTTCTTTAAGCAGCTGATTGACAACAACATTGCGGTCCCAATCAACAATATGTCCGTCAGTGGTTCGCACCTTTGGCATAGCTGGTACTACTCTACCTTCCAAAGTTTGTTGTTTTGGCATGTTCTCTAAGTGGGTTTCGCCTTGTTTCATATCCATACCAGCCTCTTTCTTATTCAATTCACTTCTCTTTAATTCGTTAATTTTATTATCTTCGGTTAAAGTACCAGTTTCACAACCATGCATTCTCACACCTCTTAATTATAACTCGGCTAATTCATCGATGATTTCTTTTTTCACTGCATTCCCATGGAACAGTTCTTCATGGGTATAGAACTTATTATCAACTTGTAACACTGGAGCAGTGACACTGAACACGCCATTTACACGAAGTTCTGTCAGAGCATCGGGTGATGTCATGTCACTCTCTTGGTATTCTATATTATGTGTTTTCAAAATTTCCTTTAACTTGTTACATTTCGGGCATACTTGAGTCGTATATACGATGATTTGCGTCATTTCATTCACAACCGCTTATTGATGTTACATGATACTGATATTAAATTCAAGACTTGATATACCAATAACATAGACTCCGTGTTGATCGTATGGACAATTTATCCAAAACACACAGCCCACCACCACTTCCTGATACCAAGTCCAATTATGTTGGAATTATTTTTTTGGTACTTTACTTAGACAACTTTGAGCTTAATAATAATTTTCCATGCCATCTTTGCATCAAAAAATAATTTGTTATGTACCATATTTGATAACAAACTTGATTACAGACATGGTAACAAAGAATTATAAAGATATTGATATAAGTATCTTGACATTAAGAAGATGTAAAAAAATATACTTTTCCATAAAACGTATATTGTATATAGTCATTCTACAACTAAAACCTAACCGAGGTGTAGTAAATAAGTAAATATGTATCTTCTGGTTGTGAACCGCTCGATAAGCTTCTTGGCGGTGGATTTGAAGCCGGTGTTGTCACACAGTTGTTTGGAGAAGCGGGTAGTGGTAAGACCAATCTATGTATTCAAACAGCAATAGAATGTGTCAAGAGTGGAAAGAAGGCTGTTTTCATTGATACTGAGGCATTGTCTCCAGATAGGTTTGAACAGATTGCGGGTGAGAATTCGAGAAAAATAGCCGCAGATATAATCATCTATGAACCTAAAACTTTTGAAGAACAATATTCTGCAATAATAGATATCAATAAAGTAATTGAAGAGAATATAGGACTGATTATAGTAGATTCTGCTACATCTTTTTATAGATATGAGCTTGATGACGAAAATGTTGGAGTTCAAAATAGAAGGGAATTATCTAACCAATTGGGCGTTCTACACGGTTTTGCAAGAAAATATAAAATACCTGTGATCATTACCAACCAAGTATATACTGATATAGTTTCTGGAAGTTACAAACCCATTGGAGGTAGTGGGATTGAGCACATATCTAAAACAATAGTACAGTTAGAAAAGACAGGTATTGGTACAAGAAAAGCAAAACTATGGAAACATAGGTCACAGCCAGAGGGTGAATATTGTAACTTCACCATAACTGCAACTGGCGTGAGATAAAGGAATAGCAATAATCATTTCCTTGCTATTGTAATAAAACCTGTATGTCCTACTCTTGAAGTTGATGGTCTGGTACCACGTTCTGAAAAGGATATGGAGCGTTCCATACATTCAATGGTGTTTACATCTTCAAATCCTGCCAGTGTAAGTGATGAACGAATTTCCTTTGTTTGCTCAATAAAAGGGGAATAAGTGGCTATATATCCACCATCTCTAAGAACTTGAGATGTATGTGGGATTACATGCATGGTATTTAACGAATCTAGTGTAATTACATCGAAAGTGTCAGTGATATCCCTGATCGCTTCAACGATATCTCCACACCGTACCTCCACTGTATTTTCAAGGCCGGCATTAACTATGTTTTTTCTGGCCACAGTAACAAACTCTTCCTTGATTTCATAAGAGATGACCTTTTTTGCAATCGATCCAAGATATATAGATAGAATACCTGACCCAGTACCAGAATCTAGTACAGTGTCGTTCTTATTCAAACCGGTATAGGCGATGATAAGCCCAATATCTTTTGGCATCATAGGTGCACCGGTCCTCTTCGCGTGTTTAAAGAAATCTGGTGTTCGTGGCGAATTTATCTTGAATGTATGACCGTTGTGCGACTGTACCGTATCACCTATATCCTTATCATACAGTTGATTCATATCAATTATACCAAGGTCTGTATGTAATGCTTCATCTGAAACTCGTGTGATGAATTCTCGATGTTTATTACGATGGACTGTTCTAAGAAGTATAATATCATCTTTTTTCACTTAAACACCTATTTATATCTGCTTTTAGGTAAACTTAACATATCTCTGGGTATCTGATGCTGTGTTCTTTTAATGAAATTCAAAATTTCTTCAAGTTCCCTTTTGTAAGAGTCAACCAACTTCCTGCAATACAGCACACCTTCGTTGGTCAAAACATATTCATACCTCTGCTTGATACGTCCATGTTTCTCATAGTATCTAAGGTCTTCATCTACCATCCCCATTGCAACCAGAAGCTGCACATGTTCATAGACTTTCTCACTATAAGGAAATCCAAATTTTTCATGAAACTTGTAATCGAACAAGTACTTCAATACTTCATTATTACTAAACTCTTTTATTGTTCTGTATAACCAAGTAATGTTCCTTATACGTGGAATGGATATTTTATTCTCATGTAACTCTTCAAACGTACTGTGGACACTATAGAATAGTAAGAGTATGCCTTCAATAGCGAGATATTGATCTTCACGAACGAACCTAAGTAGCTTAGGAGATAACTTATTCACAATATCCAACATCTTAGTTTCTAATATACTCATATCTTCCAAATCAGATACATCAGTTTCATTTTGTACAAAACATGTTAGTGAGATATTACGAGATATTGCACGTACAAGCCCGTTCGCAAGAGCAGATTCATCGTATAGAAAACTTTCAAACTCACCTGACAAGAACCTCATTGTCTTAGGTAGGCCTGTAGCTACATTCAAGTCAATAAGTATATTCTCCATATCAAGTAATTTTATGAACTCAGATTCAAACATCTTGCACGCTATACCATGTCTTGCAATGGTAGAAAGTGACATCTTTGTGGATGAAGGCAGTCTTTTTTGATTGAATCTGACCTTTGGTGTGTAGAGATTTCCTCTAATAATTCTTGATACCAATTCTTTAGATCTACCTGACCCATATTTGTTAATAAAATTTAAAAGGTCGTTATCATTATATAACGTGAAAAAATCCTTGACCTTGTTAGTTGCTATGTTCTTACCATTAATCTTTTCATATGAATATATCGCATCTTCAAGCGCATAAAGTAGCATGGATCTTGCTGCCTGTGTCCTTGGATGATGGATAATAGCAGTATAATGATGAGAACGTGCAATTAGCATCGATTCGGCAGCTGTAATGACGAGGTCTTCATTATAGCTTGATTCTGAGATAGCACCGAGTACTAGTCGATTATCTTTGATGGTTAAACTCTGTACAATTTGATCAACATCAATTAATCCAAGAGAAATGCCTGTATGATACGAATCTCTTAATAGAAAATCAATTCTATCAGCATCAATATCGCTTGAGATGATTTGTGATAGGTAAGGTTTGGCCACATTTTCTGTATCTCCGATAGCAATATTTCCTATCTCTTTTAGAAAATAGACCGGGTCAACACCGTTCATTTTCTCGATCAGGTTACATATTTGATCTGAGTTTATGAGTTGAGTTTGAATCAGAAACCGTGTGAATGATTCATGACTGGAACATTTTTTGTTATTCAGGACAGGTTGAAGGTCAGGATTTCTTAACAAAACGTTTTCAACAGCATGTGAAAATGCAGCATGACCTACATCATGTAGAAGACCAGCAAGTCTTATTTTCTCAATATCTTCCTGGCATAGGTTTAATGAATTACCTATAATGGAAGCTGTTTGCATTGTACCAATACTATGCTCGAACCTCGTGTGATTAGCTCCGGGATAGACAGTATCAGCTAAACCAAGTTGCTGTATTTTACGTAATCTTTGTAAACAGTGGTCATTTATCAGAAGTTGTTCTAGCTCATTCAGTACAACTGTACTATATACTGGATCATGAACCATAAATGGTTTTGTCATCAATAACACCTATAATCATCAGAATATATATACCAACTGGAAACGTGAACTGTACCAATACCTATATTTCAAAAAAAATAATTGGATGATTTTCATATGAGAACAATCGATTGGGATAAAGAAACAAAAACAATAAAGTTGATAGATCAAACATTATTGCCTGTAGAGTATAAGGTCATAGAATGTAGCAACCTTAGTTCACTATGTGAAGCCATTAGTTCCTTACGTGTACGAGGAGCACCCGCCTTAGGTGCAGCAGGTGGTTTTGGACTAGCTTTAACTGCCACTTTAAGTAGTGCAAGGACAATGGATTCATTATTAAATGATCTTGAAAAGGCAGGAAATGTGATAAAATCAACTCGGCCAACTGCTATAAATCTTTCATGGGCAATAGATAGAGTACTTCAAGCAACTTCAGATGCATATGACGTTGAAGGTATGCGTGACATTGTGATAGATGAAGCTTTAAGGATCGCTGAAGAGGATGTTGATACAAACAAGAAGATAGGTAAAAATGGTGCTGAGTTGCTCGAAGATGGAGATGTTGTCATGACACACTGTAATGCGGGTAGGCTTGCTTGTGTTGACTGGGGAACTGCACTTGGAGTTGTAAGGTCAGCTGTTGAAGATGGGAAAGATATAAAAGTAGTTGCTTGTGAAACAAGACCTTTAAACCAAGGAAGCCGATTGACCACTTGGGAATTAATGCAAGATAACATCCCAGTAACATTAATAACCGATTCAATGTCAGGTCATGTCATGAGAAAAGGACTGATTGATAAGATCATTGTAGGGGCAGATAGAATCACAGAAGATGTAGTATTCAATAAGATAGGGACTTATACTCATTCAGTATTAGCAGCTGAACATGAGATTCCGTTCTTTGTAGCTGCACCAACCTCAAGTTTCGATTTTGAGGGTTGGGAGGGTAGTGTCAAGATAGAAAAAAGAGACCCCGATGAGCTCAGGTTTATTGGAGGCGTACAGTACGCACCCTCTGAAGTAAAAGTCTATAATCCCGCCTTTGACGCAACACCTATGGAAAATATTTCAGCAATAATCACAGAAAATGACGTATTCTATCCACCCTTCATTATTGATGAAATAAGAATGTGAGCAATAACATTTTAATAGATAAAATCGTATTAAGAACCATAATAGTGTACATACAAGTTAAAATATTAAGGGGATAAAATATGGCTAAAAAGAAATCTCAAGGTAGCGGACTGATGTCTTCGGCCGGTCTTATGCGTTATTATGACGCAGATAAAAGATCACCACACCTTAATCCAAAAGGTGTCTTGATTGTCGGCTTATTGGTAGGAATATTGGTCCTTTATGTTAATGCAATGTTTGGAATGTGGCCCTGAATGACCAATTCAATTCAGGTACATTTCACATTTAATTAATACCTTTTTTTATTCATAAATTGGAACAAGCTATTTATACTGATTTTAAAATAAGATTATTTTGGGAGGTTTATTATGATAGGAAGATGGATTAAGCGAATGATAATGGTATTCATAAAAGCTAAGATCATTCTTTGGTTAAAACGATTGATCCTTAGAAGATTTAGAAGATAAAAAAGTGTTTTTTTAAAACAAATTATATTATATTTATTCTATTTTTAGTTATATTCAAATAAACGGAAATTATTCTTCATTAAGAATAATATACTTTTTTTCAAGAAAATATTACAAAAAAAAAGAATGTATTGTATAAGGGATAAATAGTACCCTTATTCACCAATCCATTCATTTACTGTATCTTGATTCTCTTCTACCCATAGGGCAGCAGCGTCTTCTGGAGACATTCCATCTTCAATATTCATCATTACTTCTTGAATATCATCTTGTTCCCAGTAGAATCTTGAGATTATGTCATAAAGTTCTGGTTTATCTTCTTGAAGTCCGGCACGTGCAAGTGTTGCAACATATTCTGCATCACCGTATGAACCTTCAGGGTCATCAAGATACTTGAGGTCCCATCTGTCAAATTTCCAGTGTGGACTCCATCCAGTGACAACGATCCATTCTTCATTCTGTACAGCTGTCCTGAGCTCAGCTGCCATACCAGCACTACTGCTTGCCACAAGTTCATAGTCAAGATCATATGCATCGATCGCATCTTCACTAGCGCTCATAATACCAGCACCAGGTTCAATACCAATTATCTGGCCATCGAATTGATCTTTATGATCGTTCAGTTCTTCAATTGAATCAATTTCAACATACTGAGGTACTACGAGTCCTATTTTACATCCTTCAAGGTTAGTAGATACTTCTTCAAAATCATCACCGTACTGTTCCATATAATGACCATGGGTGTGTGGTAACCATGCGGATGTTGTGAAATCGAACTGACCTTGTGCAAGTCCCTGATATAGAGGTCCTGCATCTACTGCAATAATCTCAACATCATATCCTGCTTGTTCAAGCACTTGTTTCATTACATTTGTACTTGCAACTTCTCCGTCCCAAGTAACATAGCCTATTGATGCGGTCATTTCATCATCAATAGCATCTAGACATCCTACGCCTACGATACCAATAATGAAAATTGCGCTAATTGCCAATACTTTCATTTTATCATTCATGTACATCACATCTTATTCATATTTTTTAAAGAATATATTTATATATATACAATCAACCACTTTATTTCTTTTTCAATACTTATAAGCTTTCGGGTTTTTTTACTAAAAAATAAAAGGAAGTAGTTTTCACTTATTTTTCTGGGGTGAGACTTTGTGTCAATCTATCAAGTATGATAGCGATTATCACAATACCAAGACCAGCTTCAAATCCTGATCCGATATCTATTCTCTGAATCGCAGCGAGTACCTGATAACCTAGGCCAGGTGCACCTATCATTGCAGCAATAACTACCATCGATAGTGAAAGCATGATACATTGGTTCACTCCTGCCATAATTGAAGGGAGAGCAGATGGCAATTCTATCTTGATCAGTTTCTGCATAGGTGTGGAGCCAAATGCATCCCCTACCTCTTTAAGTTCTTTAGGGACATGTTTAATGCCTAAAACTGTTAGTCTAATTGGTGGTGGCATTGCGAAAACTGTGGTTGCAACAAGTCCTGGTACATTACCCAAACCAAAGAAAATGACCGCAGGTATCAGATATACAAAGGAAGGCATTGTTTGCATGAAATCAAGTATCGGCCGAATTATCTGATACAAGGTCTCACTTTTAGCGGCTAGTATCCCTATCGGAATAGCTATAACAAGTGCAACCAAAGCTGCTGCAAGCACGAGTGAAAGTGTTTGCATTGTAAGTGCCCATAACCTCATACTTTCAATAAGTGTCAATGCTACAGCCACACCCACAGCTAACTTCAAGTCACGTCGACTTATCAAGTAAGAAATAGCTGCAACAACTATGATAAATAAGACTGGTGGTAAAAAGAACAGAACATCCCTAATACCACTTATCAAGATATTCATTATTGTGGTGAATATATCAAGCAAAAAACCGAGATTCTGCTCAATCAATTCTACAACTTTCTCTGCACCATCACCAAGTGGTATCTTTGGAATTTCTAAAGCTTGTGCCATGATTATTCCTCCATTGCTAGTGCTCCTAGCACACTTCCTCTAACAACTACACCCAATAGTTTCTTTCTCTCATCAACCACAGCAACTGGAGATGTAGATTCTATAATAGGAATTAGTTCGTTCAGTGGTGTATCAGGAGATGTGGTCTCACTATCCTTTTTCATCACATCATCAATTGTCTTGCCAGCTTTCATACCCTCAATTGCTTCATCTATAGTCACAAAACCTTTTAGTATCTTGTTTCGATCAACAACATAAATCGATGATATACCATGTTTCCTCATTAGCTGAACTGCAACTTTTAATGTAGAATTGATAGATATTACCGGATCTGGTCGTTTCATTACAGCTTCTGCAACCAGCACTTTAGATCTATCTACACCGGCAACGAATTTAGCAACGTAATCATCTGCAGGTTCTGTTAAGATTTCTTCTGCAGTTCCTATCTGTACAGCTTTTCCTTCATTCATCAATAAAATCCTATCACCCAGTTTGAGTGCTTCATCAAGATCATGTGATACGAAGACAATGGTTTTTTGCATCCTGTCCTGGAGTGCTAAGAGTTCGTCTTGCATCTCACTCCTAATAAGGGGGTCAAGTGCACTGAAAGCTTCGTCCATTAAAAGAATATCTGGGTCGGTTGCAAGAGCACGTGCTAGTCCAACACGTTGCTGCATACCACCACTTAGTTCAGAGATACTACTATTCTCATGACCCTTCAAACCAACGTTCTCGATGGCTTCAATTGCTTTTTTGTACCTTTCCTCTTTATCAATACCACGAACCTCTAATCCATAAGCCACATTATCAAGAACACTTCTATGTGGGATTAGTCCAAAGTTTTGGAATACCATCCCTAATTTATTTCGTCGTAGTTCTCGAAGTGTTTCTGACTTCATTTTCACTACATCTGATCCATCGATCAATATCTCTCCAACTGTAGGTTCTATTAATCTATTAATACATCTAAGAAGTGTTGATTTTCCTGAGCCTGATAGACCCATTATCACAAATATCTCCCCATCTTTAATCTCAAAATTAAGTTTATAGAGACCTACATTGTTACCCGTCTTCTCTAAAATATCAGCTTTAGATAACCCCTCTTCCAACAAACCTAAAGCTTTTTTCGGATTTTTACCAAAAACCTTGGAAACATCCTTGATTTCTATTTTCGTCTTTTCTTCCACGTTTTAATCTCCAATTTAACAATTAAACCTTGTTTTTATCTCGGATATACGTATAAAATAATAATTTTTGGATAATATATAATTTATCCGTAATTGTATATAAATAATCATGTTAGACTTTGTGCATAGTTGCTAAACTAAAACCTAAAACCATGACATATCAGGTCTATTTTTCAGTTCTCACTGACATTGTAACCTGCTTTAATAACAGTATTTTTAATAGTGTTTGAATCAGTCATTTTCTCATCGTATTCGACTATTGCAGTACCTTCATCAAGGTTTACCTCAGCAACCAAGATACCATTAAGTGAAGATAATGAGCTTTCAACTGCTGACTTACAATGTTGACATGACATACCTTCAATATCAAACTTAACCTTCTTCAACTTTTTGCCTCCATGTGTAAATAAAGTGTATATCAGGTTATACGAAAATATTCAGGCAGTATTCCTTTTCTTCTTTATACTATCTGCTATAAGTCTGGCTATCTTAGTTTTTGGTTCAGTATTATCTACAAGAATCCTACCACTTCTCTCCCACCATGATCTCGGGTATTTTTTATCAGCTTCTACTTCAGGATTTAATCCCAACTCTGTAGCTGCTACTTCAATTTCGGACAGGTGTGGTTCCTTGACTGATTTCTTTCTTGAGATTATACGACCTTGATTTCTTGTTTTGGTCTTGTCTATATAGGCAGGCCAGATAACCAGTTTACCTCTCTCTTTCATCAGCATGTGTTGAATATGAAACGTTCATTGAATTTAAATCTGATGAATACTATCAAAAAATATGAAGCTAACTTTTATCTATTAGGACATTTATTTGTATAAATCATGGCAACAAATGAGAGTTCAATCACTGTATCACCTGAACTTAAAGAATATATTCAAAAAAAACAAAAAGATTATCGAGTGAATACCACATGTGCTGGACCTCTGATACTCCCTCTAGAAATGAAAGACAATAAACCAACTGATATAGTGATCAATGTAGGTGATCAAAAACTCTACATCTCGGCAGTTCAGGCAAGGTTTGTCAAACATGTTGATCTATCCATGCTCTGTAAATGTGTAATGGAATGAATTAATTTTTTAGTCCACCATTTCTTCATTTATGTTCCTGAAAACTTCTGCAATGATCTTTTGAACCTCGATATCATGGGCTTCAGAAACTTCATTGTTCTCGGCCCGAGTAAGAGTCGCGAGGTCTGAAATTATTGAATGTATCATATCAAGCATTTCATCTTTTGATATGAGACCTGCATAGTATGCATAAAAAAAAGTTGTCCCTGACCTTCTTACTTTTTTTTTGAACGTAGAATAGGAATTTGAAACTTCATGTCTTGAATAAGGTTCTTCAGCGAATGGAACCAATTGTGGCAAATTCTCGCCAATCCATGTCATTTGTGATCGATTCAGTGTATCTTTAAAGTCAGAACAAAGATGAGCAATCATCCATTCGCGTGCTGTAAGATGTGTGGTCTTTTTCAGATATCTAGTAACATCTCCGTAGCTCTTACCGTTCATTTTTTGAAACTTTTGATAGCGAAATGCTTTTTTGTCCTCCAAGTTACCACCTTTAAAAGGAAAAATAGCTATATGGATTTAGTATTGCAACCAATATAATATTGGCGTATGTGGTCCTATTATATAAAAATACCTAATAACTTCAAACATATTGATGTCTAATTTGAATTTAACTTGAAAAATAGTATACTCAAAAAATGAAAAGTAGCGCCTATCAGTGAATTCGAAAAGTTTATGAAGGATTCAATGTATTCAAATACAGTTGACATTAGTCTATATCATGTCTTGAGATATAGAATAATCGATATGCAACAGAGTGCTATACGTGGCACATAAGCTACTCAATTAATTAAAATCTAAAATATAAAAAAATAAAGACAAAATAGGAGGAAAATGAATGGACCCACTCATAGGTATGGGTGTATTAGCATTAATGGGTGCTGCTGCAGTTATTGCCGGCATTTCCGAGGATTCGGAATCAAATGTCGGTTCTCAAAGTAACCCTAACTCTCAGGTACAGTTAGCACCACAAATGATGTATCCGCATAGAATATTCAACAAAGCTATTTCCGGAGAACCACCCTCAAATGCACTAATGTGTGCTATAGGTGGTACTACAGCAGCCATATTGATGGATGCACTTGGAATGTCTGCTTTATTCTCAATAACAATTGGTGCATTTGTCGCAGCTCTTGCACATGGATCGTATTCGACTATGTCTTTTTTTGGAAGACCCACAAGTCAGAGCAGGTTCAAGCAGCCAGTGTATATGGACATTCTAAGAGGACATATATCACCAATTATGGCTTATGCGTTTGTTACAACTTTTTCGATCGTAATTATATCTTACATAATGATTTCAGTTCTAAACCATCCGTTCCCGCTCGCACTGCTTGCGTTCATATGGGGAACTGCAGTTGGTGCAATTGGATCTTCAACTGGAGATGTTCATTACGGAGCTGAAAGACAATACCAGAACACTGAGTACGGATCTGGAGTCAATGCTGCCCAGTCTGGAAACATTGTAAGGAACGGTGAAGCTGGACTTCGTAACGGAATTGATAATTCATGGTTCTGCATTAAGTTCGGTGGACCTGCAACGGGTCTCGCATTCGGAATGACTGTATTCCTGTCAGGTTGGATCACTATGGTGTTCGACCCGTCTATTAGTCAAATGATTGCATGGGCATCAGTCATAGCAGGCCTATTAATTGTATTAGTATTGATTATTTTCAACAGGATGATAGAAGTTTCCTCACGGAAAAGTTATGGACCTTATAAAGCTGACAATGACGAGGTGACCGCATGATAGATTATGTAGGTCTTATGGCTGATAACTTATTATATCTATTACTGATAGTTGTTGGCGGATTGTTAGTAGCAATTGGTGTACACTTCGTTCCTGTCGGAGGAGCACCTGCGGCAATGGGACAAGCTACTGGTGTAGGTACTGGTACTGTACAGCTTGCTGCAGGAGCTGGATTGACTGGACTTGTAACAGCTGCTGCTGTAATGAGAGTTGCAGATGATATGTTGTTGGTTATCGCCTCGGGTATGGTCGGTGCGATGATCATGATCGGAAGTACAATGCTTGTAGGTAATTTCATGTACATTTATGGAGTTGGAGTTACACCTGCTTCTGGTAAAGTGAAATATGACCCTATCACCAAAGATAGACAGGACCTATATTTGTCACAAGGTACTGAAGGACACGGAGTACCAACATCATGTTATATCAGTGGTATTATTGGTGGAGGACTTGGTGGACTTGGTGGTGCAATGGTCTATTTCGCACTCCTAAGTGTAACTAATGCTACAACTGCTCTAAACGTGATAGGGCTTGCAAGTATACTTGCTGTAGCGATATTCTTCATCAATGCAGTCATTGCTTCCTATAACATTGGAGGTACAACTGAAGGGTTCATTGACCCTAAGTTCAAGAGAGTTCCAAAAGCTATTGTTGCATCAATAGTAGTAACATTCTTGAGTGCTATCATGAGTATAATCATAATAGGAGGGATTTAATATGGCAGCAGGTGGAGAACCCAAAAAAGTGAAATCCGCTATACCTCCAAAGACAATGATCGCCTTTGGACTAATTGGTGGATTGATTGGAGTGTATGCAGGCCATTTCCTATCAGACATGTTTGGACCCGTACTATCGTTCTTCGGTGCACTTGGTGCAATCTGTGCAATCGTATGGGGTGCTGATACTGTAAGACGTGTATGTAGTTATGGTATCGGAACTGGTGTACCTTCAATTGGAATGTTAGCAATAGGTATAGGAATTGTTGCGGCACTGTTTGGTCTAGCAGTTGGAGGAATTGCAGGACCTATTATTGCAGTAATTGTTGCAACAATATTAGGATTGATTATAGGACTCCTTGGAAACAGGTTAATGAAAATGGGAGTCCCAATTATGGAAACTGCAACTGCTGAGATTGCTGCTGCAGGTACTATTACTATAATAGGTATAAGTACAGCTATGGCAGGTACGTTCGAGATTACAGGTATAATTGATAATGTGATAG
>Ga0207421_10002130_pt1 | contig 24879 bp, 24 predicted proteins | sample SodLakKL_010_SED_4_FD_187542 | JGI IMG/M metagenome (GOLD analysis project Ga0207421, IMG submission 187542) | Alkaline sediment microbial communities from Lake Tanatar, Kulunda Steppe, Russia - 8KL_010_SED (SPAdes) (version 2) | ecosystem: Environmental > Aquatic > Non-marine Saline and... | reverse complement strand
CGTCACCGTGAAGTGGGGCGTGATGTCCCGACATTCAGGGACGGAGTGGTGCAGAGCATGCGTCAGGATCCCAATATCATTGTCATCGGGGAGCTTCGCGATGACGAAACCATACTTGCAGCTCTGGAAGTGTCCGATTCCGGTCACAAGACGTTTTCCACGCTGCACACGGCATCGGCGAGCGAAAGTATTGACCGTATCATCGGGGAAGTGCCGGTCCGCGAGCAGGACCGGGTGCGCAACCGTCTGGCCGATGTGATTACCTGCGTCATCAGTCAGAAGCTGGTCCCCACGCTGGACGGCAAGCGGGTGCTGGCCAAGGAGGTGATGCTGGCGACCAATTCGGTCAAGGCCGCCATCCGCAACAACAATGTCGGCGAAATTTATCAGATGCTGGCAGAGGGCGGCCAGTACGGCATGCACACTCTGGAACAGGATCTCAAAAGATTGGTAGAAGAATACAGGATTTCTGCTGATGAAGCAGTAAATTACGCCAATAATAAAAAGCGGATGAAAGAACTGCTGAGGTAACAGACTCAATAGGAGCCACCATTGAAGAAAAAGGCATATTTAGGGTTAGCCCAGGACAGGAATAAAATTTACGCTGCCCACCTTACCAAGGTGAAAGGTGTGCTGCAGCTGGTCGATATAGAGGTTCTTGAGCTTCCGGAGTCCATCGAGCACCGTCCAAAGCCCAGACCGGGCGGACCGCCGCCGGAGCCGGAAGACGATACTGTTTTTAATCTCGATGATGATGACCTCAGCGATTTCGAATCCATCAGCATGGATGACGACATCCCGGATGAATCCGATTCCGGCAAAACCAAGGTTGGCTATGACGAGTCGGAAGATGAGGAGACCAACGAGCAGATCCTGAGCAACTACCTGAATACGCTTGGCGACAGAAAACTCATCACCGGAATCAATATTCCCCAGGGAAGGACCATCTTCCAGCCGCTTCAGGGAGTCAACCTGAAGAAAATGAAAAAGAAGGAGCAGGATGAGTTCATCAATGAGAAACTGGCTCCTATCTACAATGAACAGATTGATGCCGACAAGTACACCTGGGAGGTGGATGATGATGGTGACGGCTGGCTTGTTTCCCATGACAACGGCACCGATCTGATCAACCTGATTGACCTGGCCGAAATTACGTACGACGGCAAGGTCCGGATCCACGAGATGCTCTCCGACGAGGTGATCTGGACCGGGCTTGTGCAGAGCCATTACCGTCTTGGCGAGGAAGAAATTACCGGACTGCTTAGTATCGGGGAACGCACTACCAGACTGGTGTTTCTCAAGGGGCACCGCATTTTTCATGTCCTGCCGGTCATCAACGAAGGAGGAAGATCCCGAAATGTAAAGCAGACCGTATTCAGCAAGCTGCTTTTCGAGATTGACAAGGGTACGCTGCCCGCCCTGGACCGCCTCCTGATCATGCACAGCACTACGGCAGCCGAACAGGTGCGTGATTTCTTCCGTGACCAGTTTATCGATGTGGAAGTGGATCTGTTCCGGCCGGATCCTGAAAAGCTGCAGCTGCCCGAAGAGATCCAGAAAAACCCGGAAGTTATCCGGCCCTATCTGACGGCCATCGGCGCGGCACAGGCAGCCGCCCGCATTGATACGGCGGAATGGCCCTCTCTGTCCCTGCTGCCGGAATTTGTGATTGAACGGTACAAAATTTTCAAGCTTCAGTGGCACGGGGCCGCATTGCTGGTCTGCATCGCCCTGGCGCCCCTGCTGGTCAATCACTGGTATCAGGATTATGTATCTGAGCGGCAGCAGCTTGAACGGGAACTCAGTCAGATAGAAACTGAAATTACCGAACTGCGTCCGGTAGCTGCCGATGTGGAACGCATGACCGAAGAGCAGGCGGTGCTGCGGGAAAAAAACGCCAGGGTCATCGAACTGTCCGAAAACACGCTGCTCTGGTCCCGGATCCTCGGTCAGATCAACGAGGGTATGGCCGAAATCCCCAACACCTGGCTGACCACCTTCCGGGTCGACGGCGATGAGCTTTCCGTGGAGGGGCATACCCTTTACCGGCAGCGCGTGCCACTGGTTACACGTGTATTTGATGATGCACGCATTGAACGGGTCGAAGAGTCGGAGGTCCGGGATGCCACCATACACAATTTTTCACTCAAAGTGCATGATTACCTCGCAGATCCTGATCGCTTTACACCGGAAATACCCGAACCGGATGAAGACTATATCCGGGAAGTTGAACTGAGGTAACCGGATTCCAAATTATTAGTCACTGATTTTGCATATGAGTTACGGCATACGAAATACCATTATACTTGTTATCACGCTGGTGCTGATGCTGGGCGGCAGCTGGCTGTTCCTGCGATTTACCTATGCCTCGGATATCGAAGAGCTTGAGGAGGAAATATCCCGGAAGGATCAGGAGCGCAGCGAGTATGCCGAAGTAGCCGCCATGTACAATGAGACCGTGGTTGAGCATGCCCGGCAGCTGTACATCCGTGACAACCATCCCAAAGAGCTGTTCGATGACCACCGCCTGGGACGGATTTACGAGTATATCGATCAGCTCAGCCGCGGCATTTCCTTCATCCGGTATAACTATTCCCTCAGGGACTCCACGGTACACGACGATTACGGGACGATGCATTTTGTGCTGAACGGGGAGGCGGAATACCGCAATCTCAACAATCTGATCCACCGGATTGAGCACAGCAGCGCCATTATACACATCCGCTCCATTCAGCTCAGCAATTTCACAGATCTGGACAAGCTCAGTAAAGTAGATTTTCAGATGGAGCTGGAGGCATATTACAACCGGGAAGACCGGCTTGCCCGGCCGGTCCGGATGTCTCGGGCTGACCATCTTGGCAATATCACGCACAATCCGTTCTATTCGCTTGTACACCCGGTGCCTCCCAACGAGGAGAACCGGCTCGATGTGGATCAAAGCCGGCTCATTGGCATGACTTCGCGGTTCATCATGGTCCGTGACCAGGATGGCGAGATGCAGCGGCTGACACCCGGAGACCGCGTGTACCTGGGCCGGTTGCAGCGCATCGATACGGAGACACAGGAGGCGGTATTTGAACTGGTGCGCGGCGGTTTGTATGACCGTGTTGTGATGACGCTGAATTAGGAAATTTCAATTTGATAACGGGAGCTAAACACATGAAGCTTACAGCACTGAATTTATTACTTGCCTTGTTTATTGTGTCGGCTGGAGTTGCGGCGGCACAGGACCGGCTGCCGGTTCGGGAGTACACCAATCCTGATGAGCTGGTGGTGCTTGATGAAAGCATGGATTTTGAAGAGGCCCTGTCGCTGTTCGAAGAGTTTTCAGAGGAATTTACCGGCAGGATCATCATTGACCGATCCGGATTCAGCGGGGAAATCGGTGTTGAGGTTCCGCAAATGCACTGGTTTGATGCGCTGGAGCGGGTGGCCGGGTACAACAATCTTGCTGTGCTGGAGCATGAGCGGTATATCGAGATAGAAGAGATGCCGGATGAAGAGGCGGACCGCAAGCAGGAGGCTGCCCGCAAGCTGGATGATGAAACCATCAATTTCAACACCAGGGAGATCGAGATCAAGGCCACGTTTTTTGAGGTGAACCGTTCTGCCATCCGGGAGCTTGGAGTTGACTGGTCTGCTGTGAGCAACGGAAGGGTGCAGGTTGATCATCAGGCCGCTGACCGTATCGGCGATCCGGCTATAGGCATACAGATCAGCGGGGACGATGTGGGCGGCACCGGCGTGGATATTTCGGCCCTTTTCAACGCGCTTGAGTCGATGAATGAGGGCGAGGTTATCTCTTCACCCACAATCAAGGTCATGGAAGGCGAAAGCGGGCGCATCCAGGTGGGACAGGATTTCTCCCTGCGCCAGCGTGATTTTGCCGGAAACATTGTGGAGCGGTTTTTCAGCACCGGAACCATCCTGGAGGTGGTTCCCAATATTTTATATCACGAGGGAACCCCCTACATCTACATGACTGTCCGGGCCGAGCGCAGCACCGTGGCACCCGGCGAGACCAGTACGATTGTGAACAAGCAGGAGGCAGAAACCGAGGTGCTGATGCTCAGCGGTGAAACCACGGTCATAGCCGGACTTTATGAAACCGAAGAAAATGTCACCCGAAGGGGCGTTCCCTTGCTCAAAGACCTGCCCGGATGGTTTTTCGGGCTGCGCTATCTTTTCGGTTACAACTCTACCGAACACATCGTGCAGGAGCTGGTGGTGGTGCTGGAAACTTCCCTTGTTCCCACCCTTGAGCAGCGCCTTGAAGGCGTATTTGAGAGCGCACCGAACCTGATAAGAGATATGCGCAATGAATTCCAGGAGTTTCAGCTTGAAGATCTGGAGCGCTGAGGTTAGCGCAGTGTTTTTTCCGGCAAGACTGTGACAGCCATCAGTTACAAGTGTTAGATTTTGCTTAAAATCTTGAAACAATGGTTTCTTATTTATCTGGTCGGATGAAATCTGGGGGCCGGTACACACCAATGGCCGTTTCAACATTGCAGGCGATCCGACATTTCATGGACGTGTAACAAGCCCTGAAATGTGGCGCGGGCATGGAGGTCATACTAATGATCCCCATTTTTTGAGCGGGTCCGACTTCAATGCACCTGAACGCAGTCCGCCTTCTCAGCTGGACCTTGAAATACTGAGGGATGCCGCTTCGTCGGGAGGTGTCGAATTTGACGAAGAGGTTGAGGTTGAGTTTCTTGAAGGCGAAAAAATCCGGGTTATGGAAGTTGACAGCGGAATGGAATATGAACTCAGTCTGGAAGGTTCAAATGGTGTGATAAGCTCTACAGAAAAGATTTCTCTAAGGGGCAGTGTGGACGGCAGCTATACCGTCCATTCGACAAATGACATTTTCATCAATGGTGACGTGGTGTACAATGATAATCCGCATGACAATCCGGATTCGGAAGACCTGCTGGGCATTGTAAGTGAGCAAAATGTCCGGATAGAGCGAAACGCCCATCAATATGATGGAAACAGCGATATTCATGTGCATGCATCGATTATGGCATTGGGAAATTCCTTCGGTGCCGAGGATTATAACACGGGTTCCCCGAGAGGAGAGCTTCATCTTCTCGGAGGAATTATCCAGGAGCGAAGGGCAGCGGTTGGCACCTTCAGCGGCAGTGGCATATCGTCCGGTTTCAGCAAACAGTACCGCTATGATGACAGGCTGCAGTATCTGATCCCCCCAAGCTTTCCCCGGGAAAGCGTCTTTTCTGTTGAGCACTGGATTACCAATGTGTATCCGCATCAGGAGGATGGAGACGACAGTGAGGAAGAGCCTGCTATCTGACATTAACCAGTTCTTTTAACAACCGACATCGCAAGTCACAAATCTGCAAGTGCATGTATTACTACAGTTATATTCTGATTCCTTTTTTTCTGCTTTCAAGTGCCCTTTTTCTGACGGTATCTGCGCAAACAGAGATCACTTTCCAGGTGAACATGCAGAATCATATAGATGAGGGGGTTTTCGATCCGGAAAATCATGCCGTGGAACTCACAGGGGACCTCGGCCCATTGCGCATAAGCGGCAGCAAGGCTCTGCTGCCATCCGAATCGGATTCAACCATCTATAAAAAAGAAGTTGCCTTTCCCGCTCATAGTGTCGGCCGCGAGCTGCAGTACCGGTTTCAACTGAACCTGAACGGCCGGGTGGAAAAAGAGGATAATCCGCGGCTACTTCGGATTCCGGATGAAGATGAGGAGCTGGATGCCCTCTTTTTTAACAGTTATGCCTGGTAGCACTTTGTTGCTGAAGTATTTTCCGGCAGATTTTTTTAGCCGCAATGCCATTCATAAAGCACGCCGGCTCTTAATAAATTAAATAATTTTAATAATATTATTCGTTTAGGGGTCTTGCCGGGCGTTTTTTCCTCGCTTCCGTACAAGAAAATTAATTGTTTGCATTAATATTAATTTTTTTTAATATTCAATCAGAAGTTATCATCTACACCCAAAAACTGGAGTATCCGGCGCTATTATTAACCGGCCGGATCAATCGGCACTCGACAGACAAGGCGGCTTATGGGGAAATACGCAATGATATTGGTATCTGCGCTCGTTTTTTCGATGACGGTGTACGCCAACAGCCTCATCAATACAAATCTGGCCGCAAATACCCGCACCGTAGAAAGCTACAGCCATAACCAGGCTCAGAATATTGCACAAAGTGCCATCATGGCTGCAATCAGACAGTTGCAGCAGGATGAAAGCAGTCCGCTGCTTCCGGCAAGTGATCAGAGTATTTCGTTTCCATCCGAAACCGGGTTTGAGCCATGGGACGCACTTCACGGAGACTACCGGCTTCACTTCCGGAATCAGTCGGATACTCTGCTGGTCATCGAATCAACCGGCCGGTTTGAAGAGAAATCATACAAGGTATCTGCCGGTCTCACTTTCGGGCAATCCGGCTGGAATCCGGTATTCAACCAGGCAGTTCACGGCGAGCACTCCATCGACTTGACGGGCAGCTCAAGTATTAAAGGAAGTGCATCGATCAACAGCACCGAACCTGTGTCGGTTACACTTGACTGGGCAACGGTCATTGAAAATGCACTGTCCATAGGTCCGGGAGGAGACCCGGCTGTTGTTGTAGACAAGCGCCATGAAGGCAACATCGGAGAAGGCATTTTTAATTTGCCCCGGGAGCAGACCTATCCCATGCCTGACTTCCCCTCCTATCCCCCGAAAATGTTCTTCGGCAGTTCGGTTTACCTGCAGGGAAATGATACAAAAACGCTTATGTATAATGATTTTGACGGTTATTACATTCCGGAAATCAGGGTGCGGAGCAATACCAGTCTGACCATAGATTTAGGAGATGAGGACAGGGTGCTCCATGTGGGAAACTTTGACATACAGAACGGCCATGTGCACCTCGAAGGAGATGGGAGCCTGGAGGTGTATGTGGAAAACAAGCTCAATCTCGGCGCCAGCAGTACGGTGAACAGCGACGGGGATGTCGGGCGGTTTTTTCTCTATTATGGCGGCAATGATGCCGTGAATTTTCGCGGAGATACCAACTTTAACGGTGGGTTGTTCGCCAAATCGGCAAATGTCGAGCTCGGCGGATCCAATTCACTGACGGGATCGCTGATAACCGGCGGCACCAGTGTGGATATCCGCGGGGCGGCATCAGCAGAGTCACGGGTGGTTTATGCGCCGAATGCACATGTGGAACTCAGGGGATCGGCAAGCATCCATGGCGCCGTGATATCGGATTCGTTCAGGGCCGTGGGCAACTCGCATGTTTACTACGAAGAGGATCTTGACTCCGAACTGCCAGATCTGGACACAGGCGGGGAAGGATCGGTGGAACTGGCTTACTGGGAATGAGAAACTAATCATATGTAAGGGATAGCATATGTCCACAAGTCAGACACTGTTAAGCGTTGGAGCGGTAATCCTGCTTTCTATTGTTTCGCTGAGCATCGGCAGGATGTACGTGCAGTCGGTTCACAACTCTGTTGATCATCAGCATACGAACGATGCACTGAATCTTGGCAGGGACCTGAGCGAAGAAATTCAGTCCTACGCTTTCAAGTACGATGAACTCGAAGCTGATTTTGGCGATTTAAGCGATGTGACCAATCCGGCCCGCAGAAGAACGTTCCCGTCCGAAGCAGGTGAACTGTTTTATGTAACCTATGAGCTTGAGGCTGACGAGGAGCTGGTACACGGACAGGGCGGACATATCGTGACCATACGGATTTTCATGGAGCAGAAAAGTCAATACACAAAGAAAGCCGAATATGTGACAGCCGTATTGCCGATGTGACAGTCACCAGTAACGTCCACTCATAATTATTACGATCATGGCATTTCAACCGGATCTGGTCGTTCCACCAATTATTATTGCAATGCTTATTCTGATGGTGCTGGGAATAAACTCTCTGATTCTGGAATCGTCGGTAGATAACCGCCTGGCCAATGACATGCAGACCAGGGCCGCCCTGGCGGTGGACCTGGTTCAGGAGGAAGTCCGGGGTCTTGAGCAGCTTCTGGAGGAGCCCGACAGCACCCTCCGGTTTTTCACTTTTACCGGTGACTCCGTTGTGATCTCGCAAAGGGATAAAAACCTCAAGATCATCCGGAAGGATCGTATTTCAGAGGTTCCCGACACGGTATATTATGACCTGGACTTGAAGAAAGTCCGCTTTGCCTCCTATCCGGATACGGTGATGTACGATTATGCCGATTTCATCAAGGTGAATGCCCGAACGCAAAGCAATCCGGACCATCATGCCCGTTTCAACAACACGGAGCAGCTGATGAGCGCCGTGGCTGAGAAAAAGCTTTTTTTACGGCACAAGGCGGCAAGGTCGCATAAAGAATCGAACTGAGCAGGTTCGTCCGGGCTCAAATGTCCAGCCGGTAATGCTGAAGTGACGGAAGTTTCTTCCGGATGGACTGAAGATAGGATATATCAATTTCAGCAAGAGCCATACCGGTCTCCGTTCCAAGATGGTCAAGAATATTTCCCCACGGATCGATGATCATAGTGTGTCCGTGCGTTTTCCGTTTTTCCCCGTGGAAGCCGGTCTGCGCCGGTGCGATGACATAGCAGGTGTTTTCAATGGCACGGGCGCGCAGCAGCACCTCCCAGTGTGCCTCGCCGGTCGGGCGTGTGAAAGCCGAGGGGACGCACAGCACCTCGGCGCCCCGTGAAGCAAGCCGGCGGTAGAGCTCGGGAAAGCGGACATCATAGCAGATTGAAAGTCCGAAACGGATCCCGCACGAACCGTCATGGACCACAGCATTGGTCCGGCCGGATTCCACCGTGTCCGACTCCATGTAGCTCTCTTCATCCGACAAACGGATATCAAACATATGGATTTTGTCATACGAGGAAGTGTGACCGGTCCCGGGATCGAAAAACACAGCCCGGTTGTACACTTTTCCCGATCCGGCCCTGACCGGAAAGCCTCCTGCCAGAATGCTGATGCCGTATTTTTTTGACAGTGCGGGGATCTGTTGCATAACTGCTTCAGCAATGGTTTCAGCCTGACGGTGCTTCTCTTTTTCATCACCAAGGAAAGCGAAATTTTCCGGCAGCGCAACAAAAGAGGCGCCCCTGGCTGCCGCATCACCCACAAAGCGTCCGGCATCGGCCATATTGGCTTCCAGATCGGGCTGACTGTTCATCTGAATGGCTGCTGCAAGAATATGGCCCATGTTGATACTCCTGAGTTACGGATCGGTGTACTGCAAAATTAAAAGTATAACGGAGATGCGGCCTGTCTTCTGACATCCCGCCGTTTTAAAAACGGCTGCTGATTTAACAATACAAATTCGGAATAAATGCTCACAGATGCGTACCTTGATAACGGTTATCTGCCTGAGGTGGTTGCAACCGTCAGCATATTCAGCATTTATTGACAGCAAAAGAAGACATAAAACAGCTATGGGAGAGGATCCGGAAGGATCCCCGGACTGAGAAAGCTCAGTACATCCTGCAAAGGCTGATCGTTCTGGCCATAGTCGGGCTGATAATCTATCAGCTGGCGGACATCGGCTGGAGAGAGGTACTCCGGTCTCTGCCTTCCCATCCGCTTTTTTATCTGCTGTTTGTTTTCCTGTATCTCAACCTTCCTGTGGCTGAAATTTTTATTTACGGGCAGGTATGGAATTTCAGGAAACCGGACGGATTCCGGGCCTTCCTGAAGAAGCACGTCTATAACAACGAAGTGATGGGTTACTCCGGAGAATTCTATCTTTTTCTCTGGGGCCGCAAGCGTGTTGAGGGTCCGGACAAAAAGATCTTCAAGAACATCAGGGATAACACCATCATATCATCGGTAACCTCCAATATGGTGGCGGTGCTGCTGCTTGCCGCGCTGGTATATACCGGCACCATAGACATATCGGCCATAACGGAAGACCTCAATCTGCTCTATGTGTTTCCGGGGGTGTTTCTGGCCGTGGTTGCAGCCGTAGTGCTGTACCAGCTGCGCCGTTACATATTCGATCTTCCGCGGCGCAAGGCGCTGGTCGTATTCGGTATCTACCTGACCCGTTTTTTGCTGCACCACGGAGCCATGATGCTGATGTGGGCCGTGGCGCTGCCGGGAACCTCCATTGCCGTGTGGCTGACCTTCATCGCCATATTTATTGTAGTCAACCGGATACCCTTTGTGCCCAGCAAAGACCTGGTGTTCATGTGGGCGGGAATCGAATACGCCCGGGTTCTGGATGAAACCATGCTGGCATCCGTAGCAGGGATGCTTCTGGTGTACAGCGCGCTGAAAAAGATAACCGGACTTGTGCTCTATTTGTACCTGTCGGCTTCTCAGGATGAGTCTGAAAGTGAAACGGTTCCGCAGAATTCCGGTTAAGTTTTCCGGCTTCTGACCGATAACGAGGGTGCAGGTAATCTGTTGAACCCGAATAAGAAGCGAATTTCGTGGCCGGGTGCGGAACCAGTCGTGCATTACTTCTTTAATGCCTCCCCACCCGTCCGGTATGCGGAATCAGGGACATAACCGGAATCACACAAATATTAGAGTATTATGACTGATGAGCTGAGCAACTCGAATTCATGGAGCATTGGGAAAAAGCTGACGGTATCATTTTTGACCGTAGCTTGTGTTACGTTGCTGCTTGGAGGGGCGGCGTTTTATCAGATGAGTGTAATCCGGGGGTACTCCGATGATCTGATAAACAACAATCTTTCAGAGTGGAGCGTGGCCTCATCGATTCAGGAGAATGCAAGGGAAGTTGTGTATTTCATGATTACGTTTTCGGCAACACGGGATATGGACTGGTGGGATCGTGCCGTTGAGCCTTTTGAGGAGGCGGTTGCCTACGTGGATGAGGGATTCGAGTTGGCTGAAGAGCGGGATGCCGAAGCATTCAGAAATGATCTCACCGAGCTGCGGAATGCTTTTGATGATTATGAGCACTCCATCGACCGGTCGGGGGAAGTAGTACAGGCTTTTCTGGAGCGACAGGAGGATATGGAGAATGCCTTTGACCAGTTCCATCACAATATAGCGCAGTATATGGACATGCGCCGGGAGGCGATATTGGAGCTGACGGAAGAGGCTTCGGATGAAAATGCGGCTGCCGTACGATCTCATCAGGATGAGCTTGTTCAGGCCGATATGCTGCTGGAAGAGGCCAGGAACGATTTTGACCGGATATGGGAAGCGGAAGCCGCTGATGAATTTGATGTCATTGAACGGCTTGTTTCTGATTTCAGGGACAAGGAGGATCAGGTTTCGCGGATAGTTGCTGATACACCGGCGTCGGAGATGCAGATTCAGCTTGAGGCTGCGCGCGGTGATCTTGGTGATATTGCAGGGGGACTGGAGGAGATGGTCGTTGCCCGTCAGGTCGAGCACGATGTGGCCATGGAGCGGCTGGATGCGTACACACGGGTGCTGGATCTGGTGGATGAGCTGGATGAGTCCTATCGCATGGCGGCATTGGCCAACGGGGAAAATACACAGGCGGTAATAGACCGGTCGCTGTGGATTCTGGGAATCCTTGCCCTTGCAGGGGTTTTGATTTCCCTTGTGCTCGGGGTAATTGTCAGCAGGTCCGTATCCGGTAAATTGTCAAGAGTTATCGAACGGCTCAGGGGCGGTACAGAGCAGGTAAGTTCCGCTTCGGACCAGCTATCGGAAACCAGTCAGCAGCTTTCACAGAATACCAGTTCCCAGGCGGCCGGATTGCAGCAGACCACATCCTCCCTGGAAGATTTTTCCTCACAAATAGCACAGACTGCCGACAGCTCCGGAAAAGCGGAAGAGACTGTCAGGCAGGTGAATGTATTGATGGATAACGGAATTGAAGCTATGACCAGGATGACAGAGGCGATGGACAGCATCCGCGATTCTTCAGAACAGACGTCGAAAATAGTAAAAACGATTGACGACATTGCATTTCAAACCAACCTCCTGGCCTTGAATGCCGCTGTAGAGGCTGCGCGGGCCGGTGAAGCCGGCAAGGGGTTTGCCGTTGTGGCCGAAGAGGTCCGCAGCCTGGCGCAGCGCAGTGCCGAAGCGGCAAGGAGCACATCCGAACTCATCAATGAGTCGCGAAGCAAAACCGAAGGAGGTGCGGAAGTCGCAAAAGAGGTGAGCGGCAACCTTGAGCGTGTCAGAGATCAGGCCAAAGAAGCCGGAGCGCTTATTACCAATATTTCCAATGCCGCAAATGAGCAGACGCGGGGAATGGAGCAAATCAACGACGCTATTCAAAACATTGACCGCTCGGTTCAGGAAAATGCGTCCAGTGCGGAAGAGTCGGCAAGCTCAGCAGAAGAGCTGTCGTCCCAGTCCAGAGAGCTGTATGGTTCGGTTGAAGATCTGGTCAGTATAGTTGGCGGAAAATCCTTCCGCCATGACCGGAGGATTGACACTGTTTCAGAGAGCCGGGATCCGGAGTATCAGGGAAGGGGTCATTACACGGAGTATTCCGGCAACGGGACAGGGAGAAAGAAAATCGGGCAGAATATTTAAGTTTTTTTAATAAATCGCGATAACAATTCACAAGGGGTGACCTCAGGAGCAGTTTCCAATCCGGTCTGCAAATCGGAATATGCCCGGAGTCTATTCCTTTGCGGCACAAAATTTGTATTGATTTTGCATATACACAGCACCGGTGCATTCCGGAAGCAACGGAATGTGGTGCTGTAATTTTAACTGCAAACATCACAATGTCTTCCGGAAGCAAAAAATTATTTGGAGTTAGTTTATGAGCAAAATAAAAGCATTGGTAGTGGATGATTCCAAAATCATGCGAAGTGCGGTGAAGCGCACGCTTGATCAGCTGATGATGGCGGATTTTGAATATATCGAAGCCATTGACGGGCAGGATGCCCTTGAAAAATTTTCCGATGAGATTCAGATCATATTTCTTGACTGGAATATGCCCAAGATGTCCGGTGTGGAATTTTCCCAGGCTGTGAGAAGCAAGGGCAACACCAGTCACATCCCTATCATCATGATCACGGCGGAAAAATCGATGGGCAAGGTCGATACCGCGCTGAATGACGGCGGAGCCAATGACTATGTCACCAAGCCGTTTACAGCTGACCAGGTGCACAAGGTGCTGAGCAAATACATCGACAAGGATGGGAACCTGATTACCGGCACCGATGATGACGGACAAAAGAAAAGTTTCTTCAAGGACATGCTTAATCTGAAATAATTATGAGTGAACTATTACCTGTGAGTCTGGATGACGTCCGGAAAATACCTGATGAGATCATTACCTCCGTCCGGAACAGTGTTGAAGCAACCTTTGAATCCATTATGGGCAGCCGGCCCGATTTTGTTGATGGCGTGGAGAAGGAAGAGCCCATGAACGGAATTATCGGCAATATTTCCGTTTTCAATGCCAATCATACCCTGACGCTCATGGTGGCCATTCCCAGAGAGACTGCAGTCAGTCTTTCAGAGGTGTTTTGCGGTATGGAGCTGCCCTTCGAGAGTGATGATATGGGGGATCTGGTGGGTGAAATATCCAATATTCTTGCCGGGGAGGTTGCAGCCAATGCCGAACAGGTAGGCTTTGTGGGACAAAGCTCGCTGCCGACAGTCACCAGGGGAAGTGATCTCAAGTTGTTCATGCCAAACAAGCCTCCGACCTCACAGCTTCGCTTTAATGGCAGCGGAGGTGAATTTTGGGTCAATCTCGCATTGTGCGAATCCAAACGTCGAAAGTAAGAGGGAATTATGGGTGATGCCAACGATAAGTGTGTCCGGTCGCTTGAAGAAATTATGAGAACTCTGGCCGATGTCTGGCCCGGAGACCGTGATAATATCATGCAGGCGGGTGCCCGGCTCGAGGAGACAATAGAAGAATTCGAGGGCAAATCAACATTGCTGAATGAGCTTATCGGACTGGCATGGAAGGCCCTGATTCACCTCTATGAAAAGGACGACTTTTTTTTCAGTATCAGGGCTGCAACGCTGCAGGCCGTGAATACCATCCGCGAATTTGCGGTTCATGACGGAGACATCGCTGTAGAAGTATTTGAAAAAGCCAGTTCAGATCTTCAGAAAGCACTGGCCGGAGAAGCCGAGTCAGCCATTTCTGAAGGAGAGGCAGCCGCACCTGCTGAAAGCGAAATGAGTGCGGATCCGGCACCCCAAAATGAAAAAAAGCAATCGCCGGCTGATCCAGCGGGTAAAGAGGCGCTTGGTGACGATGAAGATCATGGTGAACCGGACACGCAGACCGGAGCAGAGATACCGGAGGTGACATTAAGTGATCTCGCTTCGGTGATCATGCAGCTCCCGGATGATACTCTTTCAGCGGCACATATTGAACAGATTGCCAATCTGGTGTCGTTTTTGAAAGAGCACTGCCGGCCGCCGATATGCGCGGTACTCAGCGATATCCAAGAAACCATTGCCGGGCTTGAGGGCAGGGAGCCGGAAGATCCGGCAGGTTTTCTGTCGGATCTGTCGGCTAAAGTTGATAAAGCCGTTCAGTTGGATATGAACGATGAGCTGGGGCAGGAGGAACAGTCACCCGGGGCTGACGGAAAGGAAACAGCTGATCAGCAAGCAGAATCCGGCCGGATAACCGATATCAGCCAGCAGTCCGTGGATGATCCGCAACCGGAAATAAATGAACAGGCCGAAGGCGGCCAACAGACCGGTGACAGCTACTCCCGGGACTTCACTGTGCCCGACGATCTCGACGTGACGTTGCTTACCGATTTTATTACCGAGTGCAACGAACAGATCGAGGAGGCCGAAAGTGCGCTGCTGGACCTCGAAACATCACCGGACGACGATGAGCTGATCCACAAAGTTTTCCGGTCATTCCATACCATCAAGGGGACATCCGCTTTTATGGGACTCACACCCGTTTCGGAGTTTGCCCATGCCGTGGAGACGCTGCTTGATATGGTCAGGGATGATCATATCCCCTACGATTCCGCCTGTGCCGATATCACTCTCAATGCCATTGATATCGTCAAGTCATTCCTCGAAAAATCAGAACAGTTGAGCGGGGGTGATGTGCTTTCCATGCCGGAAGAGTATCCGCCCATGATGCGCACGCTCATTCAGATTGCCGAGTTCGGCAAGAAACCCGAACAGGCACTTGCAGAGGAAACCGGGTCCGGTGCAAGGAAGCAGGCTGGTCCGGCTTCATCAGAAAGCAATAGTGAGCCGAAAAAAGAGCAGACGGCTGGTGATGCCGAAGATTCCGGTTTGGATGTGTCCGGAGAAGCAGCGGGTGATCCTGTGCAGTCTGACAGAAGTGCACCGGAGAAATCAGCAAATGCACCAACCGGTAGTCCGGATACCCCTGCTGAAAATGACCGGAACGGTGCGCCGTCCGGAAACCGGGAAGCAGACGGGCCGGGAGCCAATGGCAGTCCGAAAAGCAGCAAAGCGCGGGCAGAGTCGGATGTTACAGTCCGGGTAAATGTTGAGCGGCTGGACAGGGTGATCGATATGGTTGGTGAGCTGGTGATTGCCCATTCGGTGGTGGCCCAGGATTCCAACATTGCCGCGGATCCGGACTTGTCCCGCAAGGTTACGCACAGCACCAAAATTTTGCGCGAACTGCAGGACACCAGTCTGACCCTCAGGATGGTTCCGCTGAAGGCCACATTCCAGAAGATGAACCGGCTGGTCCGTGATCTGTCGAAAAAGTCCGGCAAAACCGTGTCCTACGCAACCGAGGGAGAGGATACCGAAATCGACCGCAATATGGTCGATATCATAAATGAGCCGCTGGTTCACCTTCTGAGAAACGCCCTGGACCATGGCATCGAGGATGCGGAAACCCGTCAGAAGAAAGGCAAATCCGGCATAGCAAAAATCTGGCTGCGTGCTTTCCAGGCCGGCGGAAAGGTTATCATTGAAATCGAGGATGACGGCAAGGGGCTTGATAAGGATAAAATCCTCTCCAAGGCCGTTTCAAAGGGGCTGGTTGAGCCCAATAAAAAACTGACGGACAGCGAAATATACAAGCTCATATTTTTGCCTGGATTTTCTACGGCGGAAAAAGTCAGTGATTTGTCCGGAAGGGGAGTGGGGATGGATGTCGTCCGCAAGTCCATCGACCGGCTTCAGGGTAAAGTGGATGTGTCCTCACGTCCCGGCGAAGGCACAAAAATCTCACTGGAACTGCCGTTCACGCTGGCCATAACGGACGGAATGCTGGTCCGCATCGGTAGTCAGCAGTTTATCGTCCCGACCATCAACATCGACATGACATTCCGGGCAGAACAGGATGACTTGTTTACGGTTCTGGGTGATTCCGAGCATGTGCGTTTCCGCGGGGATTCCATTCCGGTAATCCGGCTTCACAGGATGTTCGGGATCACGGATGCGGTTGAGGATGTGAGGGAGGCGACTTTAATGGTTATAAACAACAACAAAAAGAAATACGCACTGCTGGTGGATGAGGTGGTCGGACAGCAGCAGCTGGTCGGCAAATCGATCGATATGCCGGTCAAGATGCGGAATATTTCAGGTGGTGCCATTCTGGGGGACGGCCGCGTGGGGCTGATCCTGGATACGGTGGCACTGCTGAACTGAACGAGCAAAGCAAAGGTGAATGCTATGGATGAACAAAACAACGTGCAAAACGAAGAAATGGAGAAAACGGTAGAAGGCGGGAAGTTTCTGACGTTTTATCTCGGCGAAGAGGAGTATGCCATAGAAATCCTGAAAGTGCAGGAGATTATCGGGCTGATGTCGATTACACCGGTGCCGAACATGCCTGCCTACATCAGAGGTGTCCTCAATCTGCGCGGGAAAATAATTCCTGTCATGGACTTGCGGTCGCGTTTCGGCCTTCCCGCGGTTGATGACACGACAGAAACCTGTATTGTGGTTATTCAGGATGGTCAGTACCGGATGGGCACGGTGGTGGACAAGGTTTCCGAGGTAGCCAACATTGACGGTGGTGATATCGAGGATGTTCCTTCCTTCGGCAATAACAAAAGCAGTGAATATCTGGCTGGAATCGGCAAGCAGGAGGATTCGGTCAAATTGATTCTGGATGTTACAAGGGTTCTTTTTGATGTTCCTGAAGAGCTGAAGGGGAAAAAGGAGAAGGAAACGGCTGCTGCCGAGGCTTGACGGCAGGAGTTTGATGCTTTCCGGATATGTAAAATCTGTCCGGACGGAGTTGGTACAGTTTGCCGGAGGTGCTGTTTCGATGGCAAAAAATCTGACAGAATGTTCTGAGTATTGATAGAGGGTTTAAAGTCAAAATAGATGTATTAGTCATTCAATTAATGTTAAAGAGGGAGCAATTATGAAAGGTAATAACAACAGTTCCGTTGAGCAGGGAAAGAAAGGAAGGTCATGGACCATTGGCAAAAAGCTTATTGTGTCATTTCTGGGTGTGGCACTGATTACATTCATTGTAGGCCTTCTGGGTTATGGCGGTGCCGTGCTTAGTGATAATTATATGGAAGAAATAGGGGAGGTGCGGTTGCCCAGTGTGGCCAGTTTGCTTCAAATGGAGGCAGAAGCCGAAAATATTCGCGGAACCATGCGAACGCTTAACATCCCCGGACTTCCACGGGATCTGCGCCGGCAGCAGTATGTGCATATAGAGGAAGCCAATCAGCGTTATCAGGAAGCCTGGGATATATTTGAGCCCTTGCCGCAGACAGAAGAGGAGGCAAGGCTGTGGAACCAGTTTGTCCCGGTAGATGAAGAATGGAGCGGGTACACGGATGAGGCCCTTGACCTGGCCCGGCAGTTTGATGACATCGGAATTGCAAACCCGCAGGAGCTGGAACGCGAACTGGAGCGGTTTATGAAAGACCATTACATGGTGGTTCAGGAGGTGCTGCACATGCTTCATGTAGATCAGCAAACGTTTGCTGGCGGTGATGATCATACCGCATGCAACGCCGGAGAGTGGCTGCCCGATTACCGTACCGACAACCCTGAACTTGCTGCGCTTATCCGCAATTTTGAGGAGCCTCACAGGGCGTTCCACGAAGCTGTCGGACAAATGAAAGAATTGGTGGAAGCCGGCGAGACCGAACAGGCTGCAGAGCTATACGAGGAAGCATTTATTGCAAACATGGAAGCGGTTTTCGGACAGTTCGATGATATGCTTGCTATGGCAGATGAAGCAACAATGGCACTTGAAACTTCACAGGATCTGCTTTTCGGCTCTCTGCAGGAAACACAGGATGAAGCCCTGGATTTGTTGTATGCCCTTGTCAGCGAAAACATGGAAATTGCAGCCGGGGAAGTTGAGAGAGCGACAACCAGCTCTGCCGTGGTTCGTGCTTCAACACTTTTCGGTCTGGCCATCGGTGTCATCCTGGCCATTGGTCTTGGTATTCTGATCAGCCGCTCTATTAATAATTCGCTAAGACGCATTATCGATGGACTGAACAGCGGTTCGGAGCAGGTAAATGCCTCTTCAACCCAGCTTTCAAGCTCGAGTCAGCAGCTGTCAGAAAGCTCCAGTGAGCAGGCAGCCGGATTGCAGCAGACAACGTCATCGCTTGAGGAGATGTCTTCGCAGACAAAGCAGACAGCTGAAAATGCATCCCAGGCCGAACAGGCCATGCGGGAAACAGAGCCCAAAGTCCAGCAGGGTATGGAAGCCATGGAGCGAATGTCCAAAGCCATGGGCGAGATTCAGGAGTCTTCACAGGAGACATCAAAAATCATCAAAACCATTGATGATATCGCATTTCAGACCAATTTGCTGGCACTTAATGCTGCCGTTGAGGCTGCCAGGGCCGGTGAAGCCGGAAAAGGATTCGCTGTAGTGGCCGAGGAGGTCAGGAACCTGGCACAGCGAAGCGCCGAAGCGGCAAGTAATACGTCCGAACTCATTGAGAAATCGCAGACAAGCTCTCAGAACGGAGCATCTGTTGTCAAGGAGGTTTCTGAAAACCTGGAAAGCATTAAAGACAGTGTTACCAACGTGAGTACACTGGTTGTTGAGATCTCGGCTGCCGGCAAGGAGCAGGCCAATGGCATATCCGAACTGAACTCGGTAATGTCGGAGATGGACAAGGCGGTTCAGGGCAATGCCTCTTCTTCAGAGGAGACGGCGAGTGCCGCTGAGGAGCTGTCGTCGCAGGCAACAGAGCTGCGCAATATGGTAGGTGATCTTGTGGGACTGGTCGGAGGCACGCACGAACAGAGCTACTCGGGAAACAGAGCGGACATTCGTTCTCAGGCTGACTGGCAGGGCGGCTCGGCAGCAGGTAAAGGAACGGGTTCTTTTGCCGGTAAACTGAAAAAACCTTCGGCAGCTCAAAAAGCTGAAAGAAGTGAGAGTGGTAATGGAAAGACATCATCCGGCAGTAAAGACCCCAAAAGGCTGATTCCACTGGAAGATGACGATCTCAGTGATTTCTGAAATCAATAACACTCCGTATCCCGGTTTCTTTGTCTCCGGAAGTCCGGGGTATGGAGTGGCTTTATTCAGGGTTAATTCCCTGTCTGCCCGGATTCTGACGGTTTGTTGCCGGCATTTTTTTACACAGTAATATCATAACAACTATTATGGTGAATGGATGAAGTTCTTCAATAATCATGCGGAAGATTTGACCAGGCTGGAGCTGCCAAGTTCTGATTTCAACAAGGTACGCAAGCTGCTGCATGATTATTGCGGAATTTATATCCAGGAAGGCAAGGAGGCGCTGGTCAAGGCCCGCATGCTCAAACGGATCCGGCATCTCAAGCTGCGCGGATTCAAGGAGTATCTGGATTTCATGGACAGCGACGAGTCGGGAGCCGAGTTTCTTGCTCTTGTGGATGTCCTCACCACCAACAAAACCAGTTTTTTCCGGGAAAGTCAGCACTTTGAATTTCTGCGGGAGGAGGTGCTGCCAAATACCCGGCAAAGGGATCTGAAGTGGTGGTCGGCGGGATGCTCATCGGGGGAAGAACCTGTTTCCTGTGCCATCACCTGGCTGGAAGAGCAGCCCGATTACGGGAGTGGGTCACTGAAAATCCTGGCAACGGACATCGCACAATCCATGCTTCAGATCGGTAAGAGCGGTATTTATGCAGCGGAAAAACTGCACGGCATTCCGGGTTTTGTCGTAAACAAGTACTTTTCAAAGCTCCCGGAAACCCCGCCGTCATACCGCCTTGATCCGGCAGTCAGAAAAATGATCAGCTACGCCCGGCTGAATCTCAAAGAGTCCTGGCCGATGAAGGGCCCTTTTCATGTAATAATGTGCAGAAATGTCATGATTTATTTTAATCGTCAGACGCAGGAAGAGCTGGTATCACGGTTTCATCGTCTGCTCGAGCCGGGCGGATATCTGTTCCTTGGCCACTCCGAGAGCATGCAGGGCAACAGCTCGCGGTTCAGGAACATCAGGCCGGCGGTATATCAAAAAATCAGGTGATGCATACATGAAGACGATTGTTGGTGTCAGTGATGTAAAAATTTCCAATATAGCCGGTGAGGAGCTGGTGACCTATGCGCTCGGGAGCTGCCTTGGAGTAGCCGTTTACGATCCTGTGGCCATGGTGGGCGGTTTGCTCCATGTGATGCTGCCGCTGTCGAAGGCGGATCCGGACAAGGCCCGGCAAAAGCCGGCAATGTATGTGGATACCGGGTTTTCACAGCTACTGAACGGTTGTTATGATTTTGGTGCCAGTAAGAAAAACATGCATGTGGTGGTGGCCGGAGGTGCTTCCATGAAACAGGCGGGGAACGGCGACTACTTCAAAATCGGGAAACGCAATTTCACTGTTTTGCGCAAACTCTTATGGAAAAACGGATTCATAATTGCCGCCCAGGATGTGGGGGGATACAATTCCAGAACAATGTCGCTCCGGATATCCGACGGACTGGTCACCATCAACAAAAAACCGTTTTATCACCATCAGAATACATACTCCAGTACATCCGGTTTTTAATGACACTGACAGGCACCCGGATTATGACCCTTTTTAGTTCACTATCAATAATTTATTCACAACCCATAACCAACCGTTCATACAAATGGCATTGCGCGCTTTAATCGTTGATGACTGTTCGGTAACCCGGTTCATGATCGCCAAAACCCTTCGTTTGGGTGATATTGAATTCGACAAGATATACTATGCCATGGATGGCCGCGAAGGGCTGGCCGTTATGGATAATCATCCGATCGATTTGCTGCTCATGGACATCAACATGCCGGTCATGGACGGACGGGAAATGCTGGAAATCGTACGTCAGCGGCCATACGGCAAAAACCTCCCGGTCCTCATCATTTCGTCGGAAAGCAACACCCGGCAGATTGAACATTTTCAGGAAATTGCAGCCGGGTTCATTCACAAACCTTTTACAGTGGAACAACTCAGAAACACGGTCCGAAACACAATTTTGCAGAACTATGAAGAATAGCCTGAACGAAAAAATTTACAGCACGGCAGCAGAAACGTTTGAAATGATGTGCTACATGTTTCCGCTTGAAGAGTTTGAAGTTGAAGAAACCGAAAAAATGGAGGAGTCCGGGTCTGTTGTATCCGTGGTGAATTTTGACGGAGCATCACACGGCGGAATGATCCTGCGCGCATCTCGGGACCTGGTTGATGCCATTGCAGATAATATGCTCGGAAGTGATGATGCCACCGAAGAGCAGAAGCACGGTGCGCTCTGTGAAATCGCCAATATTATCTGCGGGAATGTCGTGCCTGCTTTTTCCGACGGCGAAGAGATCAGCTATATCCGGCCGCCAAGGATAGCCGCACCAGGCGAGCAGCCCCACAGTCTGTTTGACTCGATGAATCACAGCGAAACGGTACGGATTCATCTGGATGAAGGCAGTGCGGAAATATCAGTTTATTACTCCTGAACAGGTACTTATTCAGCATATGGAGATGACATGATCAAGGTTCTGGTTGTAGATGATTCGGCGCTGGTGAGAAAAATTCTCACCGAAGAGCTTAACCGCCAAAAAGATATTGAGGTGGTGGGGACGGCAATTGACCCGTACGCTGCCCGTGACAAGATCATTGAGCTCAAACCGGATGTTCTGACTCTGGACCTGGAAATGCCCAGAATGGACGGTCTCTCTTTTCTGGAAAAACTGATGAAACACTATCCGATGCCGGTGGTGGTTGTGAGTTCTCTGACTCCGAAGAACAGTGAAAATGCGCTGATGGCGCTGCGCCTTGGGGCCGTGGATGTCATCTGCAAGCCCGGCTCAGCCTATTCAACCCAGAATATCTCCGTCCAGATTGTCAAAGCCATCCGGACCGCATCTGTTGCACGCTTTGACAGAACCGCAGTTACGGAGCAGGAGGCCGGAAACGGCAGAGCAGCGGCAGGTGAAGCACCGGTCCGTGAAGCGGGACTCATCCATACAACCAGCAAACTGATTGCCATGGGGGCTTCAACAGGCGGGACCCGGGCCATCGAATTGGTGCTCAAATCACTTCCGCCTGACACCCCCGGCATTGCCATGGTACAGCACATGCCGCCGGTGTTTACAACCACTTTTGCGGAGCGGCTTAATCAGATAAGTCCGCTTGAAGTCCGGGAAGCCCGCGACCGTGACAGAATCTCTCCCGGTGTGGCCCTGCTAGCCCCGGGCAATTACCATATGCAGGTGGAAAAAAGCGGGGCAAGTTATTATGTGCGGATCAAACAGGGTCCGCCGGTACATCATCAGCGTCCCAGTGTTGATGTACTGTTTCACTCCGTTGCCAGTGCGGCCGGTGTCAATGCCACCGGCGTGCTGATGACCGGCATGGGGTCGGATGGAGCCAAAGGCATGCTGGCAATGAAACAAGCCGGGGCGCACAATATCGTTCAAAACGAAGCTACCTCTGTGGTTTTCGGAATGCCCAGAGAAGCTATCAAAATCGGGGCAGCTTCAGAAATTTCGGCACTGGCCGATATTCCCGGTAGAATCGTTGCCAATGTAAAAAAGACTAAAACAGCCCAGAGTCAGGGATAGAAAACTATTTTTAAACAAATCGTACGAAAATGAGTCTGAATATATTAGTTGTAGATGACAGTGCGGTGATGAGGAAAATGATCATCAAAACGCTTAACATGAGCGGCATTCCCCTGGGTAATATCATGGAGGCTTCTGATGGCAAAGAGGGTTTGCAGAAGCTCGAGGAGAACTGGATTGATCTGCTGATGATTGACATAAATATGCCGGTTATGGATGGCATGGAGATGCTCAATCACGTGAGAAGCAACCCGAGGACCAAAGATACACCGGTGCTGATCGTCTCAACGGAAAGCAACGAACAGCGAATCGCCAATTTCTATAAACTCGGTGCCTCTTTCGTCCACAAACCGTTTACCCCGGAAGAGCTGCGGCAGGAGATCAGCCGCATGACGGATATTCCCGCCTGAGATTGTCCTGTGAGCTGACACACGGGAGCTGTTTCTAGCTCATGCCGCGCGGAGGCAGGAGAAGGGTGAATGTTACCCCTTTCTTCCCGGAATTGCTTGTCTGAATTATCGTAATACCCAGTTGCCGGCAAATAAGATAAGCTATGGTCAGCCCGATGCCCATGTTTTGCGGCTTGTTTGTGATGAAGGGTGAAAAAATCCGCTCATTCAGATATTCGGGAACCGGGTCACCATAGTTGGTGACATGAACCTTTAGGGGAGATTCCAAAATGATCTGAACGGGCTTTCTTTTTCCAGCTGTGTGTTCAAGAGCATTTGTAATCAGCAGCTGGAAGAGTTTTTCGATTTTTTGGCGGCTGCTCGAGATCGCCTGCCCGCGGCTATGCTGGCGTATTTCTATGCGCTTTTGTGTTTTCTTGTCCAGGCTTTTGATGTAATCCATGGCAACGGATCCGACGTTGATGCTGCTGACATCGTGCCGGGTTTCGGCCGTGTGCAGGGTTTCGAGTTCATCAAGCATATCGTTCAGCTGATCCATGCCGGAACTGAGCTTGGTAACACGATGCCGGATCTGCTTTGCCATTGGGTCGTCCATGAGCATATCGAGATAGCCCTGCATTCCGGTCATCGGTGACCGCAGCCGGTGCAGCACCAGGCCCACCATATCGCGTGCCGTATGGATTTCCTTCATGGAGGGAAGTCCCGGACAAGGTGAAAGCATGATCATCTCCAGGCTGAGATCCTCCCATGCAAACGTCTGTTTTTCGCAGACAAGCCACTCTTCATCGAAATAGACCATGTTGCAGGCTTCGGAGATCTGCTCTTCATAGCAGAGAATGTTCGAAACCGGAACATTTTCAAGGCTTCTTTCAGGATAAAGAGCAGAAACGGTATCATTTGCCAGCAGAATGGTCCCGTCACTTTTGTTTGTGAGGAATACAGGATTCGGCTGCATGTTGATGAGCAGCTTTAGTCCCTGCATGGATTTTTTTTCCTGCGGGGGGGAGCAGACGGATGCTGTCCGGCCGGATTCCATGCAGGCGCCTCCTGTTTCTGCAGATATGCTGTGATGTATTCTCAAAAAATCGATATCAGAAATCATTCATACAGGACAATAGTAGTGACAAAGAGAGGATGGCTGTTCAAATAGTTTCCGGATGCAAGATGCATGCCTTACTGCTTATCAGCCATTATTTGAAAAACTTAAACGGTGATGAAAAACGCGGGGAAAAAATTGCCAGCGCCGTGGCGCTTTTGTCTCAGGCCGGAAACCGGAACCGTCCGATATAAAAAAAGAACACCGGATCATGGAATGGCACGGCAGTTGCTGTAATACAGGGTGGATATAATGAATCCACAGATTCAGTAAAACAGCAACAGCACATTTTGATGTACAAATGAAATGCACATGACCGGGCTGGCGCCCGGACACACAGGCGCATGATTAATCACGGCCATGGAATTACATCTGACCATATAAATCAAAAATTTTAAACAGATGAAATGCCCATGGCGGCTTACCGTCACACAGGAGCATGATTATAGCCAACATGGGTACTACATGTGACGTCAGAATCA
>Ga0207421_10002129_pt1 | contig 24884 bp, 16 predicted proteins | sample SodLakKL_010_SED_4_FD_187542 | JGI IMG/M metagenome (GOLD analysis project Ga0207421, IMG submission 187542) | Alkaline sediment microbial communities from Lake Tanatar, Kulunda Steppe, Russia - 8KL_010_SED (SPAdes) (version 2) | ecosystem: Environmental > Aquatic > Non-marine Saline and... | reverse complement strand
CCTTTTCATCAATTTAATCACGATCACTTTAAAGGAGTTGAGCAAAGTGGCGAATGGATTGAATTCAGCACGGAAATTAAAAAAGAACCGACAAAAGTTTAGATGGAGCGATAAAGATTACAAGAAGAGAGAATTAGGTCTCAGGGAGAGGACGGATCCACTTGAAGGAGCTCCACAAGGGAAAGGTATCGTTTTAGAAAAAGTGGGCATAGAGGCAAAACAACCCAACTCTGCTATACGAAAATGTGTCAAAGTTCAGTTGATAAAGAATGGTAGGCAGGTAACTGCATTCGCTCCTGGAGAGGGTGCTATAAGCTATATAGATGAGCACGATGAAGTACTCATAGAAGGTATAGGAGGTATGAGGGGCAAAGCTAAAGGAGATATACCTGGCGTGAGATACAAAGTTGTAAAAGTCAACCGTGTGGCTTTATCAGAATTGATCGCCGGTAGGAAAGAGAAACCCTTGAGATGATCGAAAAGGTGAAAAGATATGGCAGAAGAAGAAACTGAAGAACAGGAAACTGTTAAAAGTGATAGAGAAGAATTGTATGAGTCCCTCGATATGCCTCTTTTGTTTGGCAAATATGATATGAAAGAAGTAGAGGTGGATGATCCCGGACTAGAGAAATATATCGATCTCTTACCTATACTTCTACCTCACAGTGGAGGAACCCATGCAAATAAGAGATTCAAAAAAGAAGAAATAAGTATCATAGAGAGACTTATAAACAATATGATGAGAACTGAGGATTTTACAGGTAAGAAGCTTAAAGCATACAACGTTGTAAGAGATGCGTTAGATACCGTCCACGAAAGAGCTGAAAAAAACCCGGTCCAAGTTTTGATAGATGCGATCGAAAACAGTGCCCCGAGGGAGGAGACCACTCAGATAACTTATGGTGGTATATCGGTGCCGAAGGCCGTGGATGTTTCTCCATGTAGGAGGATATCTCTCGCACTTTCGAAGATTACTCAAGGCGCGGTTAAAGCTTCTTATAAGAATAAAAAGGATATCTCTACTTGTCTAGCTGAAGAACTAATAATGGCATCTAGAAAGGACAGGAACAGTTTCGGTGTGTCCAAAAAGGAAGAGACCGAAAGGATGGCGGCTTCAGCAAGATGAAATTAAACATATTAAATTATATTATTGGTGATTTTTATGGGTAGAAAGGAGAAGAACGTACAGAAAGCTAGAAAGTTGATGGAAAAACCAAAGCAGATACGTAATATAGGTACCGCTGCACATATAGACCATGGAAAGACAACACTCAGCGATAATCTTATCGCTGGTGCAGGTATGATGTCGGAAGAATTAGCTGGTAAACAACTGATGCTCGATTTTGACGAACAGGAACAAGAGAGAGGTATTACAATAGATTCTGCAAATGTTTCCATGGTCCACAATTATGAAGATGAGGAGTTCCTCATCAATTTGGTGGATACTCCTGGTCACGTTGACTTCGGTGGAGACGTTACAAGGGCCATGAGAGCAGTAGACGGAGTAATCATCGTTGTTTGTGCAGTGGAAGGCGTTATGCCGCAGACAGAAACCGTTATCAGACAGGCGATGAAAGAAAAGGTAAAACCGATCTTGTTTATAAACAAGGTTGATCGATTGATAAAGGAGCTGAACGTAAATCCAGAAGAGATGCAGCAGCGTTTCCACGAGATAATAAGAAATGTCGATGAACTCATAAAAAATAACGCTCCTGAAGAGTTTAAAGAAGAATGGAGATTGAACGTAGAAGATGGAAATGTAGCTTTCGGTTCTGCTTTACAGAATTGGGCTATCTCAGTCCCTTTTATGGAAAAGAGAGGAATCACTTTTAAAGAAATCTATGAGCATCTTGAAGGGGATAAAGAGAAAGAACGAGAGTTATTGAAGAAAGCTCCTCTGCACGAGGTTCTTCTTAATCAGGTTATCAGGCATATGCCTGATCCGATCACAGCTCAAAAGTACAGGATACCACATATATGGAGAGGAGATGAAGAGAGCGAAGTCGGGCAGACCATGATCAACTGCACTGAGGATGGACCTACAGCTATGATGGTAACGAAAATTTTGATGGATGAACACGCTGGTGAGATCTCGGTAGGAAGGCTCTTCGGAGGTAAGATAAAGGACGGTATGGAGCTGTATATCGACGATCAGCCTGGGACAAATAGAGTACAACAGGTCTCATTGAGTGTAGGAGCTGATAGGATACCTGTAGATGAGATCAAAGCAGGAAACGTAGTTGCTGTCGGCGGTTTGAGGGATGCTATCGCAGGTTCTACGATCACTTCAGTAGAGGATGTTGTGCCCTTCGAAGAGATGAAACACTTTTCTGAACCTGTGGTTACCAAAGCTATCGAGGCAAAAAATACCTCTGACTTACCAAAATTGATAGAAGTTCTTAGATCTGTGGCGAAAGCTGATCCTTCCATCGATATCGAGATAGACCAGGAGACTGGAGAACATCTGATCTCAGGGATGGGCGAATTACATCTAGAGATCACAGAACATAGGATACAGGAAGAACACGGGGTCCCCATCATATCTTCAGAACCGATAGTGGTTTATAGGGAAGCTATCGAAGGTGAAGGCGGAACGTTCATGGGCATCTCACCGAATAGACATAACAGATTCTATTTCGATGTAGAACCTCTTGAAGAAGATGTTGTAAAAGCAATCGATGAAGGAGATATTTCGATTCATGGTAAGATAAAGGACAAGACGGAACTTGCTAAGAATCTGAGAGAATTAGGCATGGATAAAGAGGAAACTAAGAATTTTGTTAACTTCACTGAAGATAATGTACTCTTGAACATGACAAAAGGTATCCAGTATCTGAATGAGACCATGGAACTGATCGAACAGGGATTCGAAGAACTCTGCGATGAAGGACCATTGGCTAGAGAACCTTTGAAGGGCGTGAAAGTAAAATTAGTTAATGCAAAATTGCACGAAGACACTATACACAGAGGACCAGCACAGGTGATACCTGCAGTCAAAAATGCGATCTCAGGAGCATTATGTCAGGCAGGAAGGATCTTGCTTGAACCGAAACAGAAGGTCTTTATCGATGTTCCTTCTGATCTGATGGGGAACGTTAACGTTGAGATACAGCAGCGGAGAGGAGAAGTTATAGACATGAATCAGGAAGGAAGCGATTCTCATATTGTTGCTAAATGTCCTGTTTCAGAGATGTTTGGATTTTCTGGAGACATCAGAAGCGCTACTGGAGGAAAAGCACTCTGGTCAACTGAACATGCTGGATTCGAAAAGGTACCGGAAAAACTACAACCAGAGATAGTCAGAGAGATCAGGGAAAGAAAAGGTCTGAATCCTGAACCGTTCGGAGAATCTCACTTTGCAGACTGAGCTTCGGGAAAACTTATTAATAAACCCCTTTTTCTATCCATTTTCATGTCATTCAACGACCAGACAGAGAGCGAAAGGAACATATTGACCCTATTTTACGCTTTATTAGCAGGATCAGGTTTGGCATTCTATGTTTCTTGGTCATTCCTACACGGAACCTGGACAGATATAGGCGTCTATGCAGTCTCAGTTGTTATGATCGCATTCGGTATCGTAGGTTATATTCTGTACTCAATTGGAGAATAGAAAAAAGAAGTTTTGGTTGTTAGTGCGTTTTGCTTATATAGACTAAGGTATCTGTTTTCTCTCCGCAGTTGATGCACTCACCTTCGAACTCATCTTCTTGATAGGGAGTTCCAAGTATGTCTCTATCCGTTATGTCTTCGATCTCTTTTCCACAGCTTTCCTCTTCGCACCAACCAGTTCGATAAATCTTCTCCTCATCGATTTCAGATAGATCTTCTATCTCTTCTATATTGTTCTTCAGCTCTTCTTCAGCTCTTTCGTACATCTCTTTCTGCATTTTTTTGAATGTAGATCCTATCTCATCTAAAATCTCTTCTTTATTAACGCTATTTTTTTCTCCAGTATCTCTTCTTACCAGTGTAACTTTCTCTTCTTCTACCTCATCACTTCCTATGTCGAGACGAACCGGTATTCCTTTCAATTCGGCCTCGTAGAATTTACTTCCCGGTCTTTCGTCGCTGTCATCTATATCGACATCTATCCCTTTTTTCTCTAATTCTTTTTTGATATCTTTGCAGTAAGTAAGCACTCTTTCTTCGTCACCATAGATTATCGGTATTATCCTGACCTGGATGGGAGCTATCTCCGGTGGGAGGACCAATCCTTTATCGTCGCCATGGATCGCTACTATCGCTCCGACCAATCTTTCAGCCATCCCGTAGGTGGTTTGATGAACGTTTTTATGATTACCATCTTCATCTTCGAAGGTGATATCGTAGGCTTTGGAGAAATTGGTCTTGTATTGGTGTATACCTGCCATCTGAAGGGTCCTACCTGTAGGCATCAAAGCATCTGCGCCTACAGTATATTCGGCTCCCGGGAACTTATCCCAATCTGTTCTGACCAAGGCGAGATACGGCATGCAGATCTTTTTAGAGAGTTCCTCCATAATCTCTAGATCCTCTTCTATCTGAGCTTCTGCACCTTCTTCGGTAGCGTGACAGGTATGTGCTTCAAAGAAATGGAACTCTCGCATCCTCATAAAAGCTTTAGTTTGCTTGGTCTCATATCTAAAAACGTTCACCATCTGATATATTTTGAGCGGTAGATCAGCATGAGATCGTACCCATAAATCAAAGACGGGATACATGGCGGTCTCGCTGGTCGGTCTGAGAAGAAGAGGGATATCTAATTCATTACGTCCAGCTCTAGTTACCCAATAGACTTCGTCTTCGAAACCGGCGATGTGATCAGCTTCCTTTTCGAACTCCTTCTGAGGTACCAGCAGTGGAAATTTTACTTCCTGATGACCTGTTTCATTAACCAATCTTCTCGTCTCTCTATCGATATTCTGCATCAATTTCCAGCCGTATGGAGTCCAAATATTCATCCCTTTGACTGGATATCTTTTATCGCAAAGTTCCGCTTCTTCTACGATATCGTTATACCACTGATTGAAGTCCTCATACTTTTTGCCGTTGTTCTCTTCTTTTTTTCCCATCTTATCACTTAAGGTTACCATGAAAGCTAAAAGTGGTATTGATAAACTCTTTTTTAATACTTCTGTTTCTTTTATCAGGAGTATTTTTTGCGGAGTTTTCTTATCTCTTTATTTTCTTCTTTGCTGAGGTATCTATTTATTTTAGAATGTTCGTTTGCATGCCAGACAGGCCTATATTGGGCCATGATATTAAGTTTTGGATCTTCTAGGTTAGAATCGATCCATTTCAACAGTGGTTTAGTACAGCACTCTAGATGGCCGGGCAAAACAAGATGTCTGATTACAAGATCTCCTGTTTTCTCAGCTATCAGATGGTTCCTTCGAATAACGAAGGTGTAATCTTCAACATCTGAAAGTTTTCTCGCGCATTCGTCGTTACCGTATTTGAAATCTGTTAAATAAACATCCATCAGTTGACTCAGAAGCTTCATGCATTTTTCACTCAAATACATGTTACTGTTCCAAATTTGGGGAACCGACTTATTCATCTTCTGTAGGACTTCCATTATGTAAGGCAGATTAGGTGTAGGATCACCTCCAACCCAATTGACGTTTTTTCCTCCCCCAGATTCTATTTTTTTTGCAAGTATATCTGAAGGGACTTCTCTGCCCTGGTTCAACTGGCTTATCTCGTAGTTCTGACAGAATACACATCCAAAATTGCAGCCTGCAAAGAAAACGGTATGTGACGGTACCAATTCTCTTTCCTCCCCCATATGGAGAAACTCTGACGAGATTTTAGGCTCATTAACTTCACAATATCCTTTTTCACCTTTTTCTCTGTTAACTCCACAATTCCGCTCGCAGAGTTCACATCTTTTGATCATCTCTTCAGCTATCTCGATCTTCAAATCTAGAGGAGGTACTTTATTTTCTCGTCTGAATTCATCGATCTCTCCCCATAACTCATCCTGGGTGAGCTCAGAATAGTTTTTACTAGTGCCTTGTTTTTTTGCCTGGATGTAGTAAGGTTCGATCTCACCGTCTAAGATTGCTCTGTACCTGTCCAACATCGCTTTATTAAAGCAATCAGTACCTATTTGACTTTTCCGATTTTTCTCCTTGAGCTACATCATTTAAAGATTTTAAAATACATATATAGGAACTGTAAAAACCACGCTATGAATAAAAAGAAAGATGATATATGATCTGGTCCACGAGCTAAGAAATAAAATCTATCAAAATTCACATATATGAAGGTGGAGAAAAATATAAAAAGTTGGAACTCAAGTATCATCATTATTTTGGATTCATCTTCTATGTGCTTTTTGGAGATGTTTAGGATAGTTTGAGAGACCGCTAGCCCGAGTAATATCAAAATAAAACCTTCATAACTGGATGGAAGTACAATGAAAATAGATGCTAAAAAGAGGAGAACCATAATCCCAGTTTGAAAGTAAGGTAACCTGGGAAATCTGAAAAGGTTTCCCGGTCTGAAGGGAAGAACATTTTTTACTGATTCTTTCCAGGGTTCTTTTGAAATAGAAATAAGATATATTCCTATCAAAAGAAGTCCGATACCTCCGGGAGAGAATATCAAATCCCAGAGAAAAATGACTTTGATCCCTATCACGGCACTGCCGAGTCCCAATAATAATTTTCCTATATCGTTTCTTTCCATCATGCGGAGAATAATGAATTTTCTAAAATAATTTTTGGTGTTTCATGAAATTCTATGCCGAAAAAAGGACAAGAGTTAAATTACAATCATTGATTGACAGCACATCATGTCGAGACCAGAAGATCTCAGTATAATAGAACCCGGGAGTCCTGAATCTATAACCCGACGGGAATATTCGGTTCAAGAGTATGTAGAGCACTTCAGTGAACTAGTAGAGCTTGAGAGACAGGAAGAGATGGAGAGACACGAGAGGGAGATGAGACAACTCTCAGGCTGGGAACGACAGAAGGAAGGAAGAGCTATCCTGAATGCCCGTGCTAGAGACGAAGGAACGGGACTAGGAGGTAAATATCTGGTGAAATTTGTCAGGAAAGACGGTCTTCCTGAAATTGAGATAAGTGTAGGAGATCTAGTTCGAATCAGTAAAAAGGAACCACTATCTGATGATAATCCTTCTGGAACAGTTCTAGAAAAGACTGGATATTCTCTAAAAGCGGCTTTCGACGATCGACCTCCTGATTGGATGTATGACAAAGTTCGTGTCGATCTTTACGTGAACGATATAACTTACCAGAGGATGTTAGATGCTCTTGAAAAGATAGATGATCTGAAAGGAGAAAAAAGGAGATTGATAGAGACTCTCCTGGAAGAAAAAGGAAGGCACTTCGATCTTGAAGAAGAGGTTTATTTCTGCAACAGAGAGTTGAATGAAAGCCAGAAGAAGGCGGTTAAAAAAGCTCTTAGATCAAGAGGATTTCATCTGGTACATGGTCCTCCTGGAACAGGGAAAACTGTCACTTCAGTAGAGATAATAGAACAGGCTATCGAAAAAGGAAAAGATACATTGGCCTGTGCGGATTCGAATGTCGCGGTAGATAATTTAGTAGAGCATCTGGTCTCGAGAGAAAGAGAAGTGGTTCTAGTCGGTCATCCCGCTAGAGTAACTCCTATTCTTCGGGAACACACTTTAGATTATATATTGGAAAAGAACGATACCTATCAAAAAGCCCAGGAACTCAGAGAAAGAGCTTTGAGGTTGAAAGATGAGCAGGACGAATACACTTATCCCAGCGGTCGATGGAGAAGAGGTCTAAGTAATGAGGCAATAAAAAGCCTAGCTGAAAAAGGTAAGGGTAGCAGAGGAATACCTCCCAATAAGATGAAGGAGATGGCCAAATCATTGGAGATTCAGGAAAAAGTAGATGAACTTTTTGAAAAAGTCGATCGGCTCGAGAAAAAGGCAGTAGGAGAGGTATTGGATAAAGCCGATGTAGTCTGTTCCACCAATTCATCTTCTGCCTCTCAGGCGTTGGAAGAGAAAAGTTTTGATCTGTGCGTTATCGATGAGGCGACTCAGGCGACTGAACCCTCCTGTTTGATACCTGCAGTTAAAGCAAAGAAGTTGGTAATGGCTGGAGATCATAAACAGCTTCCTCCCACCATTTTGAATGAAAAGGCCAAAGATGAAGGTTTGGATGAAACGATGTTCGAGAGATTGATCGCTCTTTATGGTGATGAGGTCAAAAGCTTGCTGAAGATCCAGTACAGGATGCACGAGAAGATAATGTGGTTTTCCGCGAATGAATTTTATGACGGAGAGTTGATCGCAGATGATTCTGTGAAGAGACACACTTTATCCGAATTGATCGAAGAGGGATTGAAAGGAAAGTTTGAAGAAGTACTTGATGCTGATATGCCTTTAGCACTGTTAGATACACAGGGAGAGATGCCTGAGAGGACCAGGGCGGGTTCAACTTCTAAAGAAAATCCAGGGGAGGCTGTTCTTGCTGAGGATTTTGCTTCTCGATATTTGGATATCGGTTTAGAAGCTACCGATATCGGTATAATAACTCCCTACAAGGACCAAGCAGATCTGATAAAGGAAAAAGTAGATCAGGAGGATCTCGAAGTTGATACAGTAGATGGTTTTCAGGGGAGAGAGAAAGAGGTTATAGTATTATCTCTAACGAGAAGTAATAAGAACGGTATCATAGGATTTTTGAGAGATCTGAGAAGACTTAACGTTAGTTTGACAAGGGCAAAAAGAAAATTGATAGTAGTGGGTGATACTGAAACGCTTTCTTCCCACGATACTTATGAGAAGTTGTTTGATTATATGGAAAAAGAAGGCGAAACTTTTGGGATCTCTTTATGAGCCTTCACTCCAATGCCTTTTTCTGGATCTCCATCAGTTCTTCTATCCCTTTTTCAGCAAGGTCAAGAAGTCTATCGTGTTGTTCTCTAGTGAACACTGCTTCTTCACCAGTGGCCTGAACTTCTATGAAGTTGTTATCCTGGTCCATCACAACGTTCATATCCACGTCCGCGTTAAAATCATCCTCGTAACAGAGATCGAGTCTTTCTTCATCAGCGATAACACCTACGCTCGTCGCAGCGATCTGTCTTTTCATCGGATCTTCTTCGATGTCGCCGTCTTCCATCATCTTCTGAACAGCTAGCTTTAAAGCAACCCAAGCTCCAGTGATAGATGCTGTTCTTGTCCCTCCATCCGCTTGAAGAACGTCGCAGTCTATCCAAAGAGTTCTCGGTCCGACTTTCTTGAGATCTATGCCCGCTCTCAGGCTTCTTCCTATCAAACGCTGGATCTCTTTAGTTCTACCTTTAGCTCCCTTTCTCTCTCGTCTTATCCGTTCCTCTCCACTGCCTGGAAGCATACCGTACTTCGCGGTAAGCCATCCGTGGTTTGCTTCCTCATCATCTATCCAAGGTGGAAGAGACTCTTCGACCATGACGGTACATATGACTTTGGTCTTCCCAGTCTCTATCAGTGCTGATCCCTTTGGATTCTCCAGATAGCCTGATTTTATGGAAGTCTCACGTAACTCATCATTCGCTCTGTTTCCTCTTGACATCTTTTGACACCTTTTAGTCACTTGAAGTACGTTTAAGATATAAATGTTAGGTGTCTCATAAACAGTGAGGTAAATGCCAGAATTAATTATATATACTATCGGCACGAATGTTAAAGGTGTTGATCATGAGCATCTCCAATAAGGAGGAAGGTGTAAAGATCAGAAGATTCTTTTTAGCGGTTGGGGTGGTCGTACTGCTAATAGCTAGTGTTTATTGGCCCACTATTGGTATCGAAAGAAGCACTCAAGACTATATTCGCAGTGACCAAGACGAATCTATAAACGAGAAGCTAAATTTCCAAGCATCTAAGGATACTGAAATTGAAAGTAAAGAAAAAACCGAAGATACGTCTATTTCTTTTGATGGAAATGGTACAAAAGAGGCCCCTTATTTGATAGAAGACATCTATGATCTACAAAATATAACTGAATGTATAGATGCTCACTATAGATTAGCGAACGACATAAACGCGAGTGAAACGGAAGAATGGAATGATGGTAGAGGTTTCCAACCTATATGGGTTTTTAATGGAAGCTTGGACGGAAACGGATATGCCATAGAAGATTTGTTTATAGAACGATACAGAATGCATGGTTTACTTCTTGGCATGTTTGGGCGCATCCTCGAGAATGCTACTGTTAAAAATTTAACTCTTGTAGACGTAGACATCCAAGGATCAGGGAGAGAAGGTGTAACAGTAGGCTCTATAACTGCACAAAACTATGGCACTATAAAGAATTCTACGGTTATTGGAAATGTCACAGGAGAAGTAGCCCTAGGACCGTCAAACACAGGCGGTATCGCCGGAGTTAATCATGGTTCAATTACGGATTCAAACTTCACAGGGATTATTAGCGGAGATTCAATTATTGGCGGTCTAGCGGGGATTAATGAAGGGTCTATTTTAGATTCGCAGGCCTCCGGAAATGTAACTGGAAGATCAACTATTGGGGGTCTCGTAGGTAGAAACAATGGAGTTTTATCAGATTCTTACTATACTGGCAATGTATGGGGAGAGAGTCGGGTAGGAGGTATCGTAGGAGATATCGGACAAAGTGCAGTTTTGGACGCTCATTACAATATCGATAGGGTTTTGATTAACGGTGAGTTTCGAGTCACGATTGGTGGAGTTTTTGAGGAACAATATAAGGATTGGATAGAGGATAAGGAGTTGGATATAGAGGACTACAATGATTCACTAGTACCAGTTGGAGGGCACTATGAGATAAACGATATTCAAGGCATCCGTGATCTCCTTGGATTTGCCGGAGATGGTGAGAAATTCCGTCTCGCTGATGATATCGAACTTTCAGAGAAACCGGGGTTACACATCCCCTATTTTAAAGGAGAATTCGACGGTAACGATCATAAGATATCTGGTTTAGATTTGAACCAATCTTTTGCTGCCCAATTGGGCCTCTTCGGCTATATTTATGAGGGGGTAATTCAAAATGTTAATCTGTTAGAGGCAGAAGTTTTGGGAGATGAAAACGTTGGATCGTTAGTTGGGATCAACTATGAAGGAACGGTCACGGATTCATATGTTGAAGGTGATGTGAATGGTAGTGAAAGTACTGGTCTTCTTGTTGGGATGAATATTGGGAGTGTAAAGCGGTCTGTTGTAAAAGGAGATGTCAGTGGGGAAGACGGTTATTATTACCTTGGAGGTTTAGCTGGCACTAATCACGGTTATATAGAAGGTTGTCAAACCTCCGTTGATGTGATTGGGGAAATCACAGATAGAGTCAGTGGAGAACAAACTGTCGGTGGTTTAGTTGGAAGGAATACTGGAAAAATAGAAGATTCTCATACATCTGGAGCGATAAGCGGTTCTAGTCTGATAGGTGGTTTAGTCGGAAGAAACGATGGAGGGGATATAGTGTCTTCACATTCGATAGCGAACGTGACCGGTGAAAACAGAATCGGTGGACTTGCAGGAGACAATCAAGGTGGATCGATCTTAAATTCATATTCTACCGGTAGAGTGAATGGATTTGAAAGCAATGTCGGGGGTTTGGTAGGTAGAAATGCTGCATCATCAGAAGGTCCAGGAGTTATTGAGAGATCATATACTACCAGTAAGGTGATGGCTAGAGACGCTGGTAATGTCGGTGGATTAGTGGGATTAAATATGTGGCATTATACAATCTACGTAAATAATTCTTATGCGATTGGTGAAGTTAGAGGGAGATCACATGTTGGAGGATTGATCGGTTACCACACCGGTCAAGTCAAAAATTCTTATTCCGCGGTAGATGTGAGTGGCGATGTTTATGTTGGTACTTTTGTCGGATTAAATAATGGACAAGTAAGAGATTGCTTTTCATTGGAAGGTAGTCCTGATATGATAGGTAATGATGTTTCTGAAGATTTGGTCGGAAGAGTAACTGAGGCACCGGAAGATCATCTGAAGGATATCAGATTATACACAAAAGAAAACTTTGACACATATGACAGATTAGAAGAACCATGGGACTTCATTGAAGACCCATTTGATGATGATGGCGAAGAAGACATTTGGAATATCGATGCTTATCAGGATGTTAACTATGGCTATCCGTTCCTGGATTGGCAGGACGTAGAATTGGATAAATTCGAACTAACCGTTGATTCAACAGAAGGAGGAGAGGTGGTTGATCCAGGTGAAAATACCTTCGAGTACGAGCAGTGGAGTGAAGTAGAACTGGAAGCGGTAGCCGAAGAAGGTTACCGATTCGTGGAGTGGACGGGAGATCATGAAAGCGAGGAAAAAGAGATAAGCATTATTATGGACGAAGATAAGTCCGTAACAGCTCACTTCGAAGTGGAAGAATATACTCTCACTTTTAACACGGAGGGAGAAGGAGAAGTAGAGATAGAGCCTGAGAAAGCAGAGTATGAACACGGTGAAGAAGTTGCACTGACAGCTGTTCCAGACGAAGGCTGGGAGTTCGAGGAATGGACAGGAGACGTACCTGAAGATGAAGAAGGAAATGAGATAACCATAACGATGGACGAAGATAAGGAGATAACGGCGGTCTTTGAAGAGGAGGAAGAGAGGCACGTTATAGATGAAATCAGAAATGTTCCTGGTTTCACATCAAAATTTCTTTTGTTAGCACTGATTATTAACTTTGGTATTTATCATATGAAAAAAACGTCAAATTCCCGAAAGAATTAAGAAAGGCCTTTCTGATAGGAGACCATGACATTTAGAGGATTCATCTCGATAGATGTTGAGCCCACGGAAAAGATGCACGAGTTCATGGACGAGTTGGAAAGAACAGGTGCCCCTCTCAATATGGTCGATCCCAGCCAGCTACATATGACGGTTAAGTTTCTAGGAGATACGGAAGAAGATATGGTCGATGAGATAGTTGAGAAGACCGATTTTGCAATAGAGCCCTATGAACCTTTCAAGATCGATCTAAAAGGCACAGGAGCATTCCCTCATCTAGGTTTCATGAAAGTAGTTTGGATAGGATCAGAAGTATCTTCTGAGGAAGCTCAAACTTCGCAGAGCGAAGAATTCGATCTTATTACCGACATCGCCCATCGAGTAGAGGAAGAACTCGTTCCTTTAGGATTTGATAGAGATGATAGAGAATTTTCCCCACACATCACCGTGGCTCGGGTAAAAGGTGGAAAGAACAAAGAAAAACTGAAAAACACTATAGAAAAATACGAGGACGAAGATTTTACCACCTGGAAAGTGGAGCATTTAACACTCAAGAAAAGTATTCTAAAGAAAACGGGTCCTGAATATCACACTGTTGAGGAGATCCCTCTTTAGATTACACTCATGTTTAGCCCTCCTACTATATTAGGAATTGTCGTATTCATCCCTGCATTTATCGTGCTTTATTACTTTCTTGGCGAGTTCGAGAGATTTTTCAAGGCTAACAAAGCTTTGTTTATGGTGTTAGGTGGACTTGCGGTGGGAATGTTTGTGGGATTTTTTTCTCTCTACTTTCCTTTGGAAGACATGATGTGGGCCTTTGGTATCGTCCTTTTGGTGGAAACGATAAAGCTATTTGCGATGATCCAAAAACCTTTCAGGTTAAATTACGACACCTCTTTTTACGGACTTGCATTTGGAACTGGAATAGCCGCTATGATGGTCTTCACTTTCGCCTATTCAGCTGGGTTGGTATCTTTGGACATTACGACACTGTTGTTCGTATTTTTGATTTCGTGCAACTACACTTTCGTTGGAGCTTCTACTGGGGGCATAATTGGTTATGGAAGCACTTTAGGGGAGTTTTGGAGATATTTTGGTAGAGCTCTATTGTTAGGTGGTATTCATGCCTTCATGATGACCTTTGTTTGGACTTTTGGGTATGAACAACTTATAGGTTCATTTGCTGTCTTGCTTATAGGATTCATATACGGAAGTTTTTTGATTTTATATCTCTATAATGAAATATTCCCAGAAATCATAGAAGAGAAGATAGAGGAAATGAAAGAGAAAAAAGATAAGTCGAGTGAAACCTAATCATTATATAAAACTGAAGTTCTACTCTGTATGATGGATAAGACTGACGGTGAAGGTTACTATCGCGAGAAAAGACGGGTTGAGAGAAGCTCTATTCATGAGAAGAAAAAGGGCGCCTCCCCTATACAAAGGGTAATAGTATTGTTAGTAGCTTTCTTGATCTTATCTGCGTTATTTTTAGGCCCTATCATGGACTTCTTTTACGGTTCATGGCGTATAGGAAGAGTGTATCCAGAGGAAGCGGATTACACAATAAGAAGAAATATAATAATCTATAACGTTGGAGATAATTTATTGGATTATAATCTAACATTAGCTTTACCTTACAATATAAAGGAAAATGATATCCAGTATATAGATGAGATGAAGTGGAATATAGATCCTGTGTTTCATCGTAAATATGGATCTGAGTGGAAATCTTGGGATGGAGAAATCGATCCCGGTGGATCAGATGAAATACAGATTGATTACTCAGTGAGAACAACTACTGTTTCTTGGGATTATTCTGGAGAAGAATCTGGAACTGTCGACGACATACCTGAGGATTTGAAAGAACAGTATAATAAGAACCAATGGCAGCTTGAGGATGATCGGAATGACGACGGTCAGAATGATTGGATGATCCAGCCAGAGCATCCTGAGATAGAAAGTTTGGCTGAGGAGATAGTTGACGGGGAAGACAATGTGTACGATAAGTCTAGAGCCATTTATGATTGGATAAATGACAATATCGAGTACGAGATCGGTAGATCTGGACTTTTACCCAAACATGCTGTATGGGTTTTAGACAGTGGTACAGGAGATTGCGATGAACAGTCATTCTTGTATGCTTCATTATCGCGAGCGGTCGGTATACCTACCTGGATGGAGTTAGGCGTCCTTTATGATCGCGGTGGTCAAAGATGGGGAGGACACGGCTGGATAAGAACAAAATTTGTTTCGGAAAATGGCTCAGGAGGATGGGTTAATATCGACCCGGTTAATGATCAATTTTATTTTCGAGACGCTTTACGCTTCACGACTTGGGTAGACGATGGAGAGGAAGGCCATCTTGAAGATTTTTATTATTACCTAAGATGGAGAGGAGGAGATCTTGAGCGGGAAGATGATTTTGAGGATATTAGGATGGAAACAAAAGGACGGTTTGATTCTGAAAACGGTCTAGTGATACCTGGATTTAAGATGAAAATCGGAATTCCTGCAGTGATCACTTCTGTTATTTTTTATTCAATTATAAATAAGAAAAAGGATGGTCCCGACTCCCGGATTTTAGTCAGAATCAGAGATTCTAACAACTCACAAATCATGGATTTGTTCGTGAACCGGGGTTCAAATCCTTGAAAAAAATGATAATGGTCCCGACTCCCGGATTTGAACCGGGGGCTTGGTGATTTCCGCGGGTGATTTTAGACCAGGATAGGTCCAAGTATAAATACCAACTACAGTCACCCGCTCTAGCCAAACTGAGCTAAGTCGGGTTTTGCGTATAAAGTCTCCTGCTCTATGAGCCAACTTACAGTTGGCGAGTCAGAGGAATGTATATTCCTCGCAGTCAAACTGAGCTAAGTCGGGATTTGCTTTTGGATTAGTGATAATTGCTATTTATCCTTTTTGTTCAACTTTTTCTTTGAATCTCTCAGTCATCTCTATTCTTTTCTTAGGTGCGGGATGATCGTAAAAGAAGATCTCTATCAGTTTGTGAGGATCTACTTCTGCCAAGTCTATATCGGATAACCTCTTGAACCCAGAGACCATCGCTCTAGGCTCACCAGTTGTCTCTATTGCGAATCTATCAGCCTTTTTCTCTCTGTATCTACTGTAAGCATTAGTTATTGGATCTATCAAAGAATAAAGACCATATAGGATCAATAAGAAGAGAGGTAAGTGGTATATGTTCTCGAAACTGCCGTAGGCGGTGAAGATCCTGCCTGTAAGGTAAAAGATAGGGAATATCAATCCAGCGCTGATAAGTACGAATCTGATGATATCTTTGTTCACATAGTGCCCTAACTCGTGAGCTACAACGCCTTTTATCTCCTTAGGATGAAACTTGTCTAGTAATGTATCAAAAAGTAGCAGTCTCTTTGTTTTTCCCATGCCAGCGAATCCCGCGTTAGCTTTTTCAGTTTTTTCACTTGCTTTTACAACAACGACTTTTTTCAGTTTTGCGACACCGTGTTTCTCCGACATCTCTACTAGGCGTTTTTTAAGACTTTCATCTTCCAATTCTTCCAAGTCGTAGAAGAGCGGTAAAATGACTAGATGGGATATGTTGGATAATATTCCAGATATCACGAAAAGTAAAATTCCGGCATACAACCACCAAAGATCAGGAAAACTGTACCCTAGGAAGAAAAGAGCGAGGATTATAGGTACTGTAAAGATGAGCGAGATGAGTAAGGATTTGATCTGATCTTTGCTCCAGTCCCAGAACGTATCATTGCTCAGATCGTATTTATGTTCTAATTTGAAACCAGAATAATAAGATATAGGAAGTGATATAAGATAAAGTAAAATAGAATAGATAAGGATGAAAACAGCTGAGATTACCCAATGGTGTGAAAGAGGTGTTCCTGAAGCCATCTCTCCAATCCAATATTCTAGTATTTTAGTAAATCCGGAAAAGTAAGTTATTGCTAGGAAAGGCAGGTAAAGGCCGAAGGTTTGAATAATACCTGTATAGAATTTTTGTTTTGAATACAGTTTTGCCTTCTTCCTCTTTTCTTCATCGAACTCATAAGGGTATTTGATGTCTTTCTCTTCACCCATGATATCACTCGATCTCTGCTCTTTCGAACTCTTCACCTTCCCAGGGTTTCGTCGCATCTACACCCCATTTAGATGTAAGTTCAGGAGCACTAGGATCTAACGAACTCCCCTTCTCATCTTCATAAACGTAGATATCTTCGTCAGGTTGGAAGCGTGTAGCGACAGCCCATTCTATTTGGGAATCATCAAAGATATCGATATCATCGTTGACTACTGTGACTTTTTTCATTGAGGTATGCGCTTCGAAAGCCTTTCTAATTATTTTCTCTATATCTGTGTTTTTATCTTTTATTGATACTACCCCATGAAGCCAACTACAGCCTCCTTCAGTCAGTCTAACATCTTCGATCTCAGTTATCTTGCTCAGTTCTCTTTTAAGAACGGATTCTCTTGGCAGTCCCATCAAAAGGAAATGTTCCTTTCCTCCTGGGAGTAGCGCGTGGAAGATCGCATCATCTCTTCTATAGAGCTTGTCTATTTCGACAACAGGCTGCTGTCTTACCTTGTCGTAGGTTCCAGTTATATCAACAAAAGGTCCTTCCTTGTCTTTTTTAGAGGTGATCCTACCCTGTAAAACATATTCTGCGTCAGCTGGTACGGAAATCCCGTTCTCTATCTCGGTCATCTCTATTTGTTCTCCTAGGGTAGAGGTCAAAAGAGAATTTGCCACCTCTGATTCATCGATATGATAATCTATCGATGTGGAAGCCGCCAAAAGTATGGCGGGATTTACACCGATAACTATGGCTATATCAAGATCCTCCTTCTTCTCTGATGCGAGATCATACATCTTCTTCAGATGGCGAGGACAGATCCGTATAGTGAAAGTCTTATCGTCACGAAGCATCATGCGGTGATAGGAAAGGTTTCTCACACCTTCGTGTTCCGCTATAACTATTCCTGAAGTTATGTATCTTCCACCATCTTTTGGATAATATTTTGGGATAGGGAGTTTTTTGAGATCGACGTTTTTTTCTACATTATCTTCGAATTCACCATTTTTTACATTTTTTGTTTTCGTAGGTGCTTCCACCGCATCCGCAAGTTTTTCTATTATCTCTCCCTTTTTGATATCGAAATATTCTGCCAATCTAGAGCGAGAGGCCCACATGTTGATCAAAAGGGGTCCATTGGGAAAGTTAGGAAAATAAATAGGCGTTTTTGGATACTTTTTAGCTTCTTTAGTCAATCTATAGTCTAAAGGGACTTTTTCATCTATAATTTGAGTTTCGGATTCATCGATGTATTCTTTCAATGCCAAATTTATTCCTCCTTAACTTTGAAGTAGATGTTTTAGCTTTCGCCTTCAATATAAAACTTTACACGGGAGCAAAGTTATAAAAGGAGTTATGAGAATTCCTTTCCATGTCGGGATGGACCTATAAAGAAGCCGGCGTCGACATCGAGGAGGAAGAAGAAGCTATCAAGGCTATAAGAGATTCCGTACTGTTTGCGAGAAGTGGAAAAGGCGCTCCGCTAGAAAGTGAATTCGCTGGCCTAGTAGAATTTGGTGAGTTCGCTCTTTCTCTTTGCACCGATGGTGTTGGAACAAAGCTCATAGTCGCTAATGAGATGGAGAAGTGGGATACAATAGGTATCGACTGCATAGCGATGAACGTCAACGATGCGATATGTCAGGGTGCTGAACCGATCGCTTTTGTGGATTATCTGGCGATGGAGGAACCGGATCCGGAACTCGCAAGACAATTAGGCATAGGCCTTCAGAAAGGTGCGGAGATGGCCAATGTTACCATCGTGGGTGGAGAGACCGCGACTTTAGGTGAAATAATCGACGGTTTCGACATAGCTGGAACAGCACTAGGCTACGTTAAAAAAGAAGAGATCGTTGATGGTAGCGGTATAGAAACAGGCGACGTGATCATCGGTCTTCCGAGCTCTGGTATACATTCTAATGGACTGACTTTGGCTAGAAAGATTGTAGACGAAGCTGATTTTAGTTATCATGACGAAGTTGAATTTGGTTCAATAGGTGAAGAGTTATTAAAACCTACAGAGATCTATACTGAAGTTGTTTTAAGAGCTTTAGATAAGTATGAAATAAAAGGCATGGCTAACATAACTGGAGGAGGTCTGCGTAATATCCCTAGGATGAACAGTGAATATCGTTATGTGATAGATGATCCTATAGAACCTCAACCTATATTCGAATTCTTACAGCGTGAAGGAAACGTTTCCGATGAAGAGATGTACCAGACCTTCAACATGGGTATGGGTTTTGTCATGGTCGTTCCTTCTGAGATCGGTGAAGAGGTTGCTAAAGATGTTGGTGGAAAAATCGTTGGAAGAGTGGAGCAAGGATCGGGAGTAGTCCATGAAGAAAAGGAGATCGAATATCTTAGGACAGATTGAGTTGTAACTTTTAACGCAAACATCCAAAATTCATAAAATAGATGAGAACATGCACCCTCGAAGATACAATGAAGGAACTCAAAGTGAAGGAAGCCGAAACAGAGTACTTTATCGTTGCTCCTAAAACAGCTTCACAGTTGGGGATCTCGGAAGAAGATATACTACTAGTTAAGAATCCTATCAATCAAAAAACTGTGGCTGGTAAAGCAAAGATCGATGAAGGTATTGAAGGTAAAACTTTACTGATCAACAGCAAGCTTCTGAATTCTATCGGACTCGATGAAGACTCTCAAGTAAAAGTTTCAAACTATGGAAAAAAGATTAAAAAACCAGTCGAGGCCGAGTTTGAAGTTGAAATGAGAGGAGATCTAGATCAAGATACACTTAAGCTTGTAGAAGAAAATGAGGAGGAATTTATCGAGTTCATAAATGACCGTATTTGGACTAGAGATTCTAAATTTCTATGGAAAGACAAAAAATTGCTTATTTCGTTAAAGGAGACGGATCTTGAAATAGAAAAAGATGATGTAGTAGATTTCGCAGCATTAGACAGCTATAGTCTTAGTAGCTCTCCTACCGACTTCTATAGTGGTGTTCTTCTTATCGATCTTTCGGGAAGTATGGAGACTAAAGATCTGCCTATGGAAGGTATAGTTAATGTTTTCGAAAAGATCTATACGAATATTGAAAGCAAAATAACTAAGAAATTTTTAAAAAAATTGAAAGAGGAACCGAAGATAAAAAGGTCTCAGGGAGCGACCCTAAGTAGCCTAATCTATCTGTTTTATGAGATAGAAAAAGAGGCAGAAAATAAGATCTCTGTGATCCTTTTCAGTGAGGAAGCTTCGGTGATCTTATTCGAAGATCAAAAATATTTTTCGACCAAAGTTTGTGATGTTGACAGGGCTTTCGAAAAAGTGATAGAAAACATAAGATATCATCCGAGAGGGAGAACCGATATTTCAACAGGTTTGAAAAAAGCTATCGAAACAATGAAGGACTTCGAACACGAGAAGATGAAGATGCTTGTTTTACTGACCGATGGAGAACCTCATCCAGACTCACTCGATGATAGAGAAACAGTGATGGACGTGGTTGATGATAGACTCGCGCCTCGAAGAGATGTGATAATAAATACTATCGGCCTAGGAGATGAAGTTGATCATCATCTTCTCGACAAGATAGCGAACAAAACCGGCGGTGAATACACTTATGTTAATACGCTGGAGAGTCTTACCGAGGCTTTTTCTAAATACGCGGACTCTATCTCTGCAGACGATCTTTATCCATAATCTATATATATAAACAGCAAATAAGAATCTGCTCAATACTCAGGAAAAGGAAAACATGTCAGCGACAATAACGGTACTTAGGCCCGGAACGGAAGACAGCATCGAGATGTACGTAAGTCCGGAAGAAAGGATAAAAGATATTATAGAAAGATGTCAAAGTTATTGGCAGTTGGAAGGCCCCTCTGATAAGTACGGCTTGATGCGGAATAATGCTGAACTTCTCTCTCACGAAACCGTAATCTCTTCGGATCTGAAGGATAACGATGTTGTGAGATTCCTTGAAAAAGGAGCGTTAGAAGAAAGCGAAAAGAGCGAGGTTGATTCTCTTAAACCGGAAGAAATCTTATCTTTGGCTGAAAAATGGTTGAAAGACAATATCGGAGTTAAGCGAGATAAACTGGAATTACTTGGGAAGCAGGAAAGAGAAAATGAGACCAGTCTCCAGTTCAGAAATAACGAAAGTGATGAACATTATACTATCTTGGTCAAGGGAAAAAAGGTGAAGACCTACATACCCGCTTTGGTAGAATGATTTTTTCAGTTAGGCTGTTGTTTTGAATCGTTCCAAATGTAGAGTGTATCGCCATCCTTCCTCGGTTGCATCGTCAATTTTTCCTCCTGTACTAAACTTTCGATTCTATCTTCAAGTTTTTCTACTTTTATCTCTTCACCACCTTTACCGGTTAACTCGGCGTAAATTTGTTTTTTAGTCCCCTTTTCGACATTTTCAAAAGTTTGTATCACAAGTTCGTTATCTATTCCATTTTGGCTAGTATTTGACTCTATATTCTTTTCGTTAGATTGGGAAGTTAAAACAGGTGGTGGAGGTGGTGTAGATTTCTTATCTGATTTAGTCATTCGGTCTTTGCTTTCTATCCCTTTTTTGTTTTGTTCCGATCTATTATTTGATCTCCTTTCTTCATAGAAGTGAAATTCATCCTCGCTTTCGGTATCTTTTTTAGATTTCATATAAGTTACACCAAATATTCCAAGGATGAATAAAGCGACCAGACCGATGATGGTATGGATGATAGAGGAATCCTCTTCAGACTCTTCATCTTCTATATGAAGTTCATATATGAGTTCTGTAACGTGTTCCTGCCCGGATACCTCGGCAGTGATGTTATATTTTCCAGGTCCTAGATCAGGTATGAACACATCTCCTGTTTCTCTGTTTTCTCCATCTACAAACCAAGTCACGTTAACTCCGTCTTTTCGCTCCTCTAGCATATCGATAGAAAATATCTTTTTTTCTCTTTCTTCCACTTCAAGTTTGATCAGATCTACAGTGACTTCAAAATCGATAGCCTCTACTTCTTCTCCTTTTTCGTCACGACCGATTATTTTAAAGTGAACGGTCTCACCATCTTCGAACTGGTACAGATAAGACTCATTTTTTGTCTCTGTGTTAATCGTTTCAAGTTCATCAGATGATCCTCCTGCCATCACTTCGTAATAGGAGATCACATGATTTTCGGTGAGATTCCATTTTAGGTTATAATCTAGATTTTGTTCGAATATTATAGTGTTCAGACCGGAGTATCTGAACCCCTCTACCTTTGGCAGGACAGTAAGAGTAGAATCGTTAGTCAGATCTTTGTTTCCGTATGTGTATGAGACTGTAACGTTCCAAACCCCGTGATTTTCTGATTCATATTTGCTCTCATTCCAGTAACCTCCTGCACCCTTTTCTATCGACCAATCTGCTTCTTCATTTACTTTCCCTATTCTGTTGTTCCACTCATCGTAAGCTGTAGATGTATAGCTAACATTATTTCCTGCCACGATTGTTTTGTTTTGAGCATCTATATCTATGTACGCAGGATGTCCTGGTTTTACTTGGAAGTTTTCTGACCTGTTTATTCCATCGATGTCTACTTTAATGGAATATTGGTCTGCGAGTGTAATCTCTTCATGATAGTAATCACTATAACCTTCGGTAAAAGTCAAGTTAGCGAGCTTGGTATCTCCACCTATACTCATCTCAACCTCGTACTCACCTTCTAGTGGATTTCCAAACTTATCTCTCATATAGACTACTTCGATTTTAGGCCGTTGACCGGCGGTGATATCTTCAACGCTGAGATCAAAATCGTGAAGGTCTGCCGTTTGAACAGCGATAGTAATTCCTTCTGAAGTAACTTCGCCTTTTTCCTCATGATAGGTGGCTCTTACTTCATACTCGCCTGCCGTTGTTTCCTTGAAAGTTCCGTTCGAAGCGTTCTTCCAGGTAAAATTTTCATCATCTTCTTCGATCAAATTGTCATATCGGTCATATGCTTTAGCATCAAATTCTAAAACATCTCCGGGATCAAGGACCGTTGTAGATGGATCTTTCAGTTCAACCGAATGGGCCTTGTTCGCTTCAACGCTCAAATTTATTGGCTCTGAAGTAAAGTTTTCTTCACCTTCATAAAAGACCCTTACTTCGTACTCACCTGTAGTTGTTTCATTAAAGGTACCATTTGAAGCGTTCTTCCAGGTGAAGTTTTGTGAATCTTTGGTGACTAAATTCCCGTATCGATCGTAAGCTTTTGCGTGGAATTCTACTTCATCTCCAGCAGTGATATTGGTCTCAGAGGTGATTTCAAGTTTTACTGACCGGACTGCGGCTGGTTTGATAGTTACTTTACTAGGTGTAGAAACAACGCCTTCTTCAAAGGTAGCGGTAACTTTGTATTCACCTACAGTCGTTTTGTTGAATGTGCCTTTAGAAGCGTTCTCCCAGATGAAGTCTTTTGGATCGTTAGTGATCAAATTTTTGTATTCATCGTATGCTTTTATTTTGAATTCCAAGACTTCTCCTGCAGTGATGTTTGTATTTTGAGGAATATCTAGTTTAACTGAGACGGCTTCACCCGCTTTCACTATAACGTTGCTCGGTGCTGAAACGATAGTTTCTTCCCCTTCAAAGGTGGCTGTAACTCTGTATTCGCCTGCAGTTGTTTTGTTGAACTTGCCTTTAGAAGAGTTCTCCCAGATGAAGTCATTTGGGTCGTTAGTGATCAAATTGTTTTGATCGTCGTATGCTTCCGCGATAAATTCTATATTTCCTCCAGCGGTGATCTCTGTTTCAGAGAGAGCTTCAAGTTCAACATAGCCAGCATCAGATTTTTTTACCGTCACATTCACTGGTTCTGAAACAACGCTTTCTTCAAAGGTAGCTGTAACTCTGTATTCACCTGTAGTTGTTTTATTGAATGTACCTTTAGAAGCGTTCTCCCAAATGAAGTCCTTTGGGTCGTTAGTGATCAAATTATTGTACTCATCGTATGCTTTCGCTTTGAATTCAATGACCTCTCCGGCAGTTATTGTAATATCAGCAGTATCTTCGAGTTCTACTGAATCTACTTGAGAAGGTTTTACTGTTACATTGGTGGGTTTTGAAGAGATCACTTCTTTTCCTTCAAATATGGCTATAACTTGATATACGCTTGCGTTTGTTTCATGGAACTGGCCGTCCGAAGCGTTCTCCCAGATGAAGTCATTTGGGTCCTTAGTGATCAAATTGTTGTATTCATCGTATGCTTCCGCTGTGAATTCTAGGATTTCTCCAGCTTTGATTTCTATTTCAGGGGAAGTTTCGAGTTCAATTGAGTGAACATCGGCTGTGTTTACGTTAACTTTGACAGTTTCGGTAGTAAAAGTTTCATTTTGCTTATAGACAGCTAATATTTCGTATTCGCCTGTAGTGGTTTTATTGAATGTGCCTTTAGAAGCGTTCTCCCAGATGAAGTCCTTTGGGTCGTTAGTGATCAAATTATCGTGTTTGTCATAAACTTCTGCAGAGAAGTTGAGAGTCTCTCCGGCCTTGATGGTTTGATCCGCTTCAGGTTTGATATTGGTTGAATCAGGATCGCTAGCTTCAATGAAAAATGTATCAGTTCCTGTGACTCCCTCGATAGTGACCTCAGCACTGTACTCACCTGCGTCAGTTAACTCCTCATAAGTATAGTTAACACTACCATTTTTGAAGGTCAAGTCCTCTGTCAGAACTTTATCGTTGACCTCGATTTGTAGACTGTACTCATCTTCTAATAGATTATCTCCCTCATCATATGCTTCCAATATCTCTATTATCGGTGATGTTCCGGCTGTTGTATTGTCTACAGAGACTTCGAACCGATCTACAGAATAAAGGCTCATCTCACTGGTCACCCAAGGATAATTGTCTTGGTTGTCTCCTCCAGGGATTTGATATTCTGAATCACCGATACCGTTTCCTCTATCCTGGATACCTTGCTCCTCCCAATCGGACCAGTAATTACCACCTTCATCCCCTTTTTCAGGATTTCCTCGATTCCAATTGTTTTCATCATCATCAGTAGCTTGGTTAGTATTGTTAATGAACTGGTTCCTCCAGATCTCATTACTATCAGAATTTCTTATGTGTATTCCGTGTTCATTGTTTTCGATCTTGTTCTCGGTGA
>Ga0207421_10002128_pt1 | contig 24905 bp, 21 predicted proteins | sample SodLakKL_010_SED_4_FD_187542 | JGI IMG/M metagenome (GOLD analysis project Ga0207421, IMG submission 187542) | Alkaline sediment microbial communities from Lake Tanatar, Kulunda Steppe, Russia - 8KL_010_SED (SPAdes) (version 2) | ecosystem: Environmental > Aquatic > Non-marine Saline and... | reverse complement strand
ATTAAGATGTAAAAACTAGCACCACGGAAAAATTTCCTCAACAAAAGTCCTCCTCTCATTCTCCTGTTCATTTAAACACTTTAAATATTTTAACACAAGGTATTTTAAAAAACAACTAGAACCCTTGCTTTACTACGAAAAAGCTCTTATTTCAATAACCTGATTGAAAGAATTTGTTGAGTCCTATCCGTAATTTTATACTTATCACTGATTCGATATCCCACGACCCAAACGATGTCTTTCCCGTGGCAGATCAAGGGAATTAAATCTCTTTCCCGACGTTCCACTTTGCAGTCAATGAAAAAATCCTTCAGTTTCTTCTTCCCCGAGAGACCCAGAGGCCAGAACCGGTCTCCGTCCCGACGGTTTCGAACGACAATATCCTGTTGAAATTTATCAAAATCAAAATGCTTCACAAACTTGTCTTTACTGACTTTATCCACATCCTCCGCGGGAAAGACCTTCAGCTCAAAACCGGCTTTTAAGGCATGTACATAGGTAGTGTCGTTCACTGCCAGCTTCTCCTTGAATGGTTCGACTTCCTCTTCCCTCTCTTTGGAAAAAATCAGCTTATCATAACTGATCACCGCCTCTAAGTTCATGGGCAAGTGAATGGTTTTTCCGGTTTGTTTTTTATCCAAGAGTTCCAACAGATTTTGCACCTGCTGATAACTAAGAAGCTCTCCTTTTCCCATCAGCTCTTCCCCTGCCCTTCTCAGCATTCGTGCTTTCATGGCGGGATGAAGTTTTTCTAAGGCCGGGATCGAAAAGGAAACCTGATCCTTTTTCTCAAAATACACAAGCTCTTTATACATGGTCTGTGCCTGTTTTTCAATATAGTCATAGTCTTCCTTTAAGATATTGGCTGTTTTGACTAAGCTATCCAACACCGAAGGGTTGTAATGTTCTTCCAAATAGGGGATGAGTTCCCGTCGGATTTTATTTCGATGGTAGATACTCGTCAGGTTGCTTAGATCCGTGCGGGGCATAAGATTATGATGGTCGCAGTATTTTTCAATTTCTTTCCGGTGCACATCCAGTAACGGACGGATAATGTTATCCCTTTGATACTGAATGGCGGTAAGTCCTTGCATTCCCGTTCCTCTCAGGAGACGCATCAAAACCGTTTCTCCCTGGTCGTTCTTATTATGAGCCACTGCAATTTTATCGGCTTCCACTTTTTTTAATACTTCATCAAAAAACTCATACCGAAGAATCCTGCCGGCCTGTTCCGAAGTCAGCTGATTTTTCTTTCCATAGCTTTCCACATCTGCGCTTTTGATAAAACAGATAATGTTCAATTCTTCGCAAAGATTCAGTACATACCGGGCATCCATCTGGGCGTCAATCCCCCGGATATTATGATTCAAATGTGCCCCGTACAACTCGATTCCCAGTCGGGACTTAAGGCGATGAAGCAGATGAATCAGACTTACGGAATCCGGTCCTCCGGAAATCGCTACCACAATTTTATCTCCGGACTTGATCAGCTGATGTTCCTCCACCGTAGTTAATAATTGTTTCAGGATTACCTCCTCGGTCTCTTCTTTGTTTTGCATGAAATCTCCTCGCTTTACTAAATATCCTTCCCATTATGATAACATAAGATTCCCTTATAGCCTATCAGATATTTTCGAATCCCGAAATTCTCCAAACAAAATCACCATACTTCCCACGAAGGTTCCTTCCCTGTGCCTGAAACCCATAATTTATTCAGCTAAAAAATCCATCGCAATTTTAGCATAAAGGGCCGATATTTTCCCCAACTGCTCTTCATCAATATCAAAGTGAGGATTATGGAGATTATATACCAGGCCTTGCTCTTCATTGTAGTTCCCGATTCTCAAAAATGTTCCCGGGACCTTTTCTAAATAAAAGGCAAAATCCTCCCCGGCCATGGAGGGTTTATTTCCCTGCAGTACCTTCGCTTTCCCCAGAAGTTCTTTTGCGGAGGCCGAGGCAAACATCGTAAAGTTTTCGTCGTTAATGGTTGCGGGATATAAATGGGTGATGTTTAAAGAATATTCAGCACCATAATAATTGGTTACATTCTCTATGATTTTTTCTATTTTTTCAGGGATTTCCAATCGAAGTTCATTGTTCAAGGTGCGAATGGTCCCCATTAATACCGCCTTTTCCGGCATCACATTATAGGTTTCCCCCGCCTGAAAAGAACATATGGAAATTACGGAGTTTTCCAGGGGATCGATCATTCGGCTGGATAAAACCTGTAGCCTTTGAAGGATTTCCTGGCCGATTAAAATCGGATCGACATTTTCATGGGGTCTGGCCGCATGGCCGCCCTTTCCGTGAATTTCCAGGTATAGCTGTCCCGTGGATGCCATTACCGGACCGTTTAACACCTCGATACTTCCCGCCGGGGTATCGGGCCAGACGTGCCCCCCAAGGATGGCTTCCACTTTGGGATTTTCCAGCACCCCTTCTTCAATCATGGGTTTGGCTCCCCCGATACTCTCCTCCGCCGGTTGGAAAATGAACTTGACGTTTCCCTTTAATCGGGCTTGATACTTCTTTAGTATCTTTGCGGCTCCGATCACGTAGGTCATATGGGCATCATGGCCGCAGGCATGCATCTTTCCGGCTGTTGTTGACTTATAGGGTTTATCACTTACCTCTTGCAACGGAAGGGCGTCCATATCCCCTCGAATAGCAATGGTTTTTCCGGCTTCTTTCCCTCTCAGCAAAGCCACCACACCGGTTTTTGCAACCCCCTTTTGTACTTCCAGGCCTAATTCCGTTAAGAGTTTTGCTATCGTCTCCGACGTTCTTTTTTCTTCATATCCCAGTTCCGGATATTGATGGAACCGTCTACGGATTTTAGTCAGTTCTTCTTTGATTTCTTCTCCTGATTCCAACCAGCCTATCTCCATAAGAATCCTCCTTTAGGTGTTTAAACCCTTAGTTCTTCACATTATTTATTTTTAAAGCAACGTAAAAGGTGCTTCCTTTTTCCAATTCACTGTCCACCCAAATTTTCCCCTTCATTAACTCCACTATGCTCTTTGCAATGGTAAGCCCTAAGCCGGTGCCTCCATATCTTCGGTTAAAGTCACCCTCGATTTGTGTAAAGGGTTTAAAAATGCGTTGGGACATTTCTCTTGAAATTCCTATTCCCGTATCTTCAACGGAAAATAAAATTTCCGAATGGTGTTTCGTGTTTCTTCCAAGAGCCGCCTTAACGAGAATTTCCCCTTCATTGGTAAATTTTAAAGCATTGCTTATCAGGTTTTCTATGATTTTCCTTATTTTTTCCCGGTCCCCGACTATGTTCTCCGGAAGATTTTTATCTATCTCGAGTTCCAACCGAAGCCCTTTTTCCCGGACCCGATGCTTATAGGCGGCTGCCATTTCCTCAAGAAATTCATAAATATTAAACCGGCTATTTACCAACTTCACATTATTGCTTTCAATTTCCGATAAATCCAGAACATCCCGGACCACCCGGGAAAGATCCTTCGAGGAGCGTTCAATTTCATCGATATACTCCCTTTGTTCATCATCCAAATCCGTTTCTTTCAACAGATAGACAAATCCCAAAATGCCGTTCATGGGGGTGTTGATCTCATGATTCATATTCTTTAAAAACTGGCTTTTCATGCTGTTTGCCAATTGGGCCTGTATCGCCAGGCGATTGGAGGCCTTAATTGCTTTTTCAAGCTTGCTGTTTATATACTCCAGTTCCACCTGGGTTCTTAAGAGTTCATCCTCTTTTTTTCTTTTTTCTGTAATATCATTACCGATTCCCCGGTATTCAATAAGCCTGTTATCCGCTGCCACTTCAGGATATTCCGTAAGCTGTAAGGTTTTTATATTGTAATTTTTATCAAAAACCTCAATGACATAGGTTTTTTTGCCTTTTCCGATGCATTCAAGAGCATTGGACTTTAATCGACACAGCTCCAATTTTTTATTTACCGGATTATTGGTCAGCAGACTTTTAAACCGTGCTTTAAATTCTTCGCTGGTAAAACCCAGTAGGTTTTTTATTGAAGCACTCATATAACTGAAGGTGCCGTCGGGTTTTCGGCAATAAAAAAAATAGTCATCCGCAAGATTTTCAACAATTTGTTGAATTTTTTCTTCGCTTTTCCAGCCTTCCTCGGTAATCATGTTAATTCCTCCATAGTCAAGATATACTGTGTAGGTTTTTACCCGATTTCTCGCTTTTAAAACCCCCAATATAAAAAACTGCAAGGATTTCCATCTTTGCAGTCTCTTCTTTGTGTCTTTACCCGGTTTTTCAGGGTTTTCCCACCTTGATTATGGCCTTTTCAAAACTTTTTTAAACAATTTTTTTAACATTAACTGATCATACTTAATCACGGGATTAAGATCTTTCATATCAAAAATAGCCGGCGCCTTCGGCCGCATAAGAGAGCTTAACACCTGTCTCATCGTCCACTTCCCGGATTTAAGGTATCCTCGAATGGCCCAAAGATCCTCGTAGAGATACCAGAACACGGTATTTTTCGTTTCCCTGACTTCCAAGGGGGGAAGAGGACTCCCCGTCAAATCCCGATAAAGGATATAGGGAATGTTCAGTCCGATTTTATCCAGTAAGGTATTAAAATTAACGATACGCACATTTATTTCCATCAAATAGTACTTTTGATTTTTTTCATCCTTCTTAAACTCTAATTCAGCAAAACCTCGGAATCCAATATCCTCCAGGATTTTTTTTCCGTAATCGAAAATATCTTCGTTATAATAATGCTCCGTATATACCGAGGCTCCGTAATCGTTAGGATAGAGTCTTAACAGGTGAAAACTGCTGCAATGACTTACCTTTCCCGTTGAATCAACATAGGCGTCAAAGGTGTATTTATTGGTATCGGGTCCTTCGATAATTCTTTGCACCACGACCTTTAATCCTTTACTTTCAGCCTTTTCAACAGCTTCCTGCAACTCTTTTTCGCTGTGAACTTTAAATAGTTTTTTCCGAAAGGTTTTAACAAAACTATGGGAGTCCACGGGCTTTACCACACAGGGATAGCCCAGTTCTTTTTCCACTTTACCATAAAGATTTTCCTCTGTAAGTTCAAAGGTTTCAGGTACAAGAACTTCTCTTTTGTTCATCATAGCGTAAAGTCGATCCTTATCCACAATCGCGCTTAAATATCCCTGTTTAAGATCCGGCAGCAAATAAACCGCCTTTAAGCGCTCCCAATACCGATCCACGATTTCCACATAAGGGTCTGCCGTGGGGATTAACACCGGGGGATGGGCCTGCTTCTTTCCGTATTCGATCAAATACTCCACAAAACCCTCGGGATCCTCTTTGTAGTAAGGGGTAATCAGGGATTTTGAAACATATTTGGAATAGGATCCATAAGCCTCTTTTTTGTTATAATCCATGGTAGTCACCGGTACATTCATTTTGCCTAGGCATCGAACCGTACTTAATCCTATATAATAGTTGGTGCCTAGCACAACCGCTTGGTGTTTACTCATCTTATTTCTCAATCCCGGTTCTGGATTTTACGCCCTGTTTATAATAATGCTTGATTTCCTTCATCTCCGTGACTAAATCGGCGGCAGCAATGATTTCATCCTTTGCGTATCGACCGGTGATAATCAGCTCGATTTCTTCATGCTTGTTTTTTATTATATCCAGTACTTCCTCCAGGGCAAAGAGATCATAATGCAGGGCAATATTTACCTCATCCATAATGACCACATCATATTTTCCGCTTTTAATAATTCCCGACATCTTCCGAAGCCCCCGCTTAGCAATTTCCACGTCTTCTTTTTTAGGATTATTGCAAATGAAACAATCCCGTCCATATTGTTCGATCCGAAAACCCGGCAGATAATCCATGGCTTTTAACTCACTGTAATCCATTCCTTTAACAAATTGTCCCATAAATACTTTTTTACCGGCACAAACCGCCCGTAGTGCCAGACCTAAAGCTGCCGTGGTTTTCCCCTTTCCATCTCCTGTATACACCTGTACATATCCCTTATTCTCCATAGTCAAATCTCCTCTCTGTTTTTTCTTAACTATATCATATTTTATTGGCTCTTTGAATACATTTACACCTTATTCTGCAATCCTCGGAAAAATTTTAATATTATTCGCGTCACAAAACATTTTTTGGGTATACATATAGAAAGTTATTCATTTCAGCAAAAAAATCATAAGACCGAAAGGAGCATGATTATGAATAAATCAGATAATATGAACAAGGAAAAAGATCCGAAAAAGGTATTGGTAAAATGCGAAGCAAAGGGCGGTAAGGAAATTACCCGGGAAGAATGCGAATATTTAAATCAAAAAGACAAGGCCCGAGAAAAAGGTCGGGAAAAACCGCCGGAAAGATCCGCTGGAAGAGACGCGGGAAGTAAGCTTTGCATTAACTGCGATGTTTATCCTCCCTTCAATAAAATGTAATCGGTACATCTTTTACTCCTCCCTAAAAAAGCGCGCCCCTGTTTATCGGGACACGCTTTTTTTATGTTTTTCTATCTGCCTTTTATCTTTTGAAATATTTATACCAGTTTTCTTTTTACAATTTCATCCACCACAAAGGAGGCTACGTCCTCGGCGTAGGATCCCGTTCCGAATCCGGCGTCATAACCCAGCTCCTTGGCCAGCTCATGATTGATTCTCGGTCCGCCGCAAACCACCACCATTTTTTCCCTGAGACCTTCCGCCTCCAACAGCTCAATCAGTTCCGTCAAGTTGGGAACATGCACGTCCTTTTGGGTAACCACCTGAGATACCAGGATGGCGTCGGCTTTCAGTTCAATGGCTTTGGCCACCAACTCCTCATTGGGCACCTGGGAACCCATATTCACCGCTTCAATACCCTTATAGCGCTCCAGTCCGTAATGGCCGTCGAAGCCCTTCATATTCATAATGGCATCAATCCCTACGGTATGGGCATCGGACCCTGTACAGGCTCCGATAATGGTAATATCCCGTTTGATTTTTCCCTCAATATAAGCTTCCACCTCTTTTTTCGACATGGTTTCCACATCCACCTTCGGCACTTCTATAGCGGTGTAGTCAATGGATGCCGCACATCGTCCGTAGACGACGAAAAAAGAAAAACCGGGCCCCATGGCTTTCATACTGACCACACTGGGATCCTCCAACCCCATTTTCATCCCAAGGCGCCGGGCAGCCTCCTTTGCCTCTTCATCCGCCGACACCGGCAGGGTAAAGCTCATTTGAACCATTCCGTCATTTAAGGTATCCCCATAGGGCTTGACCTTTGTTAGATCCACCTTCTCCAATGCCATCCTACGCACCTCCCTGTAACATTAAATCCACAAAGGGATTATAATAACCGGAATCCTTTTTCGTCACGCCATCCAAGCCCTTGCCTCCGGTACGCATTCTTTTAACCCCGCCGAATTTTCCCTCTTCGATGGTTTTAAAGATTCCGTTTCGTTGAATTTCTATTAACAGATCGTGGGCATTGCTTAGTACATCCTTGGCTCGGCTTTGAATGATTCCGTCTTCCTTAAAGGTAATTTCCGAACCTAAGTCTCTACAGTTATTAAAAATATATTTGGCATTTTCAATGGCCAGGGCCCGGTCCTGAATGTGGGGGGTATGAATGGCCTCCGTCATCATACCAAGGAGCTGTACCCCTTGATTGGTCCAAATGGAAATCAAGTTAAACATAGCGTCCTGAATATGCCCTTTAAAGATGTCTCCGGTTTTAAATTTCGTTGGAGGCATGTACTTAAGCGGGGCTCTGGGGAAAATTTCCCGAGCCATTTGTGCCTGGCCCAGTTCCCATAAAAAGCCGTTTTTCAGGTCGGGACGCATTTCGAAGGCATGGCCGAGTCCCATTTGTTCTTCGGGAAGGCCCGCTTTTTTCGCAAACTGTTCATTAATAAACTGGGAGGCCAGTACCGTATGGGCTTCCTCTACGGCGTCGGCCGTGGTAAGGTAGTTGTCCTCTCCGGTATTGATCATAATGCCCGCAAATCCGTTGATGATTCTGGAAAAGTACTGATCCACCAAGGTTCGCTGCATATTGATGTCTCTAAATAAAATACCGTACAGGGCGTCGTTGAGCATAACGTCCAAGCGCTCTAAAGCTCCCATGGCTGCGATTTCCGGCATGCACAGGCCGGAACAGTAGTTGCAAAGATGAATGTATTTTCCCACTTCCGCCCCTACTTCATCCAGGGCCTCCCGCATAATACGGAAATTTTCCTGAGTGGCATAAGTGCCTCCAAAGCCTTCCGTGGTGGGACCATAAGGTACATAATCCAGTAAACTTTGAGCGGTACTTCGAATTACGGCAATAATGTCCGCCCCCTGTCTTGCGGCGGATTTCGCCTGCATGGCATCCTCATATATATTTCCCGTGGCTACGATAACATACAGGTAAGGCTTTTCTCCGTCCCCGATGTTTTTCATATCGTGGTCTCGTCGTTCCCGATTCTGTTGAATCGTTCCGACGGTAACCGCAGCCACCTCGTCAATGGTCCGCTGAATATCCTTTTCATCATTGATAGGGGTTTTCGTAAGGTCCAGTTCCCCTCGGGATACGGCTTCCGCAATTTCCTGGGGACTTTTCTTCAGCTCCACCATGGCATTGCCGATCCAAAAAGCGGCGCCTTTTCCCAGGCCTCCCCCCTGCTTGATGTTATCCAGTACCACGTTGGGAAGGGGGGTATCCATTTCATCCACCCCGTCAATTCCCAGGAGCCTTGTGACCGTTCTCTCCACTGTAACCGTGGTATGTTCATCAATAAAATACTGTACGTCGTCGGCAATGGCCTTCGCCGCCTGCCGAGCCTCTTGAATCATCTTTTCATCTAAATTCAGCTTGCTCTCCATCATTCGCCCTCCTCATTTTCTTCTCTTATGGATTGTTCCCGGTTTTCTTCCTCCATTATTTCCTCGGCCCTTCTTATAATCTCTTCTCTCAGCCCCATTAGTCGGGCAATCATAATCGCTTCCTTTGGAACTTGCTCCTGGGGTTCCCGCTCCTCAAGGCGATAATCCATATATTTTTCCAGTACCCCCATGCCTTGCTCCGCAAGTTCCAGTTCTTTTTTAAGCTTATCCGGCTCCACCCGTTGAAGGCCTACCACCTGCAAATGCCGAAGGTCCGCTATCCTGCTTAATCCGTCAAAATGGGTGGTGACTACGGAAATTCCCTGTAGGGTTTTAAAATACTCAATCACTCCCCGAGAAATGGCGTACCCTTCTTTAGGATTGGTTCCCCGGGCCAACTCATCAATTAATACCAGACCGTTCTCTTTTTTCTCATCGGTGATTTTTTTCAAATGATAGATTTCTCCTCCGAAGGTGGACAGCCCCATTTCCTGAGACTGTTCATCCCCGGAAGAAAAATAGATAAAGGATACAGGTCCTATGGTGGCTTCTGCAGCGGGAACGTAAAGACCCAACTGGGCCATGGCCGTAATTAAGGCGATCAGTTTTAAAGTTATGGTTTTGCCCCCCATATTGGCCCCGGTAATTAGGGTCACCCCATTTTCCAAGGTCACGTCGATGGGCATATAGGTCTTTCCTTCCTTTCGAAGCCGCTGCTCCACAATACAGTGACGGCCTTCGATAATCTTAATATAGGGATCATTTACGATTCGTGGCTCCACTCCGTGGATCTCATCCCCTAACAGGATTTTTCCGATGCTGAAATCCAGCTCCCCTAAAATCCCTATGTTCTTTTGGATTTCATCATAAAAATCCCGAACCCGCTGGGACAGTTTGATACGAATCTCAAACTCCTCTTCCTCTTCCCGGATTTTCAAGTTTTGATACTTATCCCGAAGATCCTTGATCTCTTCCGTCGGGCTTATTTTAAACACATAGCTTTTAAAGGTCTCCGACAAATAAAAGACTAGATTGCTTTTTTTAAGCAAAGCGATGGCATCTTTTTTTTCCTTCGGTACCAGGATTTCATTATTGGGTTTCGGCTTAATGCCTGTGGTTTCATGAATCTCCCGGTGCAGATTTTTACTTAGTTCCATGATTTTTCCGTCAATGTTTCTTTTTTCTTCCCGAATATTCCATAACTCTTCGGAATAACTGTCGTAAATATAGAAGGTTTTAACACGGCTCTTATCGGGATCCAAGGCTTTAATCAAGGGCGCCACCGAGGCCAGCTCAAATTTTTCCAGGGCAACCTCGGGATGCTGCATGAAAAAGTCCCGCAGTTCTTCCATCACCATGATTTGATTTTTGATCTCAAAAAACTCCACTTCATTGAGCACTTCATTTTTCATCACCCGCTGCAGAGAGCCTTTAATATCTTTGATCTCCGATAAATAGCCCTTTAAATTCCAAAGGAAGTAATCGCTGCTTTTTAAGCCCTTACGAAATTTCCGAAGTTCCTCAAAGGATCTTCTAAGGGCCTGTACTTGAGAAGCTCCGTAGGGAACAAGTTTTGACTTTAACTCCCCGCCGTAATCCGTCTGGGTGGGCACCCAATCCAAAACTTCTCTGAGGCCGGTTTCATGAAAGGTTTTTTTATCCATAAAGCTCATCATGAAAATCATCTCCTTCCAGCATGACATCTACAACCGGAAGACCCAAGGCATTTTTCATTTTTCTAAGAAACTCCAATGGGGGAAACTCATATCCCTGGGGGGCATAGGGGTTGATTGACACCGCCAGAACATTTAAGGTTTCCACGGTTTGAATCCGTACCCCCCGTTTTTTAAATCGGATCCAATCCTCCCGGGGAATAAAAATCTTCGTCCCGTCCTGAACCAGAAATTTCACGTCTTTATAATAAGGGGTCACCGCAATTAAATCTTCGATGGTTTTCTTCACCAGGGATCCGGAAAAAATAAGATACCGGCTATTGTCCCTCAGGGCACTGCCGATAATTCTTCCGGCGCTTAAAGCGGTTTTCAGGGGCAGTTTTCGAAACTCCCCTCCTTGGTCCACAATCCCCACACATCCCTCGGTGATGACTTCCTTGGAAAATTTTCGGACTTTTTCTTCCTTAACGGTGTCAAGGCCGAATAACTCAATCTGATAGGCGGTCTCCTCGATCACCCGGTCCATACTTCTGCTGACCACAGCCCCTGTAGCTAAAATAGTGGCTTCCGTCACCCCGGGGGAAGCTGCGGTTTTTCGATTAATGGCGCCGTCCACCACCACAATATCCGCGCCATAAACCAGCATCTTCTCGGATACTTCCCGGATCTCATCATTGTTACCGGGACCCGCCAGTTCCACCAGTCCATTTTCCTTCACACGGCAAATCACCACGGGACCCATGGTGGTTCGATAGTTGGTCACCTCGAGGATTTCCAGCCGAGCATCACTGTTGAGGAGGATGTCTTGAGCCGTGGCCACGATGGTTCCCTCCATCACATGTATGACGGGCTTATCCGTCTTCGTTACCACATCTTCCCGCTCTCCGTCCCGTCCGATAGAGGTTAGACCTAAGGTAATATAACGATCGTAACCTTCTTCAATTATTCGATTCAACACTACGGTTTTTCCCGCGTTCTTGCCCATTCCTACCACGGATACCGTTCGGTATTTCCCGTAAATCAGTTCGATAAAGCTCAAGACTACACCTCCCCTCACTCAGTTATTCTCTTATTTATAGTGTTACTTCAGTTTTATATTATAGTGTTACTTCAGTTTTATATCCGCTTCTTACATAGCATACGTTTTTGTTCTTCTTACTTTTTGCTTCGTTGCATTCTTTTTAGTTGAGCGGGCTCTAGGGAAATTCTTCTTCCTTGTTGCAAAGAGGCTACTCCGTCCAATTCCCATTTCTTTTCCCCTTTGCAAACTTCACAGTTGCAGGACTCTTCATAATGGCTGGGCTCTGAATAAGTGGTAATAACCCCTTCATAGTTTCGAAGAATCACCTTGTGGGGGGATTGTGAAATCAGATAACTTGGCATTACAGGAATTTTGCCGCCGCCCCCGGGAGCGTCCACTACAAAAGTGGGCACTGCGTATCCGGAAGTGTGTCCCCGAAGTCCTTCAATAATTTCAAGACCCTTGGATACCGGAGTTCTGAAATGCTCAATGCCCATGGATAAATCGCACTGATAAATATAATAAGGTCTTACTCTGCTTTTTACCAGATTATGGACGAGATCCCGCATTACATGGACGCAGTCATTAATTCCCCGAAGGAGTACCGACTGATTGCCGAGAGGCACACCGGCGTTGGCTAACAGGGCTAAAGCCTCTTTTGCCTCGGGGGTAATTTCCTTGGAATGATTAAAATGGGTGTTCAGCCAAATGGGATGGTACTTTTTCAGCATTTCCACTAAGGCCGGGGTAATTCTTTGGGGCAGTACCACAGGGGTTCTGGACCCTAGACGAATAATTTCCACATGATCGATTTCCCGAAGTTTACGGATAATATACTCCAACCGTTCATCGGATACCAGGAGACAGTCTCCTCCGGAAAGCAGTACGTCCCGTACTTCCGGGGCATTTCGAATATATTCGATGGCCTGGTCAATCCGGTCCACGGGCTGTTCTTTATCCTGTTGTCCTGCAAAACGTCTTCGGGTACAGTGCCTGCAGTACATGGAACACATATCCGTAATTAAAAGAAGTACACGGTCGGGATAACGGTGGGTCAGTCCCGGTACCGGTGAGTCCGTATCTTCACTTAAGGGATCTTCCATATCCGCTTCGCCCTTTTCCAGTTCTAAACCGCTGGGGATGGCTTGCTGACGTACGGGACAGGTGGGGTCGTCACGGTCCATCAATGCGGCGTAGTAAGGTGTAATCCCCATTCGAAGAGTTCCCAGGGTGTCTCTTACTCCCTGTTCTTCCCGTTCCGTTAAATTCACGACTTTTTTTAAGGCCTCCATGGTTGTAATCCGGTTTTTCACTTGCCATTTCCAGTCTTCCCATTGTTCCTTCGTAACATTCTTCCACAATTCAATCTCATTGTAATGTCTCATTTACAGTACACTCCTTTTTTGTTTTCTACACGGTTTCGAAAATACACCTTAGATCTTTGTTTTTGCATCTTTGCTAAGGCTTATTTAACTGTACAGTTCCTGGTATACTTTTTTCAGTTCCGGATTTTCCCGTAAAATTTCCATGGAGATCTCCGCATGGCCTTTGGTGTATCCGTTCCCGATGATCATCGTGGTATCTCTCCCAACACCTTCCGCTCCTAAAGCGGCTTTGGTGAAGTTGGTCGCCATGGAGAAGAAGTACACCAGACCGTCGGTTTTCGCAGCTAAAATACTGGCCATTTCCGTATTATTGACGTTTACGCAGTTAATGACCACATCGGCCATCTCTCCGTTGGTTGCTTCAGAAATCCCATCCCGAACCGCCAGGGCATCGGTTGCATCCACGGCTAAATATTCATCGGCTAGCTTTAAGTTTTTCGGTCTTTGAAGGGATTTTTCACTATGACCCAGACAAATCACCTTTCCTGTCACTCCCGCTCTTTTCTTTGCTTCATGGAGGCATAGCATTCCGGATTTACCGGCGCCCCCGATGACCGCCACGGTGTGTCCCGGTTGCACAAGTTTTGCAGTTTGCGCCGGGGCTCCCGCCACGTCCAACACGGATAGAGCTAGGTTTTGAGGGAGATCCTCGGGCAGTACCGCATAAATTCCTGATTCAAATAAAATAGCCTTCCCCGTAATATCCACCTGATCAATATCAATTCGAACCTCGTGGATTTCGTCGATCACCAAGGGAGTTAGGGACAGGGATACCAAGGTGGCAATTTTATCCCCTTCCTTTAGATCCACTTTTTCCTTTAGGGCGGAACCGATTTTTTCCACGGTACCGATTAACATGCCTCCGGATCCGGTGACGGGATTTTGGTGTTTCCCTCTTTCCGCCACAATGTCCTTCATGATTTCCTTGATTTTTTCAACGTCTCCCCCGGCCTGTTCTTTAATCTGAGTAAAACTGGCAGAGTCTACGTTTAAGGTCTCCACATTGATTCGAATCTCATTATTATAAATCTCCATATCGTTATCAATTTTTGTTGCCGGTTGTGGCAGTACCCCTTTTGGTTCTAATACTCGGTGGGTTCCCAAGGAACATCCTTTTTTTTCCATTGTAATCCTCCTTTGTTTTTTTCATATTTTTTCTTATTTTTCATTTTATGATCATGGATTCTGACAGACCGAATTATTTATTCCATCCTCTATCTACATTGCAATTTCTATGCCAAGTTTATAACAATCTTTTTCTTTTGATTTTTATCATGTAATTATCTTTTCCTTCCTCATTAACGGCGGTTTTCAGCCTATGTTTCTTTTTCCTTCATCCTTCCCATGGAAGTTTTCAGTCTCGGGATTTTCTTGAAATTGAAAAAAACCGCCCATTATTCAGCGGTTATTCCATGTTTTTTGATCTTATATTGTAAAGTTTGTCTTGGAATTTTCAGTAATTTCGCAGCTTTTGTAACGTTTCCCCCGGTTTCTTTAAGAGCATCCCGTATAAATTGTTTTTCCCAATTTTTTATGCTTTTTTTCAGGGAAAAATCAAAAATATCTTTTTGCCGACCTTCTTCTCCAAACAGGGCTAAATGATTGGGTAAGTCTTCCTCTGTAATATAGCTGCCGTCAATCATGTTCATGGCACCCTCAAGAATATTTTCCAACTCCCGAATATTTCCCGGCCAATGGTACCGGTAAAAGGTCTGGAGTACTCCGTTGGTTACGCCCTTAACATTTTTGCCCAGCCGACGATTGAACTTACGAATAAAATACTGCACCAACCCTTTAATATCCTCTTTCCGTTCCACTAAATTGGGTATGCGAAAAGAAACCACGCTGAGGCGGTAAAATAAATCATCTCGTATTTTCCGCTCTTTCATGGCATGGTAAGGGTCCATATTCATGGCTGCAATGATGCGGACATCCACTTTTCTCGTTTTAATATCCCCCACCCGGCGAATTCTTCCTTCCTCCAGTACCCGAAGAAGCTTTGCCTGAAGCTCGATGGGCATGGAATTGATCTCATCCAGAAATAGGGTGCCTCCATTGGCCAACTCAAAGAGGCCGGGCCGATTATCCGCATCGGTAAAGCTCCCTTTAACGGTTCCGAATAAAATACTCTCTAATAAGGATCCCGGTATGGCCGCGCAGTTTTGAGCCACGAAGGGCTTATCCCTTCGTTTACTGGCATTATGGATGGCCTGTACAATCAGCTCTTTTCCCGTTCCCGTATTTCCGTAAACAATGACCGAGGAGTCATTTTCCGCAGCTTTCATGGCTTTTCGCTTGAGTTCTACAATTTCCGCCGTGCTTCCGATGATGTCGTTAAAGGTGTATCGTGCAGTTCCCCGCTTTTCGTCCAGGTCTTTCGGCTCTTCATAATAAAGTTCTTTCTGAAGGTCCACTAATTGTTCGGAAAGAGCCCGCACCTTGGTGATATCCCTGGATATTTCAATGGCTCCCATAACGTGACCGTTTTCTATAATGGGAATGGAGGTATTGATCGTGGTGATTTTGTTCCCCTTAAAATTTAAAAATTCCTGTTTTACATCGTATATAGGTTCTCCGGTACGGAGGACCTGCAGCAGGGTGCTGGTTTTATCCGTCAGGGAGGGATAGACACTGAGAATATGCTTCCCCGTGACTTCCTCTTGATCGATGTCCTCCATTACTAAGGCTATATCGTTAGAATAGAGAATTTTCCCCCGGTTATCAATAATTTGAACCCCTTCATCGATATTGTTCAATATGGTATCCACGGTATCTCTCGCAAAGTAATTTTCCACTAAACCACCGCCTATTTTTCAGCATCACTTTATCATATTCGCCTAATTTTAAGCAAATTGTATCACCTTGTTTAATAAAATACAAGTTTCTTTTCTCATTATACCACACTATAGGATAATCCAAAATTAATAAGCTGAATTTTCCATGAATTCACAAGATCCATGCTAAATAAACATGATGAAAAACCCCCTCACAAAGATCTAAGTGGATTTTTCCAATAGACTATGCATTGGGGCCTTTCCATCCTGAATTGTGGACTTTCTCCAACGGATAGTTTCTTTTCTCTGCTACCAGCCCGTTGCCTTCCCCATAAACAGGATACTGTCCGCTTCCTCATTGGCAATGACAAAGAGGAAGGGCCGGTCCGCAATAAAGCTCAAAGGTTCCGGAGCTCCGGATTCCTCCATTATCACAACGGTTGCCGCCGCGGCTTCGCTGCCCTGCTCATTTACTTCGATGACCGCTTTATGAAGCACTTCTTCAATGAAAATTCCCGGTCGAATGCCCTCAAAGTCGGCATCCATGTCAAAAGCGTCTACCATACCTAATCTTACCAAGGCATCCTTTAAGGATTTAATCCCGTATTCCATTTCAAACCGGGGAATCTGCAGTTCCACATCCCGGGTTGTTGCAATACTCTCCTTGATTTCCTGCCACTGCTTGTTATTCATGGTACTTACGAATTCGTTAATGTCCCCGCCGTCCTTGGGCATAATCGCATACATGGCGGTATTTTCCTTCTCGCCATAGGGCATTCGTACACTTTTATAGTGATCCCCTTCGCCGTATTCCACTTCACCGTTACGTTTCATCATCATAATATCCTGAACCTCCCCGGTGATGGTTGTAAACTCCCCTTCAAAACTTTGCTCCTCATCAAAGGGTTCAGTCCAATCTCCTTTAAAGTAAATGGCGTTGATCAAATACATGATCACATCCGGGGGTATGGGACCTTCCAGCATCTCTTCAATTTTTCCCTCGGTGGCGTCCCCAATCCATTCATTAATAATATCCGCCGCCTCTTCTCTGGAAAAATCCATTTCTTCCACCATGGCGTTAAAGACCTGTTGATTCACTTCTAAAAAGTCTTCTTCTATAGCCTCTCCTTCCCGATACCAAATGGAGTTGGCAATATTCAGATCAATATCGGGGTCCATGGCCACCAGATATTTTAAAAACTCTTCATAACTTTCCCGTAACAGCTCCTCCTCTATCCCGGCGTATCCTAGGACTTCCGCCATCTCTTCTCTCGTCTTTCCCCCGGCTCCCTGATAGGTCATGGAAAGGGCAGTGGAAATACTGATGGGGGAGATGAAAATATTTTCATCTTCATCCTCTTTATTTAACTCTTTCATGATGTTCCAGGCAAACTCGTTGTTCCCCTCAATAAATTCATTGCTCACTTTAGTCTCATCGTATTCATGGGCCGCCTCGCCACCGGGTAACAAATCGCAACCGGCCAGGGCTAAAATCAAGATCAGGGCGACTCCCGCCAAAACTGTCTTTTTCATAGTATCTTCTCCTCTCATGATTTCGACTTATTAATAAGACGACACTCCTTCAGTCTTTGTTCCGATGAGAAATCCCCTTTTGAAAAAAATATTTTTCAAATGAGTACAAACTCAATACGAATACATTGAAAAAGATGATACAATAGTTAAGGATTTAAAAAAAATCAATCATCCCGTTATAAAAGCCATCACCGACAAAAATACTTTAGGAGGCACGCACATGTCATTATTGGAAGCCATTATACTCGGCATCGTTCAAGGAATTACCGAATTTTTACCGGTCAGCAGTTCCGGTCATCTAGCCTTAACCCAGTTTCTTTTAGGCACCCCCGAGGACCAAATATTTTTCCTCACTGTGATGTTACATATCGGAACCATCTTTTCCGTCTTAGTGGTGTACTGGACGGACCTGTACAATATTACCCTGGAATTCTTTAAAATGTGTTGGGATGGAGTTCGGGGAAGAGGGTTGGGGCTGGATAATATTTATCGGAGGCTGGGGTTATTGATCATTGTGGGGAGTATTCCTACAGCGTTGATGGGCATTTTACTCAAGGACATATTTTCCGAAGTCTATACCTCTCAGCGGGTAATCGGTGTTGCCCTCCTGGTTACGGGGACCCTTCTTTGGACCTCGGAACGGATGCAGAAATTTCAATCCAACAAAAAAGCCTTACAGGAAATGACCTGGATAAACGCCGTTGTAATCGGCCTTTTCCAAGGACTTGCCATTACCCCGGGAATGTCCCGTTCGGGAGCTACCATCTCCGGCGCCTTGTTTCAGGGAATCAACAAAGATACGGCCACCCGTTATTCTTTCCTGTTGTCCTTACCGGTAATTGTGGGGGCCACGCTGTTGGAATCCCGGGACGCACTGGCCTACGGCACCGGGGATATTTCATTAGCTATGCTCCTCGTCGGTATTTTCACTTCCTTTGTGGCGGGAGTCTTTGCGATTCGAACCTTAATTCGAATGATCTCCAAGGGTAATCTATATTACTTCTCCTACTACACCTGGACACTGGGTACCGGCGCCATTATTTTATCCTTTCTTTAGTTCTCAAAGCTTTTAGCTCTCCTAGAAAACCATATTATAAAGCCTTGAAAAACTCATGGAAATCCCTATTTTCCCAAAGGAAACTCATGAATAATGGGATATACCAGTTTCCCGCTTATTCGTGTACTCTCCATGAGGGCGATGGAAGATACTTCCATAGAAACTTTTTCACCTTTTAATGCGTCCTGCAAATAGGCTTCATCGGAAGAAGAAAGTTGCACTTTTCGCCCAAAGGTCATATGGGGACGAAAAGGGCGGTTTTCTTTTTTATAGCCTATTTCTTCAAGGGCTCCTTCAATTTTTCCCTGGAGGTCCTTTACAGATACCTCTCCTTGCTGAACCCCCAACCATGGGATACAGGTTTTTCCCTTGGGAAAAGTACCAAAGCCTTGAAGCTCCAGTTTAAAGGAAGGGACTCCTTGAGTCTCCTTCTTTAAGACCTCGATGATCTCTTTAAGTTTTTCCTCTTCTATTTCCCCTATGTATTTCAAGGTCAGATGGAAATTCTCAGGATCCGCAAAACGGCCGCCTTCACTTTTTTCTTTCACGGATTTTTGAATTTTTCCAAGTCTTTTTTTGTCTTTCTCCTTAAAGGGGATCCCTACAAAAATTCGCATACCCTCACTCCTCGTTTCCTCTGTTTATGATTACTTAATTTCCGTAGTCCAAACTTACTTTTTCATACGGTTTAATTGAGCTATCCTGATGCTGAAACTTCATAACTTTTTTGATGTTTACCCTCTGATTTTCATGCTAATCAATTAACTTTCAATGAAAAAAACTACATCAAAAAACAAAAGTCCCCGGATATAAAACCCGAAGACATTTGTTTTTAAATTATGTTTTTTTGTTTATTCCAACCGTGATAATGCCCGGGACTTGCTCCCCGAGAGGGTTAGCTCAGCAATTTCACAAAAATACGATAGGCCTTTTCAATAATCTCCTCTTGATTATAGGCCGCTCTTTTTGAAAAAACCCTTTCATTGGCGAACTGATCTTCATAGATGAGCACACACATAATAGCGCTGTTTACTGCAAAGTACCAGTCGAAAACCTCCGGTTTTTCTTGAATAATCCCCTTTGCAAGGCTTTTGTCCACGATTTTTTCATATAAACGGATAACTTTCTTTTGAATTTCCTCGTTGTTTTTTTCCATCAGCTGATGCAGGGAATCCACCGAATTTTCGCTGGATTTACCGAGCATCAGAAAACCCATAAAAACCTGGTGTTTCTTTTCCATCATGGGAAAGATGTTTCGAAGGATGCTTCGAAAGCTCTTTTCAAAGCTTTCATTTTCGTCTAAAATGTCTTCCAAATCCTGAACCCAGCCCTTGATCATATAGGCAATGGCCTCGGAGATAACCTCTTCCTTACTGGTAAAGTACTCGTAAATGGTACCCTTTCCGATATTGGCTTTTTTCGCGATATCTCCGACTTTGATCTGGGTCAACTGATAATTATCCTCTATCAGGCTAAGGGTCGCCTCATAGATCAATTCTTTTTTACTCTTCACCATGATTTACTCCGACCTCCTTGGAACGATACTCTTTACGATTTAGTATATCATAGAGCACCGGAATAAGAATCAGGGTTAACAGGGTTGCGTATATCAATCCTCCCACCGCGGTAATGGCCATGGGCTGAATCATTTCCACACCTTGTCCCACACCGATGGTTAGGGTGGATAGGGCAATGATTGTGGTAAGGGCTGTCATAACGATGGGTCGAAGTCTAATTTGTCCCGCTATAATTATGGCTTCCCGTTTTTCCATTCCCCCTTCTCTACGTTTATTGATATAATCCACGAATACAATTCCGTTATTTACCACAATTCCCGACAGAATAATCAATCCGAGAAACGCAATAATACTAACGGGATTTCCCGTAACAATCAACGCTAAGAAACCTCCCGTAAAAGCCAGGGGAATGGTAAACATGACGATAAAGGGTGATAATAGAGATTGGAACTGAGCTACCATAATCAGGTAGATAAATATCACCCCGAGACCCAGCATTAGGAACAGGTCCTCGAAAGAGTCCATAATCAGCTCAATTTCTCCTCCCATTTCGAAACGGTAACCTTCGGGCATTGGGTATTCTTCCAAGGCCTCTTCGATCTCATTATTCACCAGACCAATGTTGTATCCCCTCTCTAAATCCGCGCTTACGGTTACATATCGTTGTTGATTGGAACGACTGATGGAAGAAAATCCTACAGTTTCCTCAATGCTTGCAATATCCGTAATAAGAACCTCTCCCCCTTGGGAGTTTTCTATGGTAAGTCCTTCTAAGTCCTCATATTCTGCACCCTCTAAGCTGTCTTCATCATAGACATAAATATCATAGTCATCAATTCCTATACTAAGGGTTGTTGCTGAACTGACACCTTCCAATAACTCGCTGACTTCCATATATACCTGGGCGACGGTTAATCCTTCTGTAATGGCCGCCTCTTTATCTACAGTGATGCTGAACTCCGGCGCTCCGTTTTCTACACCGTCAGAGACGTCCATCGTCCCCTCAACACCTTCCACAATGCCTGCAACATCCTGGGCAGTGGCTCTTAAGGTATCCAGGTCTCTTCCGTAGATGTCAATGGAAACCGCACCGCCCCCAAGCATGGCCATATCCATACTGTCGTCATCCACAGTAATTTCCGAATCAAAGCTTTCGGACATGTCCCGAATTTCCTGGGCAACTTCCTGGGTGGTTTTATCAATATTTTCATAAAGGAGAACGTACATGGAAAGGCTCTCCAGGGAGCCGCCTCCCATCCCTAACATTCCGAAACCGCCGCCTCCCATAAAGGCGCCTACGGTCTCCACTTCCTCCAGGGCATAGATTTCCGCCATGATTTCATCGGCCTTAGCCGTTAGCTCTTCAAAGGTGGAGCCCTCGGGGAAGGCTACATCTACGGAAAGCTCTCCGGTATCCATCGGGGGAATGAACTCGGTCCCCAAACTGAATGAACCGTATACGCTTCCTACAAACAGCAACACTGCCAGTACAATGACTACCCACTTTCTTCTTAGGGATGCACCCAGTATCTTTCCATAACCGTTTTTTACTTTTTCCAACAGCTTGTATTCCTTCGGCTCTCCTTTATCCATGATTCTTGATGAGATCATGGGAACCAGGGTCAGGGACACCAATAAGCTGGCAAGTAGAGAGTATGCAATGGTAAGACCCATATCCGTAAATATCTGTCTTGCGATTCCATCGGTAAAAAGAATGGGAACAAATACGGAGATCGTGGTCAGCGTTGATGCCGTAATAGCTCCCGCCACCTGCTTTGCTCCGTCAATAGCGGCTTCTTTCGAACTTCTTCCTTCATTTTTCATCCGGTAGATATTTTCAATCACCACGATGGAGTTATCCACCAGCATCCCGACGCCCAGGGCGAGACCGCTCATGGAAATAATATTCAAGGTAACCCCGCTAAAATACATGGCCACAAAGGCGAAAACCAGGCTTATGGGAATGGCCAGGGCAATGGTAATCGAGGGTTTTAAATCCTTTAAAAAGATGATCAGAATCAGGATAGCCAGTACCGCCCCGATAATTAGGTTCATGGAAATCGAAGAAATTACCATATTCACAATTTCGCCCTGATCCATTAGAGCTATGATGCTGATGGCGGAGTTATCCTCCATAATTCCATCCATTTTTGCCCGCAGACTGTCGGCAACAGCAGCGGTAGAGTATCCCGTTTGTTTTTGGATATCTAAAATAATGGCGTCTTCACCGTTGACTTTTGCATAGGACTCTTCGGTACTGTCGATCATGTTGATCTCAGCCACATCTTCTAAGGAATAGGCCGGAACCCCTTCCATAATAGACGGGAGAATTATCAGTTGTCGAAGTTCTTCTAAATCTTCAATTTCATCCCCTACTCTGACCAGATAATTCATATCAGCTTCCAGCACATAGCCGGCGGGAAGTCCGAAGTTCTGTCCGCTTAAAATTCCTGCGATCATATCCTTTGTAATTTCTATTTCGCCATTTTCCATTCCCCCATTATCCAGGGCAGGGTCTACTTCAGGACCCTCTTCAGCCAAGCCTTCGCCGGAAGGTTCTTCCATGTCACCCTCGGGCAATGCTCCCATTTGTTCTATCATGGCTTCCTGGATTTCTTCATTAACCGCAGCGATTTTTTCTTCCTGCAATACTACTTCAATCTGAAAATCTCCCAGTCCCGAAGCATTGACCGAGGCTACCCCTTCGATGCTTTCAAGCCGGGGCATCACATCATCTTCAACGACACTGGTGGCTTCTGTAATAGACAATCCCTCTACGGAGACCGACGACACCATGATCGGTAGCATATCGGGATTCAGCCGAATAATATTGGAGGAACCTACATCGTCGGGCATTCCTGCCGAGAGCATATCCAAATTCTCCCGCATTTCAATAAGCACACTGTCCATATTCGCCGATTCTTCAAATTCCAGGATCAGAATCGACATATTTTCCCGGGAGATGGAGCTGATGGAGCTGATGTTTGTCACAGTGGCCATGGTCTGCTCCATGGGCTGAGTAACGGCGTTTTCCACCTCTTCGGGACTGGCTCCGATATAAGGGGTGGTTACCACCGTCACGGGTAAATCAATATTCGGTAATAGCTCCAAGTTCATCCCCGTTAAAGACACTGCTCCGAGTATTGCAATTATTACTACCGCTACCACAATGGTATAGGGTTTTCGTACACTGAATGCTGATAACATATTTTCCACTCCGTTTCTTATTATTGTTTATTTCAATTGTAATATTCAATCCTTCTTTTCGAATAAGCATATCAGAGAAACATGAACTGCTTGTGAACTATTAAGAATTTTTTTCAATAAGTACTGACTGGTCGGTCAGTTTTTAGATTATACCTTCCCATACTGGATTTGTCAATCGTTCCAATAGATTTTTCCACTCCTTAAAAATTGCCGCCACCATAGACAGGTTTTTCCATTAATGATAGAATTGATTTAATATTTAGAAAACACAATCGCAAAAAAATTAATTTTACAAAGGATGTTTTACCAATGAACAAAACCGTGCTAGGCATGTTGCTCATCACCGGAATTTTATGTATTTATGCCTTGATCTCAGGGGGGGCGCCTTTGGTAGGGGAAGCCCTTCTTGTTGCTGCAACAACTTTTATTAGTATCATCCCTATTTTAATTGTGGCCTTTCTCCTGGCGGGACTTATTTCCACTTTGATTTCAAAGGATATGGCCTCCAAATGGCTCGGGAAGGAAGCAGGATGGAAAGGTCCTTTTTACGGAGCCCTGATGGGAGCCGTGGTTCCCGGAGGCCCCTTCTTTTTTTACCCACTGATGGCAACCCTTCTAAACTCGGGAGCAAACCTTGGTACCATGCTCAGCTTTGTGGCATCCAAGAGCCTATGGAATATTGCTCGAATTCCTATTGAAATCGCCTTCGTGGGCATTGAACTGACCTTAATCCGATTCCTGGTTACTTTTGGAATTCCGGTGTTGGTAGGAACCGCCGTTAATATTTTCTTGCCTAATTACACCGATAAAGTACGGGAAGACATCATGGCCCTTCAGTTAAAGCTCTCAAAGGAAAGCAAGGAGGGGCAACATGACTAATGCTTTTTATACCTTAACCATTATGGCGGTGATCCTTTTTGTGATCGCTTATCGCAAAAATAAACACGGAGAAAGCATTAGTGAAGCTCGAAGAATGTTCATAAGCACCCTTCCCCTGCTATTGCTGGCCTTTACCATCGTAGGTTTTATTGAGGTTTTGGTTCCGAAAGAGGCCCTGCAGGACTGGCTGGGACCGGAGTCGGGATGGCGGGGTCTTGTCATTGGTCCCCTGATTGGGGCAATCGTTCAGGGCGGTCCCTTTGCTTTTTTCCCTTTGTTCGATTCCATATTCCGAGACAGTGTCACCATCGGTACGGCTGTTGCCATGATCAGTGCCTGGGGAATGATCAATATCGGTCATCTTCCCTATGAGTTTGCCTTTTTAGGGTATCGGTTTGTTCTAATAAAATACAGTATTTATGTCACTCTGCCCACCTTAGCCGGTCTTCTTGCCCACTTGATCTTCGGTGCCTAAATTTTTCCGTTAAAAAACCCCATTGCTATGTAGCAATGGGGTCTTTTAATATGTGCAACCGGCTGTCATATTCTTTTGATAAAAGAATGAAGACCCTTGGCTTTGCGTCCTTACCTTTCGGTAAGTTTGCCCGATAAAAATATGTGCATACCTTTGATGCCATAATGAGTTCATATAAGTCAAGTTCATTATATAAGAATATTTATTATTTGTCCAGCCATTTTTATTATATTATTTTCTATTCTTTTGTTTTTTTCTTCCACTACGCCAGCTACTTAGGGCCATGGTGATCACCCCGAGAAAAAAAGAACCTAGCATTACAATGATCAAGGGCATATCCACATTGGTAAAAACAAAACTGATGGAAACTTCCTGGGTATTCACCACCGCAAATACGGCAAAGGCGAACAGTAAAATAAAGGCGATTACAATTTGGGGATTGATTATTTTTCCCCCGGCCTCCCTTGTGCTTTGGTCATCACTTTCCGTTTTATTCCCTTGTTTTTCATCCTTCACGGATGACGCTTCCTGTTCTTTTGACATCAATCGATCCCTCCCTG
>Ga0207421_10002127_pt1 | contig 24913 bp, 28 predicted proteins | sample SodLakKL_010_SED_4_FD_187542 | JGI IMG/M metagenome (GOLD analysis project Ga0207421, IMG submission 187542) | Alkaline sediment microbial communities from Lake Tanatar, Kulunda Steppe, Russia - 8KL_010_SED (SPAdes) (version 2) | ecosystem: Environmental > Aquatic > Non-marine Saline and... | reverse complement strand
ACATAAAGATAAAATTAATTGGATATCTATTTCAATACATCAAAACCTTTCAGAATCTCTTATAGAAAGACACAAAGATAAAGTTGATTGGGAATGTATTTCACAATGTCAATTATTCTCTGAGTCTTTTATTGAAAAATATCAAAATAAAATTAATATAGATCTTTATAATAAAGCTAATGAATCTTTTATTAAAAAGTCTCATAGAGTAAAAGAATATGTCAAAAAAAATAATCTGTATTGTGATGCTGATAATTTTTATGCTTATATCCCTCTTACTATGCAAGGAAAATTAGAAGAATATATAAAACCAATTGTTTATAAAAAAAATGTTTATTATAATAGTAATAAAACTGAACCTTATTATGTATATGCTAAAAATAAAAATAAAAATTATGTTTTTTATTATCCTGTCAAAATTAAAATTAATGATTGGGGGTATGAAATGATTAATGATAGTGAAAAGTGTTGTGTAAGAGGTTTTACTATTATTGATGATGTCCCTCAAAAACAAAATGTAAATAAATTTCAATTATTAGAAATCTGAAACACTAAGGGTCAGAAATAGAAATGGATAAACCGTTAAATGGACATAAAGAGTTATCAGAAGATATTGGATATAATTCAAAAAGTGACATGGATTGGATGATTATATCAAGATATCAAGATCTCCCAGAAGAACTTATTGAAAAATATCAAGATAGAGTTGACTGGGCAGGGATTTGTCAATCTCAAATTCTTTCAGAACATTTTATAGAAAAGTATAAAAATAAAGTAGACTGGCATTGGATATCAGCAAATCAAATATTATCAGAATCGTTCATAGAAAAACATAAAGACAAAATTGATTGGCAAAGCATTTCTTTTAATCAAATTCTTTCTGAAGAATTTATTGAAAAGTATAAACGGAAAATAAGTTGGAGTATTATATCACAATATCAGATTCTTTCTGAAGAATTGATTGAAAGACATAAAAATAAAGTAAATTGGACAGCGATTTCAATACATCAAAACCTTTCAGAATCATTTATCGAAAAACATAAAAATAAATTTGATTGGGTATTAATATCAAGATATCAAAATCTTTCAGAATCATTTATAGAAGAACATAAAGATAAAATTGATTGGTTGTATGTTCCTAAGATACAAGGTCTTTCAGAACCTTTTATAAAAAAATATAAAAAGAAGATTGATATGCGATGTTTTAATCAATATCATAAATCATTTTTTCAAAAATGGAAAGAAATACAACGATATGCGAAAAAAAGAAATTTATATTATGATGAACGGTTTCTTTATGCATATGTTGAATTTACAAAGCATCATAAGTTGTCTAATTTTATTAAACCATATATTTATAATAAAAATAACTATTATTATAAATTAGATATATGTGAAAGATTACATCTTTATAGTGAAAAAATAAGAAAATATGATAAACTTATTAGAATTAAAATAGATGATTGGTTGTGTTGCTTTCATTCGGGCTTTGACGGCTTTGACGGTTTTATGTTTGCTCCTGATGACAACAGTCTTAGAATTAAGGGTTTTACTATTGTAGATACTATTCCTAAAAAACAAAGTGTAAATAAATATAAATTGCTTGAAATCTAATTTTCGCGGAAATCACTGATCAAAGAAAATTACTATGACAAAAACAATAAATACAATTGAAGAACTACTAAGAAATACTGGATATAATTCAGAAGAAGATATAGACTGGACAGTAATATCTGTAAAATATATCCTTTCAGAAGAATTTATTGAAAAATATCAAAATAAAGTTAATTGGTATTATGTATCAGTAAATCAATTTTTTTCTGAATTCTTCATAGAAAAATATCAAGATAAGGTTGACTGGAGTCGTATTTCAGATTTTCAAATATTATCTGAATCTTTTATTGAAAAACATAAAAATAGAATTAATTGGTTTTTAATTTCAGCAAGTCAAAAACTTTCAGAGAAATTTATTGAGAAATATAGGGAAAAGGTTGATTGGTATCTAATTTCAAAACATCAAATTCTTTCTGAATCTTTTATAGAAAAATATGAAGATAAAATTTATTGGGAATATGTGGCACAATGTCAAATCCTTTCTGAATCCTTTATAGAAAAATATCGAGATAAACTTGATTGGTATTGGGTGTCAAGAAGACAACATCTTTCAGAATTTTTTATGGATAAACATCGTGATAAAGTTTGGTGGTATTATATATCAGCAAATCAAAATCTTTCAGAAGAATTTATTGAAAAATATGAAGATAGAATGGATTGGATGGGTATTTCTGAATATCAAATTCTTTCTGAATCTTTTATGGAAAAACATAAAGATAAAATTAACTGGATGAATATATCAGCATACCAAGTTCTTTCAGAACCTTTTATGGAAAAACATAAAGATAAAATTTATTGGACATATATATCTCAATATCAAATCCTTTCTGAGCCTTTTATCGAAAAACATAAAAAGTTTGTTAACTGGTACGGAATATCTCAATATCAAAATCTTTCAGAAGAATTTATTGAAAAATTTAAAGATGAAATTGTGTGGAATACTCTAGTAAAATCTCAAACTCTTTCTGAATATTTTATTGAGAAGTATAAAGATAAAATAAATATAAGTTTATATAATGAATATCATAAATCTTTTTTTCGGAAATTTAATGAAATAAAAGAGTGTGCTAAAAAACACTGTTTATATTATAATAATAAATATCTTTATGGATATGTTAAATTTGATAGACAAAATAGATTGTTAAATTGTCATAAGTCTATTGTCTATGACACAATAAATTATTATTATACGATTTTTCCTTATGAAAGTATAAGATTATCAAATAAAAAAGTAGACCAAGATGATAAATTGATCAGAATCCGAATTGAGGATTTTGTAGGAAGTTGTTATGAATATAATTATATTGATGTTAAAGGTTTTACTATTGTAAATAAATTACCTGAAAAACAAGATATAAATAAATTTCAATTATTGGAAGTTTAATCACACTTAAAAGTATTATGATAAAACAAATAAATACAATAGAAGAACTATTAGAAAATACTAAATATAAGTCAGAAAAAGATATTGACTGGATGGTAGTTTTAATAAATCAAAAACTTTCAGAATCTTTTATAGAAAAATATAAAGATAAAATGAACTGGAATTTAATATCAGAATATCAAACTCTTTCTGAACCTTTCATAGAAAAATATAAAAATTATATTAACTGGAAACTTATATCAGGATGTCAAACTCTTTCTGAATCTTTTATAGAAAAATATAAAAGGAAAGTAAATTGGATGACAATATCAGAGTCTCAATCTCTTTCTGAATATTTTATTGAAAAATATAAAAAGAAAGTGAGTTGGTATCATGTTTCACAATGTCAAATTCTTTCAGAATCATTTATTGAAAAGTATAAAGACAAACTTGATTGGGATATGATGTCTCAATATCAAATTTTTTCAGAGTCTTTTATTGAAAAATATGAAAATAGAGTTAACTGGTATTGGGTATCAGTAAACCAAATACTTTCAGAGTCTTTTATCGAAAAATATAAAAATAAAGTTAATTGGGATGAGATTTCAGCACATCAAAATCTTTCTGAATCTTTCATTAAAAAACATAAAAATAAAGTTGACATTGATCTATATAATGAAGTTAATAAATCTTTTATTCAAAAATTTAATGAAATAGAACAATATGCCAAAAAATTTAATTTATATTTTGATGGTTATTATATTTATGGATATATTCAATTTACAAATGTAGATAGATTATTGGGCTTTAATAAACCTGTAAGATATGATAAAGTTAATTGTAATTATAAATTTCATATGTGGGAACTTATGGTAATGAAAAATAAAATAAATTATAAATATGATAAATTTGTTAAAATAAGTATTGATGACTGGATAACATATAATTTTGAATATGATATTCTTTATATTAAAGGTTTTACCATTATAAATAAATTACCTAAAAAACAGGATATAAATAAATTTCAGTTATTAGAAGTTTAATTGTATTTAAAAGTATTATGACAAGACAAATTAACACAATTAAGGAATTATTAGAAAACACTGAATATAAGTCAGAAAAAGATATAGACTGGATATATATATCAGCTAGCTGTGAACTTTCAGAATTTTTTATAGAAAAACATAATAATAAAATGAGTTGGAATTTTATGTCAGAATGTCAAACTCTTTCAGAAGAATTTATTGAAAGATATAAAGACAAAGTAAGCTGGTATTGGATATTGAAATCGCAAGTTCTCTCGGAAAACTTTATAAGAAAACATGAGAATAAAATATCATCATGGTCATCTGTTTCAAAATTTCAAATTCTTTCTGAATCTTTTATAGAGGAATATAAAGATCTTGTAGATTGGATAAATATATCAAAATATCAGATTCTTTCAGAACCTTTTATAGAAAAATATAAAAATAAAGTTGACTGGTTTTGTGTGGCATGTCATCAAATACTTTCAGAACCTTTTATAGAAAAATATAAAAATAAAATAGATTTAAGGTATGCTTTTGAATATCAAGATGTATCTAAATATTTTATAAAAAAATATAAAAATGAAGTTGATTTAGATCTATATTATTATAGCCATATATCTTTTATAAAGAAATGGACTAAAATACAAAAATTTGCTGAAAAAAATAATTTATATTATGACAGTGAATATATTTATGGTTATACTGATTTTACTTCTAAACATAGGTTATTGGATTTTAATAAACCCACAATTTATAATAAAGTGAATTATTATTATAAATGTTATTTATGGGAAGCAATAAATCTAAAAAATAAGAAAGAACATAATCCTTGTAAACTTCTTAAAATAAAAATAAAAGATATCATAAATACTAAACGTAGTTTACCAGACTGGATTTATGTAAAAGGTTTTACTATCATCGATAATCTACCTAAAAAAGAAAATATAAATAGATATAAATTAATAGAGATTTGATTTTTTGAAAATTACTGATCGAAAAATATTATTATGGCAAGACCAATATATACATTTGAAGATTTATTACTACATATTAATATGAATCAAAATATAGATGAAAATATTGATATTATTGATTGGAGAAAAGTTTCTAGGTCTTCTTATTTAATATTGTCAGAAAATTTTATTAAAAAATTTTTCAAAAAATTAGATATGGAACTAGTCACTAGATTTCATAAACTTTCAGAAAACTTTATAAGAGAATTTCAAAATGAACTTGATTGGCATGATATAGGTCAATATCAAAAACTCTCTGAACCTTTTATCGAAGAATTTGAAGATAAAATTCCTTTTGTGCGTGTAGCTGTATATCAAACTATTTCAGAAGATTTTATTAGAAAATATAAAAATAAAATTAGTTTTGAATGTATTTCAAAATGTCAAAAACTTTCAGAATCTTTTATAGAAGAATTTAAAGATAAGGTTAATTGGTATTATATATCAGCATCTCAAAACCTTTCTGAAGAATTTATAGAAAAGTATCAAGATAAAATGAATTGGGATTCTATATCTGAATATCAACAACTTTCAGAAAATTTTATTGAAAAACATAAAAATAAAGTTAATTGGAGGTTTATATCAATATATCAAAAGCTTTCTGAACCTTTTATAAGAAAATATAAAGGCTATGTTCACTGGGATGTAATAATGGGATATCAACAACTTTCAGAAAATTTTATTAGAGAATTTCAAAAATATATTGATTGGACACCAGTAGCTAATTGTCAAATATTGTCAGAAGATTTTATTAGAGAATTTCAAGATAAATTGATATGGCATGGTATTTCTGAATCTCAAAAACTTTCAGAAAATTTTATAAAGGAATTTCGAGATAAAGTAAATTGGTCTTGTATTAGTAGATCTCAAAATTTATCTAATTCATTTTTACGAGAATTCCAAGATAAAATTGATATGGATATTTATAATCGCTTCCATAAATCTTATGATCAAAAATTAAAAGAAGCAATAATATTTTGTAAAAAAAATAATTTATATTATGATGAAAATTATATTTATTGCCATGTTGTATTTAGGAAAAGCAGTAGGTTATCTGTTTTTAAAAAACCTATTATTTATGATAAAATAAATTATTATTACAGGTTTTTTCCTTGGGAAAAAGTTCAATTAAATAATAAGCAAACAGATGAACATTATAAATTAGTAAAAATAAAAATTGATGATTGGATAGAAGAGAACCTGTGGCAAATAAAAACTAAGGGATTTACTATAATAAATAATATACCAAAAAAACAAGATATAAATAAGTATGAGTTAATAGAAATTTGATTTTTGTAGAAATTATCTAAAATGAAAAAACAAATAGATACAATTGAAGATCTCTTAGAAAATACTGGGTATAAATCAGAAGGAGATATTGAATGGGACTTTGTTATACAAAATAAAATTCTTTCAGAATCTTTTATTGAAAAATATCAAGGTAAATTGAGCTGGTGCCATATCTCAGAATGTCAAAATCTTTCAGAATCTTTTATTGAAAAATATAAAGATAAACTTAATTGGATATTAATATCTAAATATCAAAATCTTTCAGAGTCATTCATAGAAAAATATAAACGTGAAATAAGTTGGGATTTGATTTCAGCATTTCAAAATCTCTCTGAACGATTTATTGAGAAATATAAGGATTTAGTTTTGTGGAACTATATTTCAAAATATCAAAATCTTTCAGAAGAATTTATTAAAAAACATAAAAATAAAATTGATTTAAATTTATATAATAAATTTCATAAATCTTTTATTCAAAAATCCAATGAAATGGAAAAATATGCTGAAGAATTCAATTTATATTATGATTATCAATATATTTATGGTTATACTCTGTTTACATACCAAAGTAAATTGATTAATTTTAATAAGCCTATAATATGTGATAAAATAAATTACCATTATAAATGCCAATGGGAAAAAATAAAACTTAATAACTGTAAAAAATATGCATTTGATGAACTTATCAAAATAAGTGTTGATGATTGGATAACATATAATAATAAAAATAAATGCATCTATATCAAAGGATTCACTAGAATAAATAATATACCTGAAAAACAATATTGCAATAAATATAAATTACTTGAAATTTGATTTTCGCGGAAATCACTGATCAAAGAAAATAACTATGATAAAACAAATAAATACAATTGAAGAACTCTTAGAAAATACTGGGTATGAATCAGAAGGAGATATTGAATGGGACTTTGTTATACAAAATAAAATTCTTTCAGAATCTTTTATTGAAAAATATCAAGGTAAAATGGACTGGAACTTGATATCACAATACCAAGTTCTTTCAGAAAAATTTATTAAAAAATATCATAGTAAATTTAATTGGATATTAATATCAAAATATCAAAATCTTTCAGAGTCATTCATAGAAAAATGTAAAGGTAAAATGAGTTGGGATTTGATTTCAGCATTCCAAAAACTTTCAGAGAAATTTATTGAGAAACACGAAGATAAAGTTGATTGGAAATTCATATCAGCATTTCAAACCCTTTCAGAATCTTTTATTGAAAAACATAAAGATAAAATTGATATTAATGCTTATAACCAATTTCATAAATCTTTTATCCAAAAAACTAATGAAATAGAACAATATGCTAAACAAAATAATTTTTATTATAATTATCAATATATTTATGGTTATACTTTGTTTGCATACCAAAATAAATTGGTTAGTTTTAATAAGCCTATAACATATGATAAAATAAATCATTATTATAAATCTTATTGGGAAGGAATAGAACTTAATAACTATAAAAAATATGTTTGTGATAAACTTATTAAAATAAATATTGATGACTGGATAATAAGTCAACGTAATGATATCTATATCAAAGGATTTACTATAATAAAAAATATTCCAAAAAAACAAAATATAAATAAATATAGATTACTTGAAATTTAATTTTTGCAGAAACTATTCAAAATAATGTTATGAAGAAAGAAATAAATACAATTGAAGAACTACTAAGAAATGCTGGATATGATTCAGAAAAAAATATAGACTGGAAGAAGATATCAATATGGTGTGTTCTTTCAGAAGAGTTTATTGAAAAATATCAAAATAAAGTTAACTGGTTTTATATTTCAAAACATCAAATACTTTCAGAACCTTTTATTGAAAAATATAAAGATAAAGTTGAATGGTTTTATATATCACAATCTCAGGTTCTTTCAGAATCTTTTATCGAAAAATATAAAGATAAAATAAATTGGGAAAATATATCAAATTATCAAATTCTTTCTGAAGATTTTATAGAAAAATATTATGATAAAGTTGACTGGTATTACATTTCAAGATCCCAAATTCTTTCAGAACCTTTTATTGAAAAATATGAAAATAAATTTGATTGGGTATTTATTTCTATGCATCAAACTCTTTCTGAATCATTTATAGAAAAATTTGAAAAGAAAGTTGCTTGGATATGTGTTTCTAAATTCCAAAACCTTTCAAAAAAATTTGTAGAAAAATATAAAAGTGATGTGTATATTGATGAATATAATAAATGTTACAAATATTTTACTCAAAAATTTGATGAAATACAACGATTTAAAAATAATCACAATTTACATTTTGATTATCAATTTTTTTATGGATATGTTTCTTTTGATAGACAAAATAGACTAATTAGTTTTAATAAGCCTATAGTATTTGACAAAATTAATCACTATTATAAATTTCACTGGGAAAAAAGAAAGATTGATAGTGAAAGGCGATTTGCTTATGATAAACTTGTTAAAATCAGTATCAATGACTTGATAATATATGAAAGCAAATGTAATTCATTTTACATAAAAGGATTTACTGTTATAAACGATATACCAAAAAAACAATATTATAATAAATTTCAGTTAATAGAAATATAATTTTCGCAAAAATCACTGATCAAAGAAAATCACTATGATAAAAAAAATAAATACAATTGAAGAACTATTAGAGGAGTGTGGATATGAGTCAGAAAAGAATATTAAATGGACATATGTCTCAATGTATAAAAATCTTTCTGAACAATTTGTAGAAGAATATCAAAATAAAGTTTGTTGGGCATCTATATCAATATATCAAAAACTTTCTGAACCTTTTATTGAAAAATTTAAAGATAAAATTGACTGGTTTTATATTTCTAAATACCAGGTTCTTTCAGAACCATTCATAGAAAAATATAAAAATAAATTAAGCTGGAACTATATATCAAGAGAACAAGTTCTTTCTGAATCTTTTATTGAAAAATATCAATATAAAGTCGATTGGAACCATATATCTGAATATCAGACTCTTTCAGAATCTTTTATAGAAAAATATAGAAATAAAGTTGACTGGGATTTAATATCAAAATATCAAAATCTTTCTGAATCTTTTATATATGAATATGAAGATTGTGTTGATTGGGAACTTATATCAGTATATCAGATTCTTCCAGGATATTTCATTGAAAAATATAAAAATAAAATAAATTGGTTGAACATATCAATGTGTCAAAATTTATCTGAATCTTTTATTGAAAAATATAAAAATAAAGTTGACTGGGTAAATATATCAGTATATCAAATTCTTTCTGAAGATTTTATAGAAAAATTTGAAAATAAAGTTGTTTGGAGATGGATTTCTGAATGTCAAAGACTTTCTGAATCTTTTATTGAAAGACATAAAGATAAAGTTTATTGGGCATCTATATCTGAACATCAAACACTTTCTGAATCTTTTATAAAAAGACATGAAGATAAAATTAATTTTAATTTGTATAACCAATTTCATCAGTCTTTTATCCAAAAAATTGATGAAATGAAAAAATATGCTAAAGAAAATAATTTATATTTTGATGGCCATTATATTTATGGGTATAATGCTTTTACAAATCAAAATAAATTAGATATCTGTAATAAATCTGTGATTTATGATAAAATAGATTATCACTATAAATTTTATATGCGGGAATCTATAAAAATAAGAAATAAAAAAGAAAATAAATATGATAAACTTATTAAAATAAGTATTGATGATTGGATAAGATGTAGCTATGAGTTTGAATTTGATTATATTTATACTAAAGGATTTACTATTATTTCTAATATATCAGAAAAACAAAATATGAATAAGTATAAATTACTTGAAATATAATTTTTGCAGAAATCACTGATCAAAGAAAATTATTATGATAAAACAAATCAATACAATAGAAGAACTAATAAATAATATTGATTATGAATTAGAAGAAGATATTAACTGGACATATGTTTCAGTTAATTATAACCTCTCTGAGTCTTCTATTGAAAAATATAGTAATAAAGTTGACTGGCATTATATTTCAGAATGTCAAATGCTTTCAGAAGAATTTATAGAAAAATATAGAAAAGAAATAAGATGGGAATATATCTCACGATTCCAAAATCTTTCTGAAAATTTTATTGAAAAATATAAAGATTATGTCTGGTGGTCTTATATATCAACAAATCAAATACTTTCAGAATCTTTTATTGAAAAGTATAGAGATAAAGTTTATTGGAAATTAATATCTAAATCTCAAAATCTTTCTAAAGAATTTATAAAAAAATATGAAAATAGAATTGACATAAACCTCTATAATCAATTCCATAAATCTCCTATCCAGAAATTTAATGAAATACAGAAATTTGCTAAACAAAATAATTTATATCACGATTATAAATATATCTATGGATATGTTAAATTCACTAAACATGATAAATTAAATAACTTTAATAATAAACCAATAATATATGACAAAACAAATTATCATTATAAATTTCACTGGGAAAATATAAAACTTGATAGTGAAAAAAAAGATGTTTATGATAAACTCATTAAAATCAACATTAATGATTGGATAACATATGATGATAGATTTAATCATCTTTATATAAAAGGATTTACTATAATCTCTGATATGCCTAAAAAACAATATTGTAATAAGTACAAATTACTTGAAATTTAGTTTTCGCGAAAATCACTGATCGAAGAAAATGACTATGACAAAAAAAATAAATACAATAAAAGAATTATTACAAAATACTAAATATAAGTCAAAAAGAAATATTGAATGGATGATAGTTTCAATGGGTCAGAATCTTTCTGAACAATTTATAGAACAATATAAAGATAAAGTTGATTGGGATTACATTTCACAATTTCAAAATCTTTCAGAATCTTTTATAGAAAAATGTAAGAATTATGTTAACTGGGATTCTATATCAAGATATCAAAAACTTTCAGAATCTTTTATAGAGAAATATGAAGATAAAGTTTATTGGATAAATATATCAGCATATCAAGTCCTTTCTGAACCTTTCATAGAGAAATATAAAGACCAAGTTGATTGGAACTATATTTCTGAATGTCAAGAACTTTCAGGAAATTTTATTGAAAGATATAAAGATAAAGTTAATTGGTATTATATATCACAATTTCAAAATCTTTCTGAACAGTTTATGGAAAAACATAAAAATAAAATTATATGGTTTCTTGTTTCTAATAACCAAAAACTTTCAGAACCTTTTATCGAAAAGTATAAAAATAAAATAAATTTTGATTTTATATCAAAATATCAAATACTTTCAGAATCATTTATAGAAAAACATAAAAGGAAAATTAACTGGTATTTAATATCTATTTATCAAAATCTTTCTGAACCTTTTATAGAAAAATATGAAAATAGAGTTAATTGGTATTGTATCTCAAAATTTCAAACTCTTTCAGAACCTTTTATAGAAAAATATCAAAATAAAGTCGATTGGAATAATATTTCAGCACACCAAACATTATCAGAACCTTTTATAGAAAAATATAAAAATAAAATTAATATTAATCTTTATAATAAATTTCACAAATCTTTTATCCAAAGATATAATGAAATGAAAGAATATGCTAAACATCATAATCTCTACTATGATAATTATTATATCTATGGATATGTCCAATTTCCTAGTCATAACAAATTTTATAAATTCTTTAAATCTATTATAACTTATGATAAAATTAATTATTACTATAAATTTCATTGGGGAGAAATAAAGCTTGACAAAAAACAAAAAAATAAATATAATAAATTTGTTAAAATAAGTATTGATGACTGGGTGACATATAATGATAAGTTTGATTTTATCTATGATAATGTCTATGTTAAAGGGTTCACTATAATAAATAATATACCTGAAAAACAAAATATGAATAAGTATCAACTACTTGAATTTTGATTTTCGCGGAAGTTACTGATCAAAGAAAATAATATTGTGAAAAAACAAATAAATACAATTGAAGAATTGTTAGAAAATATTGCATGTGAATCAGAAAAAAGTATTGAATGGATGGTAGTTTCGATATGTCAAAATTTTTCAGAATCCTTTATAGAAAAATATCAAGATAAAATGAACTGGAACTTGATATCACAATACCAAATTCTTTCAGAACCTTTTATAAAAAAATACAAAGATAGGGTTAATTGGAAATTTATATCTGAATGTCAAAAACTTTCAGAATCTTTTATAGAAAGACACAAAGATAAAGTTGATTGGAATTATATTTCACAATTTCAAATCCTCTCTGAATCTTTTATTAATAAACATAAAGATAAAATTGATATTAATCTCTATAACCAATTTCATAAATCCTTTTTCCGAAAATTTAATGAAATACAAGAATATGCCGAACAAAATAATCTATATCACAATCATAAATATATCTATGGATATACACCACTCATAGACCAAAATAAATTAATTAATTTTAATAAACCAATAACTTATGATAAAATAAATCATCATTATAAATTCCACTGGGAAAAAATAGAACTTAATAACTGCAAAAAATATGCATTTGATAAACTTATCAAAATCAGTATTAATGATTGGATAAAATATGATTTTGAAATAGATATTCTCTATATCAAAGGATTTACTATAATAAATAATATACCCAAAAAACAAAATATAAATAAATATCAATTACTTGAATTTTAATTTTCGCGGAAATCACTAAATTAAAGAAAATTACTATAAAAAAAAAAGAAATTAACAAATCACTGATCAAAGAATATCACTATGATAAAAAAAATAAATACAATGAAAGAACTATTAGAAAATACTGATTATAATTCAAAAAGAGATATATACTGGCTTGATGTCTCAAGAAATCAAAATCTCTCTGAATCATTCATAGAAAAATATAGTAATGAAGTTATATGGGAATTTATATCTGCTTATCAAATCCTCTCAGAACCCTTTATTGAAAAATATCAAGATAAACTAGACTGGGATTCTATATCTACATATCAAATACTTTCAGACGAATTTATAGAAAAACATCAAGATAAAATTGATTGGTACACAATCGTAAGATTCCAATTCCTCTCAGAACCGTTTATTGAAAAATATCAAAATAAACTAGATTGGGAATATATCTCTATTTATCAAAATCTATCTGAACACTTTATAGAAAAATATCAAAATAAAGTCTGCTGGTTCTGGATCTCAGAATGTCAAATCCTCTCTGAATCATTCATAGAAAAATATCAAAATAAAGTCTGCTGACATAATATCTGTCAAACTCAAACTCTTTCAGAATCATTTATTGAAAAATATAAAAATAAAATTGATATTAACCTTTATAACCAATTCCATAAATCTTATAACCAAAAATATAATGAAATAGAACAATATGTTAAACAAAATAACTTATATTATGATTATAAATATATCTATGGATATGCACTATTTGTAGAACAAAATAGATTAAGTAACTTTTATAAACCTGTGATTTATGATAAAATAAATCACCACTATAAATGCCAATGGGAAAAAATAAAACTTAAAACTCGAAAAGAAGATGAATATGATAAACTTATTAAAATTAGTATCGATGACTGGATAACATATGATGATGAACTTAATCTTATCTTTGTTAATGGATTCACTATAATAAATAATATACCACAAAAAAAAGATTATAATAAATTCAAATTTATAGAAATATTATAAAATGAATAATACCTCATTATTACATTATTAGGATAAAACCTAATAACCTAATAATTCTAAATGTGAAAAAAAAGAAAAAACAATATTTTATATAAACCTAATAATAAAAATAATAAAGCTAATATTATTTAATTGATTTAAAAATATGGCAATTAGAGGCGAAGTGGCATAAAGTGGATATAAGTGGGAAGAAATCCCTTTTTTACCCAAAGATGTTCTAATACCCCTAAAAACCCCTTAATAATAAAGCATTAATGAAATTTTGTGAAAATTAGAAAATGGCCTTAATGTGTGGCATTAAATCTACATATATGACAAGTTAATGCAGTTAGATATTGATTTTAGTTTTGATGGATTCTAATTTGAGTATGGATGAGTGTTTATTGAGTATTTATGTAATCGATGATTCTCTATAAAACAGACCCAAAATATCCCAAAATATTTTTAATTATTTTATTTTAAATATTTAATGTCTATTATATCTAAAATATTTTACAGATTTATAATCTGAATATATTATGTCTATAATTTTTATAATTCCTATCACCAATTCCTAAAAATCACTTAATCCACTAAATTTTGAAAATAATGATTTATATCTTTGACTGAATCATATGAGCAACATTGCTCTTATCTGAATAATGAAAATCATTTCTAAGGCACTTCTGCCTGATTATTCAGGGCGATTTCATCGCCAAAGGTATGATATGACCTACTTTTCAAGAAAATGTCTTAGAATCGATTGTGTGAGGTCTGAGTATATTAAGTTTTTTATTTTTGCGAAGATAGGCAAAATAAACTTTTTCGCAAAAGTGAAAATAGGTAAAGTGTTTTTATTTTTGCGAAGATAGGTAAAATAAACTTTTTCGCAGAAATAAAAAAAGCGTTATAAAGCAGTATAAAATAAGTTATGACTGTTAAAATTTTGTCACATGTTTTCAGGAATGCTCATAATCTTTAAAAAAGAAGTGATATTTGATATATTTTAATCAAATTAGATGTGATGTAAGTTGTTATGTGATAGTCTTTTACAAATTAATATTGTGATTAAGCATATGAACTAGTAAAATATTTTTTTTATTGAATAAAAGTTCTTGACAAATATATGTAATGTGATATATTTTTTTGAAAAGAGATAGAAAAGAGTTCTGTCTTATTTTTACTAACATTTTTTTTTGGAGAATATGATTATGCAAGAAGAATTAGTCAAAGAAACAAAAGATGTAGTTGAAAACAAGGAAGTAAGTAATAAACAAGATGTCAAGAGTAAAAAGAAATGGAGTTATGACCAGTTAATGAGCAATACAGAAAAGCCTGTATCAGAGCGTAAGACAATTATAAGTGCTCGTAGTAATAATGTGATGCCTCGTAGGCACCATTTAACAGAAGAAGCGATGGAAACATGCAGATCTAAATTTGAGAAAGAAATAAAAGATGTTCCTACTGAATTGCGTGAAAAAGCTGGAGACACTTTTTTTAATCCTATGAATCATAGAAAAAGTATTTATTACAATTTGATACAATCGCTATATATGTTAGGTTGTAATGAATGGCATGAATTTCCTGATGTAAAAAATAAATGCAAAGAATTAATGAGTAAAATCATAGCAAAAGGCAATATGACTGCTTGGGATAAGTTTGAAAGAAAAAGTGCTAGTCGTAATGAAGGTAAAGCTGTTACTAGTGCTAAAGATGCTAATGGTCGTATTAGAGATAATTTTAGAACTCTACAGAGGTTAGGTGGTGCTCATCCTTATGGATATAAGTTAAAACAAGTTTTATCTAGTATTGACATAAGAAGAAATAATGAGGGTATTCTAGAATATAGGTTAAGAACAGATTATAATTCGATGGATGAAGTTTCTCCTCTATTAGCAACTAAAATCAAAAATACAGATATTAAAATCCCTGAGAAATTTAGTAAAGATAAAGAGGATAAAAAAGCCCAAGTAGAAATAGAGGAAGTTTGATTATTTAATATAATTAAGCATAACAAAAATCTAAAAAGAAATATTTATATATATATTATATATATAAATATTTCTTTTCTTTCTATATATTGGAGATTGATTATGAAAAATAATGATTTTTGGAAATATAAATTTACTTATTATTTACTTAGTTTTCTTAGTATTGGGGTAGTTGTTTTTATGTCATATTTACTATATAATAGTATAATTTCATTATTCGGTATAATTTTTAACTAAGTTCGCAAAAATAAAAAAGTTTTAATATATTACTAAATGGACTAAAATATTTTATTGAAAGGTTTAAGATGGATAATTATAAAGGAGTTGAAATTGAGAAGATAGTGAAAGCTGCTATCAGGGTTAAGCCTCCTACTGATGAGTGGATTATTACTGGTTCTTATCATGGGGAATGTCTTGCTAAGTTAAGAGATGAAATAAGGTTAATAGGCAGAGAAGATGGTTTTGTTACTACTTATGGCAGATTTGTTGGTCGAAAAGAGGGTTTAGAGATTGCAAAGGCTGCTGGACAGATAGTGAAAAAGCATAATCCTAAGAATGTCTTATTAAGTGAAGATTTGAAGGAAGTTCCGCAAAAATAAAAAAGAATATTAATCAAAGTATAAAACATATTGAAAGATGAGAATAATGAGTGATAACTTTTTTTTTCAGGAATTAGACAAAATGTATGATGAAATTTATAATGATGTTAAGAAAAAATTTCATCAACATAAGGGATGTGATGGAAAAATCAATGAAATTGCTTTTAATACTTTAATTAGAGAAGTCAGGCAAAGAATAGCAGAAAAGAAAAGAGAAGAAATTAAAAATGCAAGAACATTATTTAGAATGTATCAAAAGAGTAGAATAATATAAAGGATATAGTTAGATGAAAAAAATTAATGTAAATTTATATGGTGGTAAAGGTCTTTTTGGTGGAAGAGAACATCCATTAGAAGCAGAGACTATTTATTGTGATAAAACAGATAATTGTTCTTTATATAAGAAAAAACAATGTTTAAATGTGCGAGCTCCTTCTCTTTTTTCTAAGAATTGTAAGTTTGGAAAAGTAGAATATAAAAAAGGATTTACAAGCAGAGCTGCTTTTTTATTCACTTTTAAGTATCATAAATTCAAAGAGAAATATAAAAATGATAAGTTATATAATGTTCTATCTTTTCCTTATAAATGCAGATTAGCTATTATAGATGATTATGTATTTTTTGATGCTCCTCATATAAAATATGATAGTGATAATAAAGTAGGTGGACCATGGTCTGATGGTGAAAATAAGAAATGGTTTACTATAGATGAGTTCAATGTTGATTTACTTGAAGATGTTTGTAGATTCAGACCTAAAGCTCTTACTGGGGAAGAGATAATATCATATCAAGAAAAAGAAGTCCCAGAGATACTTTTTCAATTATATGAAATTTTTCCTTGTTTATATGCTTCTTTGGTGGAAAGAATACCTGAATATAATAAATCTTTTGATTATATTGGGAAGGAAGCATATGTTAAAACTTTGAAAGACGGTGTTATTTTAGAAACGGATAGGGGTGATTTTAAAAAGCAGGATGGTTTTTTGATTTGTGATGAATATCATGTGCTTTTTGGTCCATTTGGAGTTAGGAATTTAATTGCTAAAGTTCCAATAACAGATGATTTAGTTGCAAAAATAACCTCTAATGATCAAGTTGATAAGGATACTGTATTCAAATAATAAGACTTTCGCAAAAATAAAAAAAGTTATTTATAGGGATAGGAAGCAATAAAATGATATAATAATTTTATGAAAGGTTAAAAATGAGGATTTTGATAAAAAAAGATTTAGGTTGTGCGGACAGAGGAAGGGTTGTAGCTGATATATCTGATAGTGATGAGGAAAAATTAGCTAAACATCTTATGGCAGAGTGGAATTCTTATGATGACAATAATGCTACTTTATGGAATATTGATGGTGCTCGTTTATGTTATGGTAAGGATATCCCATATGTTTTGCATAATTTATTAAAAGTACATAAACAAGTTTTTGAGATAAATAGCAATCATGGTCAAGATTTTTTCCCTTTTATTGGTTGGAGAGAGGTTGTAGATGAATTAATTTCTTATGATTGGCCAGATTGTGTTGTATCTGTAGAGGAATAATAAAATAATACTACTTTTTGGAAATAAGTATTATAATACTACTTTTGTGAAGATAGGTAATTTTTTTGCGAGTTCGCAAAAATAAAAAAGAATATTTATAGGAGTAAGAGATGACTGACCAAATATCATATAGTTTGATTTATGAAGAAGGGATAAAAATAGCATTTTTTGCTATTATATTGATATGGTTATTAAAATCTCTTTATATTTCTATTGTTATTTTAGAACATGAAAAATCAGATTCAAATATCTTTAAAAGTTTACTTAAAGCGTTTCTTTATGGGATATTATGGCCAATATTAACTCTTTGTGTGATTTTAAGTGATTTTTATAAAAAAGTTATGAAAAGTTCGCAAAAATAAAAAAGTTATTGTATAATAGTGAAAAATGACTTTTGAATGTTTTATAAAGGATGAGTAGTAATGGCTGTAAAGAGTATAAAAGACATAAATGCTGAGAAGATTCGCAGGTGGACAACCACTTTTAGAGAATTAGACTGGTTGTATGGCGAAACTGATGGTGCATTTGGTATGCCATCTGGAAAGATTAGTTGTTGGTCTGCTCAATCTGGTCTTGGTAAGACAAGGATTGCTGTTACTATATCAAAAAGAATATCAAGTGTGCAAAGAAGTGTTTTATATTTTCAGAATGAAGTTCCTTTAGGAACATTTAAGGAAAAAATATCTACGATGGAAGGTTCTGATGACAATATATATATAAGTGATTCAGAGAATATTAATAATATTGTAGAGGATATAAAAGAATGTATTCTTGATAGTCGCAAAAAGAAAAAACCACTTTCTTTAGTAGTGCTTGATAGTATAAATATGGTAGAGGAATATGGTAATGGTGGTAAGAAGGCTTGTAAAAGCATAATTGATGGAGACGCTTTAGTTCTTGGTTTAAGGGAAATAGATAGATGGTGTTATAAAAAAAGGATAGTTGCTCCTCATATTCTTATTATTAATCAATTGAATAAAAATGGGGAACCAGCAGGAAGTAGTGTTTTACCTCATTTAGTGGATGCTATTTTTGATATTGTGCCTGATGCTCTTGCAGATGGGCAGGTATATGATTCTAATCAAATTTTATTAAGATTATGTCCTAAATATAAAAAGAATAGGTATTGTGGAAGGTTGGGAACTAATCCTATTCCTCATCAAATAAATATTTATCATAGACAAGATACAAGAGTAACTGTTTGGTATCATTGTAATAATAAAGTAGAATGCTTGGAAGGAGAGAATAGTTCTCAAAGACGGCGTGATAAAATTTATTGTCAAATAACAGGTGAAAAATATATTTCTGAAGAAGTAGAAAAAATCATACTTGACCCAAATGAATTAGAGGGTGATGAACTAATTGAATACTATGAAAAACAACCTTTTTCAAAAAGAATGAAATATCAAATATTTGGGAGATTTTAAGATGAGTAAATATGAAAATGATATTTTAATATATAATTTAGGTTATTTTTTTATTGCATTCTTTGTTTTTTATATAATAGTTAACATTATGGGTCATGTTCTATATATAGATCATGATGGAGATTTTTTTAGATATATATCAATAAGATATCAAAGAAAAGATATAGTCACAAATGATGAAACAGGTGAAATTTATTGGGTCAAAGGGAAAGGTACATCTCATAGAACTTCATATAGGACACATTGGCATGATGATAGAATAATAGAAAAACCAAGTTTTGATATTGATTATACATTTAAGAACGATGAGTTAATAGTTAATCGTTTTTCTTATATTGATGAATATGGGGAACGGAAAACAATTATTGAAAATAATGATAGTGATATATATTATTTTACTTTTGTTTGTCCAAGTCCTTTTGTTCAATTTCAAGAAAATTATAAAGAAGATGATGAAAATAAGAGAGCAGATCTTGGGAAACAACCTTCTGGTCTTACACCTACAAATTGGGCTTGGGCAGGTTTAAATAATGAGGTTAAATTATGGTATCATAGTAGTACATTAAGAGAAGAACATCCTAAGCTTTATAAATGGTTAGTAAATAGGGTGGAACAAAATTATGGTCGAACAATTAAAGAACCGAGTAATTATACAGTTTACTTTTTAGCTTTTGTATTATTTGGTACAATTGTGTGTACTTTAGGTAAATATAATCCTATCATAATTACAGCAATGTATATAGGATATTTGTATTTGATTGCATTTTTTAATAGTATTTTTGGATTAAGTCATTTGTTTAGTTATGATGATATAAATAATGTGTTAATTATAGGTATTTTCATACCAGTAGCAATAATAATAACTTGGTTAGGTGGTGGATTAAGTTCTCCTTTAGAAGATTAACTTGATAAGTGAAAAAAAATATCATATAATATATTTCATATGATAATAAATTTTAAGGAATATATTAAATGGCTAAAAAAAAATTATCAATAGAAGAATTTGTTAATGCTGGGTATTTACAAGAAATAAATAGATTATATCTTCATCCTAGAGGATTGGCGTTAGAAGTTGAGATTGATGATGATGGAGATATGCAATTAGGAGATATATGGGATTGTCGTCAAGATCCTGAAGGCGTTTTGTTTGATGAGGAAGTTACAGACACACAAGATTTCCGTTTAAATGTTATGAAACAGAAGGTTTTAACAGAGATGGCTTTTGAGAAAAGAAAAGAGATATTAGGCTTTGTAGAGCAGCCTGCAGAAAAAAAAGAAAAAAAAATAGAGGAAAATAAATGAACTTCTTGAAAAGTGATATACTATTGTGTTATAGTCAACTACCTGAAGCTAAAGCATTCAGGCTTGAATAGTGATATTCAACGTAAGAGTTGATTAGGGAAAATTTTAAATTATGTTTAAAAAAACGTTACAAGTAAAGTTAAAGAACACACTTCAGGATGCTCCACTAGTCCTGAACCCTGTAAGTTCTGTATTAAACAGAGAGGAAACTCTCAGTGTACAGGACAAAGTACTGGCTTGTAACAGTCCCGAAGTGGATCTACTCCAACATACAGGAGATCAGAACTTGAGAGTCTCTGATACTGTGTATGTATTAAACATAAAAGGATTTCCCTTGATGCCTACTTTTTGTAGAAAAGCCAGACTACTGTTAAAAACAGGGAAAGCAGTAGTTGTCAGTAGATTCCCTTTTACTATACAGTTAACGTATCAGACAGGAGAAAATAAACAAGAAATTACTTTAGGAGTTGATCCTGGATACAAGAATGTAGGATTTTCTTGTATTACAGAAACAAAAGAGTTGATTTGTGGAACAGTTGAGTTAGATAATAATACTTCAGGCAGATTGACAGAACGTAGTTCTTACAGAAGAAACAGACGGAACAAATTGAGGTATCGTGAACCTAGATTTAACAATAGAATAAGGAAGTTGGGATGGCTTCCCCCTTCAGTAGAAAGAAGATATCAAACTCATTTGTCTATAGTGAATAAGTTAAGAAAAATATTACCTATTCATAAGATTATTGTTGAATCTTGTAATTTTGATATACAGAAACTTAATAATCCTGAAATTAAAGGAAAAGAGTATCAAGAAGGGAATCTGTTAGGCTATTTTAATTCTAAATCATATATTTTATCAAGGGAGAATCATTGTTGTCAGTTGTGTGGTAAATCTGATTCTAAAACAGATAGTTGGAGACTGCATCACATTATTGAGAGGTCTAAAGGTGGAACCGATAAACCAGATAACTTAGCTTTGTTACATAAATCTTGTCATAAAAGACTACATAAACAAGGTTTAAAACTTAAGAAGAATAAACAATATAAAGATTCTACTTTTATGAATATTATTAAGAATAGATTACAAAAAGAATTAAATTGTGATACAACTTTTGGATATATTACGCATTTTAAAAGAAATGAGTTAGAACTAGAAAAAACTCATTTTAATGATGCTTTTATTATAGCAGGTGGAATTTGTCAGAAAAGAATTTCTGATTGTTTTGTAGTTCAAAAAAGGAAAAATAATAGAAGTATCCAGTTAAACAGGAAAGGTTTTAAACCTTCAATTAGGAAACAGCGATATAAGTTACAACCTAAAGATTTAGTAAAAGTTTTAGATAGGATTTTTGAAGTAGTTGGAACACATTGTAGAGGTAAAAATGTTGTGTTAAAAAATAATGGAAAGAATGTTAGTATTTCTATTAAGAAGATAAGTTGGTATTTTAATGTTAAAACTTTAATTTGGAATATGGGAGGAAGTGTCAATTCCTCTCCCTGCTAAAGCATGGGAGTTTCCTTGACACAAAATATAATGAGTAAAATGTGTTTTTAAGTTTTTAAATCTTGGTTCATTGAAGGCAAACAAATGTCGGTAATTACGAAAAAAAATTGTTTTAGAGTATCAGCCAGTTACAATGGTTATGCTCCGCAATGGGAAACAGTCCATGGAGATCCTGGGTAATTGCCGTCATTTGATTATATATATTCTGGTCAAAGACGGCTTAAAATAAAGTCGTCTTTTTTTTTATTTTGAAATAAGAAAGGAATATTTATGAAAGATGAAGATGATCTTTTCAAGTGGCAAAAAGTGATACAAGAACTTTATCATACAAATAATGATTATATAACTAATAAATTCCAAGATATAAAAAATAAGTTAATTGAATTAAACGATAGTAAAGAACAGTTATTAATTATCATGGATATAGCTAAACTTTTTAAAGGCATTGAATATTTAGCAAGAGAAAATAATAAGAAATATGAAAAAATTATGGCTATGACATTAAAATGTATTTGTCATATTGAATATGAATTTACATCAGAACAAATAAAAAGTATTATAAATTGTGTAAATAATTTTATGGATAAATGGGGTTATATGAATGGTGATGATTTAAGAACTATGAGAAAAGAATTACTTCAAGTAGGATTAACTTGGTTACCTATAACAGATAGGGCAAGGGAGAAAATAGAAAAGAATAGCATAGATAATTGATTAATATTATGGCGACTAGGGTAATCGCGTAGCCCTCCTCTTTTACACAAAAAGTTGATATTTTACCCAGGTACGCTAATTGGTAAGCGGAACGGCTGTTAACCGTTTGTATCCCGTTTTTACAAATTGTTGCCGTAAAGCCCAAATGCTTTAGCATTGGGATATAAGGCAACAAACTCTAAGTGTATTCAATGCCATTGCCTTGATAGGAAAAATATTTTTAAAATTCTAAAAATAATTAAAGGATTTTCTTAACTTTGTCGATAATATATACAATATGATTTGATAAAGGAATAAATTATGAAAGTTATTTTAAAGGGAAATTGTGAACCATTTAATCCAAGATATGTAATTGCAGATGACAATGATAAAATTATAGATGACGCACAGGGGTATGGTTACAAGTCAAAGCAAAGTGCTTATAAGGCAATGAATTATAAGTTTAAAGGAGGCAAACAAAAGAAACAACAAAAAGAAGGTAAAAAGAAAGCATTTTTTAAGAAATATGATGGTTTAGAAAAGTTCATTAATGATATTTATGAAATAAACTTTAAAGAGATACTAAAAGGAGAGGTCACGGAAGAAAATATTAAACAAGAAATTAAAGAAAAGTTTGGTATAGACATTCCTTCCGAGTATTTAAAAATATGAAAAAAAAACCAATGAAAATGAGATTGTGTAATTTTTATGTCACACAAAAACAATATGATAGTTTTAAGCAATTATCAGAAAAAACTGGACTATGTTATTCTGAATTAATTAGAAGAGCTTTAGATGAATATTTATTAAAAACCAATGATATTAACTTATAAAATAAAACATGATATAGACTTCACTAAACAGCTTTCTCAAGCAAAGAAAGTTGCTGATTTTGCTATCAAAAACAAAGATAAACTGTCTTCTAAAAATGTAGCACATATAGGATTAAAATCTGTGATTTCCAATCAGATACTTCGTAAATACGGTAAGAATAAAACTATTAAAAAAGTGTCAAATATTAAATTGATTGTTCCTAATCAAGGTATTAAAGTTCAAGATAATTTAATCTCTATTCCTTCCTTAAAAATTTCTTTTGACTACTCTAAATATATTAGGCAATCATTCAACAAGATAAATCAAATTGAAATAGATAATTCTTATTATTATGTTTCTGTTGAGATTCAAGAAAGTAAAGAGTTTAAACCAGAAGGATATATAGGAATAGATAGAAATACAAACGGACATTGTGTAGTTCTTGCTAATACAAAAACAAATAAAGTTAAAATGTTAGGTAAGAAAGCAAAACATATACATACTAAATACTCAGAAACTCGAAGATTTCTACAACGACAGAAAAAGTATAATAAATTAGTTAAGATTAAAAAACGAGAATCTCATATTGTCAAAGATTTAAATCATAAGATTAGTAGAACAATAGTTAATGAAGCGAAAGAAACTAAATGTGCTATTAAGTTAGAACATTTAAAAGGAATTAGAAACAATAGAAAGCAAAAACAATCATTCAAATACACTTTGAACAGTTGGTCTTATTATCAGTTGCAGACTATGATAGAATATAAAGCCAAACTGCTTGGTGCCCCAGTTTTCTATATTGAACCTGCTTATACAAGCCAGACTTGTCATAAATGCGGTCAGATGGGAAAAAGGAATGATAAAAGTTTTAAATGTCCACATTGTGGATATACTGCTCATGCTGACGCAAATGCGTCATGGAATATAGCATATAGTGAGCAGTTTGTGACAGAGCCGAAACCTAAGTATTCCAGTCGATTAGGTTCTTCTTCTCGAAATAAAGAAGAAGTCTACAGTCACAAATTCTCT
>Ga0207421_10002126_pt1 | contig 24917 bp, 22 predicted proteins | sample SodLakKL_010_SED_4_FD_187542 | JGI IMG/M metagenome (GOLD analysis project Ga0207421, IMG submission 187542) | Alkaline sediment microbial communities from Lake Tanatar, Kulunda Steppe, Russia - 8KL_010_SED (SPAdes) (version 2) | ecosystem: Environmental > Aquatic > Non-marine Saline and... | reverse complement strand
GTCGGCGTGGCGGACGATATGGACGTCGTACTGCGGGTCTTTCGACAGCGGGCTGCCGACGCTGGTGACCGGCGAGGAGATCCGCCCAGCGTTTTCGGTACCGATGAAGATCACCGAGACGTCGAGTTCGGCCGCGACGTGGCGGACAGTGCGGGTCACATCGTCGAAGGCAGTGGCGGTCAGCACGTCGCTGTCGCTGGGGACTTCACACCGAAAGCTGGCCTCGGGGGCGATCTCGTCGACGCGGCCGGCGAAGTGGTCTTTGATCGCCTCGGGGTCGTATTCGTCTTCGCTGTCGATCCAGCCGCGTTCGACCGCGAACGAGGGATCGTCTGGAATCACCGTTAGCGCGACGACCTCTTCGTCCCAGCTATCGCCGAACGTTGCGGCTCGTTTGAGTGCGGTTTCGGCCAGCGGTGAGCCGTCGAACGGAGCGAGCACAGTCATACAGTCGGCTTTGGCTGGGCGTTATTTATAGCCTGCTCAAATACCCAGGATCTGGGACACTCGCGATTACAAATGCACGCGTGCACGTAAGAGCAGGGAGCCGCCTACAGTTGGGCGGCTGCCGTCAGCGTGATCGAAATCGCGCGTTCGACGTTGTTTTTGGCCTTTTCAGGCAGCTCGTCGTCGCTGTCGGCTCCCTTTTGAGTGCCCTCGACGAGGTTGCCGTCGACCGTACAGATCGCCCCTGCACGCATTCCCTTCCGGCGTGCCAGCGAGAAGACGGCCGCGGCCTCCATCTCGATTGCCAGCAGGTTGGCGGCCTCCCAGTCGTCGACGTACTCCTCGCTTTCGGCATAAAAGGCGTCGTCCGAGACAATGGGGCCGACATGCACGTCCTCGTCGTTTGCTTCAGCAGCGTCGACCAGCCCGCTCAGCACCTCATAATCCGGCACCGCGGGGTACATCGCCGATTCATATCGCTTCGTCGTCCCCTCTTCTTTGGCCGCGCCGGTGGCGACGACCATATCGCCGATCTCGATATCCGACTGCAGCGCGCCCGTGGTGCCACACCGGATCACCGTCTCGACGCCTGCGGCCGCCAACTCCTCGATGGCAATCGCGGCCGACGGACAGCCGATCCCAGTTGAACAGATGGTCAGATCGCGGCCCTCATAGCTGGCGTTAACCAGTTTATACTCGCGGTTTTCGGCGACAAACTCGACGTTCGTACACTGGTCGGCGATCCGGTCGACGCGGCCCGGATCGCCCGGGATAATCGCCAGATCGTGGACATCGCCCGACTCGATCAGTAGATGCGGCTGTTTTGCCATACCCATTCCTCCGACGGTAGTACCAAAAAACCGTCCGATGTCATACCATTCACCCGGAACCGGCGCGTGATTACCAGCCAGACCGCCAACTCAATTTTTACAGCTCCCAGTCGACTGTCAGTTTGTGACGAGGCAACAATCCACAGCCAGGCAGCCACCCGAGGAGCACAACCAATGAGAAACGCGAAAATCGTCTGTACGATCGGCCCAGCATCGGACTCGCCCGAGACGCTCGAAACACTCGCCGAAGCCGGGATGTCGGTCGCCCGAATGAACGCAAGCCACGGCACGCCCGAACACCGACGGACGGTGATCGACCGCGTTCGGGCAGTCGACAAAAAAACCGACCGCCCGGTGGCAGTGATGCACGATCTGCCCGGCCCCGAAATCCGAACCGCGCCAATCGAGGAGAAGATACGGCTCGAAGCCGACTCGACAGTCCGGTTTGTCGAGGGGACGGAGGCGACACCCGAGGAGGTAGGCATCTCACACAGTCTGACCGCCGTCGACCCCGGCGACCGCATCCTGCTCGACGACGGTCGGATCGAGACGACTGTCGAGGCCGTCGACGACGAGAGTGTCACCGTCACCGTCAGAAACGGCGGCGAACTCGGTGGCCGGAAGGGGGTCAACGTTCCGGGTGTCGAACTCGGCCTCCCCACCGTCACTGAAAAGGACCGCCAAGAACTCGAAGTCGCCGCTGAAAAGGAGGTCGACTTCGTTGCGGCCTCGTTCGTCCGAGACGGCGAGTTCGTCCACGAGATCAGCGACACGCTGGCGGAGTTGGGAGCTGATATCCCGATCATCTCGAAAATCGAACGCGACGTGGCTGTCGACAACATCGACAGCATCATCGAGGCCTCGTACGGTGTGATGGTCGCCCGCGGCGATCTGGGCGTCGAGATGCCCTTGGAGGACGTGCCGATGACCCAGAAACGCATTATTCGAAAGTGTCAGAACGCGGGTGTGCCAGTCATTACAGCCACTGAGATGCTGGATTCGATGACCGAAAACCGTCGACCCACCCGCGCGGAGGCCTCCGATGTGGCCAACGCCGTCCTGGATGGGACCGACGCCGTCATGCTCTCGGGCGAGACGGCAATGGGGGCCCATCCCGCGCTCGTCGTTGAGACGATGGACCGGATCGTCCGGGATGTCGAACGCAGCGAGGAGTACGCGACCCACGTCGAACAGAACGTGCCGGCGGCCGACGCCCCACAGACCGACGCCTTGGCGCGAGCAGCCAGATATCTCGTCGACGACATCGACGCCAGCGCGATTGTGGCCGCAAGCGAATCCGGCTACACGGCCCAGAAAGTATCCAAATTCCGGCCATCGGTTCCCATCGTTGGCTCGACGCCGAGCGACGAGGTTCGCCGTCGACTCGCACTGTCGTGGGGGATCGTCTCCGAGACGACACCCTACACCGAAGGCGGTGCAAGCGCGATCATCGAAAACGCGGTCCAGACGGCGCTTGAGACGCCCGCGGTCGACAGCGGCGAGACAGTCGTCGTCCTCTCGGGAATGATGACCGAACTCGACAATACGAACGCCTCGAACACGCTGAAAATCCACGTCGCCGCCGAAACGGTTGGCTCCGGCGAGCCGGTCGTCGAGGGAGTGGCTGTCGGGGCGTTTCACTGGGCCGACTCTGGTGATCTCTCGACGGTGCCGGCGGGCGCTGTCGTCGGCCTCCACCAGACGTTCGACGGCGAGCTGACCGGCGATCTCGAAGCCCTCGCGGGAATCGTCGACTGCCGCGAGGACGCGAGCAACGATGCTATCTCGCTGGCCCGACAGCTCGATATTCCGATGGTTTCGGCTGGCGATATCACTGGCGAACTCAACAGCGGCGACACGGTTACGCTCAACGCGGAGCGTGGCATCATCTACGGTGGCGAGATCAGACAACTCGATTCGCCGGCGAGATAGCACCGCACTCTCGATGTCCCCGTCTATGACACGTAGCCAACTCGCCGGAAAAATCACTTAAATAACACTAACACCGGCTGTGTCCTGTAACCCAGGGCGCAGGGCATCGATTTTCCCAGGGGCTTATTAGTCCGAACTCTGATAGCCTACTCATGCCAACAACCACCAGGGATGAGCCGCGAGTGCTCATTGTGGACGACGAAGAGCCGCTTGTTGATCTCTACTCTCAGTATCTCGACGAGCAATACGATGTTCGGAAGGCGTATGGCGGTAAAGAGGCAATCGAAGCCGTAGACGAGACGGTTGCTGTGGTGTTGTTGGATCGACGAATGCCGGATCTCAGTGGCGACGATGTGCTGGAATGGATTCGGACAAACGACTATGACTGCCGCGTGGTGATGGTCACTGCGGTCGACCCTGCTATCGACATCGTGAAACTGTCATTTGACGAATATTTATACAAACCGATTGATAGGAGCACGCTCGTTGCCGCTGTCGACCACCAGCTCACGGCGAAGGAGTACGGCGATACGTTCCAGAAGCTGAATCAAGTGTGCGCAAAGCTCACCGCGCTGGAAGCAGAAAAATCGAAACAGGAGCTTGAAGCCGTTGCAGAATACACCGAACTGAAGGAAAAAGCCGGCCGTCTGCTAACGAAACACGGCGACCTGTTGGAAGAGTTGGACTATTTCGAAGCCGGCTCCGCCTGGGAGTTATAATACGGACTGAGCACTCTCAATCCCTGATATAAAACAGCGAGTGGTATCGTCGGACCTCCGTTGGCATTCGACCGTGAGTCGACCGGCGATCTCGCAGTCAACCTGCTGTCGATCTTCTCAGAGATGTCTGTCGGTCGACGTCCAGCGAACCGGTGGCTCCCCAATGCACTCCTCGACCTAGTTCGAACCCCATCACTTACTTAGTGGCCCTGTGATGGTTGGGTACATTATGGAACCAGACGAGGGGTTTGCAGACGAACTCGGCCCCAGGCCGCAGTGTGAAGACTGTGCGGCCGCCCTGCAGTCCGGTGGCCGCCAGGCGGTCTCGTTTCTGTTAGTCGGCACGCTCACCGTACCGCTGGTCGGCTGTGAGGCCCATCTCGAACAGTTCCGCGCGATCTGTGAGTTCACCTCCGAGAAGCCGGCCGAACTGCTGTCGCACGTGCCGGCCGGTGGCATCCAGTGTCCGGGCTGTCGACACGCTCACCACTCTTCGGGGATTCCGGTCGTGATGATCGAAGGCGGGGCTGTCGGCATCCCGGCCTGTCCAACGCATGCCGAGGAAGCCATAGATCGGTTCCAGTCCGGACTCGAAACCCGCCAGCAGCTGGGCGTCGACCTGTGACGGGAGACACCGTAGCGATACCGCTCGCTGAGAGGGCTATCGCCGGCAACTAATCATACCCTTTTCCCACGTCGAATCCAAACGACCCGTATATGGAACAACTGCGCAGCCAGCCGGCAGGAGTGAATCGATGAATCCGAGCCGCGTCGACTTCCTGGTCGATGTCGCCTACGGCCTGTTGATTTTCGTTGCCGTCGTGCTGTTTATGCTCGTCGGCGACCGCGTTGGTGTCGCTTTCGCAATCGGTGTGCTGCTGTCGTATCTGATCCACGTCGTCTGGAAGATGGCCCGCTTCGATCCCGACTGGATGACCCGCGAAGTCGTCGAAACAGTCGCCGAGACGGTCGATGAAACCGTCGGCAAAACGGTCGACAAGGAGGTTTCGGAGACTGTCGAGAAAACAGTTGGCGAGACCGTCGAGAAAACCGTCGCCGAAACGGTCGACAAAGAGGTTTCGGAAACCGTCGAGAAAACGGTGGATCAAACGGTCGAAAACACAGTCACCAAAGAGGTCGAAGCGGTAATCGAAAAGCTCGAAGCGATCAACGAACGGGTCGACCGTCGACCACGCGCCGACGAGGTCGAAGAGACGATCGAAGCCCAAACCGAGGAGGTCGAAGGAAAACTCGAAGAGAAAATCGAACAACAAACCGAAGAGATCGAAACCAAACTCGACTCCGAGAACTCCGACAACACCGAGTAGTCACGTCCTACTACCGAGTAGTCACCGATTAAACGGTCCTCTTCTGTCGATGTGGGGACCGGAGCGTGGGCAGACCGCTTGCTGAATGCGGAACCATTGCAGTAGCGAACAACGGGTTTCAGCCTGCAAGCGAGAGAACAATCAGTGGCACAGCAACCAGAAGCGTTGCTCCGAAGACGAGCGAGGACCGAAGCCACTGGCCCCTGATTGCCGTTGCCTGTTCCTCGTAGCTTCGCCCGGATGCGCGTGGCAACACGAGGTGGGCAAAAAACCCGTATATAAAGCCTGTCACAACGCCGACCGCGAGCAGATGGGCCAATAAATTAAGCCCAGCAATCGAACCCACTGCTGGCAGATTCGCTGTTGCTCCCAGCACAAAAACGCCGTACAGCCCCCCAGCAAGCAGGCCAGCGACGTGATGGACTGCGAGTAGTTCGGGCATCGAGACCTCGTCGACCGACTGCCGAGTAAGTATGCCGGCAGCGATTGCGGCGGGCATAAAGCCGTCGGGCTGGCGGCTCATCGGCCAGTCCATCACCACGGCCGCGAGAAGTCCCGACAGCGCGCCGACAGCGACCAGCACCGACCACGTGATCGGACGGCTGGCCGCAGCCGCCGACAGCGATCCATCCATACGGGTACAGTCTGTAACCAACTGGTATATAACTCCCGTCAGACGCTCGCCAGCGGACGTGCGATCAGCGGCCGCCAGTCACCGCGAACAACAACAGGTTGTGCGCGCCAGGACCGAGGCCGACTGCCGCGATGAATCCCAAAAGCAGATACCCCTCGGCCGGGGCCTCCTCGATATAGTCGGTAAACAGCACGACAACGCCGCCGACCAACACCACTTTGACAATGATAAACAGCCAGCCAGTGCCAAGCAGCTCGGCGGTCGGTAGCTCGCCGGCAAACTCCATAATCCACCGCGACAGCGGCGTTCGCTCGCCGAAGCCCAGGATGTCGACACCCACGGTCGTCGAAATGGCATCCAGCACGTGGCCGAACAGTGCCAACACCCCGACCCAGCCGGTTGTCGCGGCCGCCTCCGGGCGGAGCCGACGCAGGGCTTCCCAGACCAGCGCGGTCGCTGGCAGTGTGGCGACCAACCCGACCGCCGGCCAGAACAGCGTGAGGGTTCCTCGACCGGCGCCGACCGTGAGTGCCGCAGCGACCACCGGAACCAACGCCAGCCCGCCCGTCGCGCCGAGAATCACGGGGAGCTGCTCGGGCGGGCGGATCGACAGCGCGGCCAGCCAGATGCCGCCAGCAAGCACGGCCACAGTCAGATAGACGGCAGCCGTTCCGGCAAGCGGTTCGACCACGGGTGGTAGCCCCTCTATCACATACAGCACGTGCAGACAGGAGCCGACCACCATCCAGGGAGCCAACCCGAGAACGTGGCGGGCAGTGACAGCCGGCCGTCGACGGTACAACCCGTAGCCGACAGCCGCCGTAGCCACGAGGAGGCCAAGCAGATACGGCCACGGCGGCAACGAGAACCCTTCGGGGAGCAAGACCATAGCTACAGACTGTCGTGTTCGACTCAAAACAGTACCGAACCAGCCCCCTGACTGCTTGCATCTCGTTCGACTCACCGAGAGACCTTTTAAATCAGCCAGTCGACGATCCCGTATGAACAAACCCGATCTCGCCGTTCGGATCGACCACACCGTGTTGGGGCCGACGACGACGCCCGCCGATGTCGACCGGGTCGTCGAGCAAGCGGTCGACCACGGGATGAACGTCTGTATCCCGCCCTGTTATGTCGAGGCTACCGCCGAGAAGGCACCGTCTACCCTGACGATTGCGACCGTCATCGGCTTTCCGCACGGCCAGGACACGCCAGACGCCAAACGCGAAGCCGCCGTTGCGGCCTGGCAGGCCGGGGCCGACGAACTCGACGTGGTGTGTAACGTCGGTCGACTTCTCGTGGGCGAGGTCGATGCCGTCACCGACGAGTTGGCCGAGATCGTTGCGGCCGTTCCGATACCTGTGAAGGTCATCATCGAGACCGCACTGTTGGACGACGAGCAGAAACACGCCGCCTGCAAGGCTGCCGTCGAGGCGGATGCCGCGATGGTCAAAACGTCGACCGGGTTTGCCGACGGCGGGGCGACGATTGCGGATGTCGAGCTAATGGGTGCGTATCTGCCGGTGAAAGCCAGTGGTGGCATCGGCGACTACGAGACTGCGGTGGCGATGATCGATGCAGGTGCCGAGCGGATCGGGGCCTCCAGTGGTGTTGAGATTCTCGCGGGCGCGCCCGACTGAGACTACGACGACCCCGACTCCTTGTTTCGGAACAACAGCCAGTCGACGATCGGTTCGAGGAAGGTCGTTCGTCGGGATTTCTGGGCATGGACGAGCAACACTGGCTTCTCGAGTCGGCTGGCGATCCGGTCGGACTCCTGTCTGAACAGTAGATCCGGCAGCCTGTGATGGGTAGTTGTGGTGAGCATCACCATATCCGCCGAATCGAGCTCTGCCAGGAGGTCCTCGACAGTATCGTCGGTTCGGATAATTGTGCCCTCGACCGGCACCGTACACTGCTCGTCGAGCTCGCGATGGTAGTCTTCGACCGTCTCGATCAGTGCGTCGGAGACCGACCCGCCGGCCGCGAACACAAGCCGGATTCGACCACCGGCAGCACTGGCAATCGCGTCGGCGAGTTCGAGTTTGAGCGGATCGTTCAACGGGCTCCGATCGGTGATCATCGCGATCTCTTCGAGCGATTCGAGTTTGCCGGCCTGAAGGAACACCACATCACACGGCGCGTGTTCGATGATCCAGTCGGTGTCGCTGCCGAACAGCGTCCGGAGCCGGCTAACGGGGTCCGACCGCGTGAGGATGAGGTCGACGCCCATCCGTTCGGCGTAGTTGACGACGGCGTGTTTGGTGTCATGACTGACGATCTCGCCGACCTCGATCGGGATGTCGAACTGCTCGGCGAGTTCGTCAGTTCGTTCCTCGAACTCGATGTCCTCGGGTGATTGGTCGGTTGCCTGATCCAGTGGGTACTGGTCGGGTACCTCGTCGAACCGAACAACCCGGACATGGCTGCCGCGGGCGGCGGCGATTGGGGCGGCGACCTCCAGCAGGCGGTTTTCGTCGAGACGGCTGGCGTCGCTTCGGAGTGCGATCAGTACCTCTTTTCCGGGCGTCTCGCTGAGTCGCTGTTCGGTTTCGTCGACGAACTGCTGGCCGGCCTGTCGGCGGGCGGCATCGACGGCATACCCTTCACGGTCGACGCGCTCGCGGACGTACGCCCAGTACCAGATGATGCCGAGCACGAAGATACCGACCGCACCCACAAGCGGGAGGACATCCATCTGAGTGATGATATAGAACCCAGAGATCACGCCGAACAGCGGAACCCACGGATAGCCCGGCATCACGAAATCCGGATCGTACCATTCGAGATCCCGTTCACGGAAGACGATCAGCGAGAGGTTGACCAGCGAGTAGACCAGAATCTGGAACGCACTCGCCATTTTGGCAATTTCTTCGACCGGCAGGAACGCGATAATCAAAATCATCACCGCGCCCGTCGAGCAAATCGCGATCACCGGCGTGGCGAACCGCGGATGGATGTAGGAAAACGCCTCGGGGACGAGTTTGTCACGGCTCAGCGCGAGCGGGTATCGCGAGGCAGTGAGAATGCCGGCGTTGGCCGTACTTACCAAGGCGAGAATCGCCGCGACGACGATCAACAGCACGCCGATCGTCCCGAACAGCGGCTCGACCGCAATCGCCATCGGCACGTTGGTGCCGCGCAGTGTTTCGGCGTCGATAATGCCGACAAGCACGAAGACGATCAACACGTAGAGCAGCGTTGTAATCACAAGCGAGATAAGCAGCCCGAGCGGGAGGTTCCGGCCGGGGTTTTCGATCTCCTCGGCGACGCTGGCGACCTTGGTGACGCCCGCATACGAGACGATCACGAGCGCGGTCGCACTCACGAGTCCGCCCGTTCCTTCGGTGAAAAACGGCTCGTAGTTACCGCTCTCGACGCGAGTCATCGTCGCCGCGATGAAAACGGCCAGAATGATCACCATGACGATGACCATAATCAACTGAAGACCGCCAGTCTGTTTGACCCCGATCAGATTAATGAAAATGAGCAGCGTTGCCAACACGATTGCGGCGGCGGTGAGATTCGGCAGCCACAAAAACAGCTCCAAGTAGAACATCCCGCCGACCAGCGCGAGCGCGCCCTTGAACAGGAGCGTAAGCCAGGTGCCGATGCCAGCGATGGTGCCGATACCCGGCCCTAATCCGCGTTCGATAAACACGTAGTCGCCGCCGGCCTCGGGCATCGCGGTCCCTAGCTCCGAGATCGCCAGGGCGGCCGGAATAACGAGGAGGCCTGCAACAAAGAAGGCCAAAATTACTGCCGGCCCGGCTTCGGCCATCGCCAGCCCGGGTAGAATGAAGATGCCACTGCCGATCATCGCGCCCATACTGATGGCGATCACCGGAAAGAGGCCAAGATCTCGTTCGAGTTCTTTGGGCATTTTTGTCTGATTGCTGTTTTACTCTCCCCCTTATTTAAAACTGTTTCATTCTGCTACGTATCATTTTAATCCATTCAAAATGGCATTCCAAAACCGGCGTTCTTTCAGATTCGCACCTCGCGGTGAATCCGACGGTTCCAGCACGCTCGCTGTCAAAACAGGGAGTATCGTCGACCGGTCCAAAGCGCGTCGTGAAAATAGAGCGTCGCTGCTCACGAATCACCGACCGCCACGAGTCGGTAGGCTGGCTTACTGGTCGGTCGCTGCTGGCGTGCCGCCGAGTCGCTGGACAAGTGCTTGGCGGACCGTTCGAGGTGCGCGGTTCTCCGAGCGAGCCATCAGCACTGTGCCGTCGCTCTGCTCGACGATTTGCTGTGGAATCGAGCCGTACAGTGCCTGGGCGACAGCGCTCGTGCCTGTTGCACCGACACAGATCGTGTCGTACTCGGCGACGGTGTCGATCAGCGTTTCGCGAACCTCGTCGGTGACGATCACTCGCTGGTCGTACTCCTCGGCGTCGAGGCCTGCGTCGACCGCGAGCGATTCGATGAGTTCGGTGCCGGCAGTCTCGGGGTCGTCGTCGGACTCTCCGTCGGCCGTCGGCTGGACGTTCAACAGCGACAGCGAGGTGTCGGCGAACGCCCGGTTGAGCTCACCCGCCCGCTTCGCCGAGGTGACCGCGTGAGGGCCGCTGCCGGCGAGCGTGACGATGCTGTCTGGTCGCTCGCTTGGGTCTTTGACGAGTGTGACCTCACATGGGGCCTTTTCGAGCAGTGGGTCGATGGTCGACCCAAAGATGATATCGCGGCGGTTGCGCGCGCCGGCCCAGCCCAGCAGGACGTGGTCGGCGTCTTCCTCGCCGAGCACCGACAGCAGGATCTCGCCCGCGTTTCGCCCGACAATGGCGCGGGTTCGGACCGGGAGATCGAGATCGGTTGCGATGTCGCGGGCGTTCCGGAGGAGCTGCTGTTGGGCGTCGACGCGTTCTTCTTCGAACTCGATCTGTGAGGGCGACATCTGTGGCGGCACTTCGATCACGTTGACCGCGACGAGTTCGGCTGGCCCCTCGTGGCTCGCCGCGCTGGCCGCGGCGTACTTGATCAGCGGTCGCTGGGTGTTGGGGTTCGAGACCGGGACAATCACGCGGTAGCGATCCTCGTCTTCGGCGGTTTCGTCGACCGATTCAGTTGGGGCGACAGCCTCGCCGATGAGGGTAGTCGAGACGGCTTTGTCCTTCGAGTAAAAGCCGTACCACCCAATGCCGACGGCGACGATACCGAGCCCGATGAGCTGGACGGTCGGGGCCATCTGCAGCATGATCCCAATACACGTCACAAAGCCCAAAATTGGGACAACTGGGTAGAGCACCGAGGGAATCACAAAATCCGGCTCGTACTCTTCGGGGTCGGCCCGTCTGAGTACGATTACCGCAACGTGAACCAGCGCGTAGGTAATCAGGAACATAAAGCTCGCCACATCCGCCAGCGTCGCAATCGGCACTGGGCCGGCGATCAACAGCAGAATAACGGCTCCGGTGGCGATAATCGCCCGGTACGGTGTCCGGTAGCGGTCGTGAATCTTGTTGAGCCAGTTGGTCAGAATCTTATCGCGGCCCATTGCGAAGTTGACACGCGCCGCCGAGAGAATCGAGGCGTTCGCACTGGAGATCGTCGCCAGCATCGCGCCAGCGATCATGATAACCGAACCGACCGCCGAAAACTCAAGGGTAAAACCAGCGACGGTGACCGAGCCGAAGACGGCTCCGGCCGCCGCTGCGGCGACATCCGCAACCGGCACATCCGAGCCGGCTAGTTCAGGAACCGGCAGAATCCCGGTGCTGACGAGCATCACGAGCACGTAGAGAATCGTCGGCGTGACGACCGCCGCGATCATCGAAAGCGGGAGGTTTCGTCCGGGGTTTTTGATCTCTTCGGCGCTGGTGGCGATCACCTCGAAGCCGATAAACGTCACAAAGACCGTTCCCGCGGTCGCGCCAACCGCAGCCCATCCCTGTGGCGTAAACGGCGTCAAAAGTTCGGTATCAAGCCGGAGCAGGCCGACAGCGATGAACGTGAAGATTAGCGCGACAAGGACGATCACGATCACGTTCTGCAGCGAGCCAGTCTCTTTGACACCGCGGTAGTTGACGGCGACGAGTACCGACGCCATCGCCAGCCCAGCCAGGATCACGGTCAGGGCGTCCGACGGCTGGTTGGTTAGATACTGGCCGAAGCCAAGCATGTAGAAGGCGGTTGCGAACATCAGTCCGGCCCACATCCCCCAGCCGACAATCGTCCCGAAAAAGCTGCCCAGCGCGTGGTTGACGTAGTAGTAGCTGCCGCCGGCTTTTGGCATGCCGGTTGCGAGTTCCGAAAGCGAGAGTGCCGCAAGCAGGGCGACAACACCACCGATAGCGAACGAAATCATGCTCGCCGGACCCGCGCTTTCGGCAACGATTCCCGGCAGGACAAAGATTCCTGCGCCGATCATCGTTCCTAAGCCGAGCGTGTAGGCCTCTAAGAAGCCGAGATCGCGGGCGAGTTCTTGGTCTGACATGCGTGATTCCTCCTACAGCACCGCCAAAATTTTTGAATCCGTAATCTGGCAACCATATATTTCGTATTCGCTAACTCGATTCATATAGCTACTGCTGGTGTGGGTGTAATTAAAAATATCGGAATCCGCAGTTGTCGACGGCCCGCAAATAGATTAATCGGCCACAGCAGCCGTCGACGGCGGCTCTAAGACTGTATCAGGCTTCAAACGCGCCGAGCATCTCGTCAGTAATACCCGACCGAGACAGCAGCGTCAGCAGATCGCCGGCTTTGATCTCGGTTTGGCCACGCGGTGTGATGATTTCGTCGTCGCGCTCGATGGAGACCACTAGAAGCTTGTCGTCGAGGATGCCCTCGCTGGCGGCTGTTTCGAGCCGTTCGTTCGCAATCGGGGCCGTCTCGGGAACGGTGACTTCGATTACCTCCGAACCGCCGGTGAGGCTAATAAAGTCCGAAAACCGTTTGTGGGTCTCTTCGGGGCCGAACGGCTGGTAGCCCTGGATGCTTTCGCCGCGAAGCAGCGATTCGTTTTCGATCTCGATGGAGCGGGAGGCGATGTTTTGGGCGATCTCCTGCAGATCCGAGAGATCCGCTCCGACAGCCGTGATATGGAGGTTTTGCTGGCCGGCCAACAGCTCTCGAACCGACACCACGCCGGAAATATCTCTGACCGCCTGGGCCAGCGCGTGGCGGTCCTCGACGGGAGCCGTACAGATATACACACAGGTCAACAGGTCGTCAGCCTGCTCGAAGTCGACGGTAGCGTGATAGCCGCGAATGATCCCTGCCTCTTCGAGCTGGGTGATTCGGTTTCGTACCGTAGCCGGCGAGACACCGACCTCCGAAGCGATCATCGGTGCAGAGACGTTCCGTGCGTCATCCATGAGCGCGTGAATAATCCGCTTGTTTACATCATCGAGCCGGATGGTCATATCGGCCCATCGGCTGGTGGCCTCCTAAGCACAGCGAAACGAGGACTCTGTTCGGTGCTACTCATCCAGTCGGGGCAGTGCGATAACGGGCCGGGTAGCGTTGGTGACGAGTTTCAATGAGAGATCGCCCGACAGAAAGTGAACGAGCCGGTTGCCGCCACGCGAGCGGTAGGCAATCGCGGTGGCGTCGACCTCTTCGGCCGTCTCGAAAATCGCCCCGACGACATTCCGTTTGTAGGCGGTGGCCGTCTCGGCGTCGGGAAACACCTCGCGGACGGCGTCGAACGCCTCCTGTGCGATCGCTTCGCTCTGCTCGACAGGCGTTTTATCAGGAACGCCCTCGCCCTTCTCGACGACGTGGAGTGCCGTGACATGCTCGGGGTCGTACGCCGCGAGCTGTTCGGCGGTTTTCCGGGCGTCATCTTCGGTTGCGACGGGGACGAGCACCCGTGAAAGCAGTCCATCCGACGTCTCGACAGGTTGGTCCATGGTCGACAGAACGAAACTGCCAAAATAAGTATTCGGGACGCCCCGCGGGAGGTGTGTGAACAGCACACTGTTTCGGGTTGTACGGGCCGAGTTCGTGTGAAATGAATGCACACGCTACGCGCGGGTGTCGAACCGATTAAATAGGGGTCTACAGTAAAGGCCGGTAGTATGCGACGAGTCGACGTATGGACAGCGGGCATTTCGAGGCGGGCCGAAAAGTATCAACGTACACTGTTGGATCGAACCGAACGCGGGGTTAGTGGCTGATGGGCGACGAGGAACTCGCCAAAGACCTCGGACTCGTCTCGGCGATGACGATCGGCATCGGGACGATGATCGGCGCGGGGATTTTCGTGCTGCCCGGCGTTGCCGCCCAAGAGGCCGGCCCGATTGTTGTGCTTTCGTTTATTATCGGCGGCTGTATCGCGCTGCTGAACGCGCTGTCGGTCTCAGAACTCGGCACGGCGATGCCGAAAGCAGGCGGGGCGTACTACTTTATCAACCGGTCGCTCGGCCCCGTGTTCGGCTCGATTTCGGGACTTGGCGACTGGCTGGGGTTGGCGTTTGCCTCGGCGTTTTATACCATCGGCTTCGGGCAGTATCTCCGCGAAGTCGTCAGCCTGCCCTCTTTGACGCTTGCCGATGTCTCGCTTCCTGAACTGTCGGTGTTGGGCTATACGCTTCTTGGAGGCACTGCGCACATTGGCCTCACTGACATCCAGCTCGGCGCGATCATCGCCGGCGTGTTGTTCGTCGGCATCAACTACATCGGTGCGAAGGAGACTGGCGGTATCCAGACGGTTATCGTCTCGATCCTGCTCGGTATTCTGACGATCTTTGCCGTTGTTGGCATCTTCTCGTTCGATTGGGCAACCATCACCGCCGCCGAGGGCGGCTGGACACCACAGGGCACTGGTGCGATTCTTCCCGCAACCGGACTGGTGTTCGTCTCCTATCTGGGGTATGCGAAGATCGCGACCATCGGCGAGGAGCTGAAAAACCCCGGTCGAAACCTCCCGATTGCCATCGTCGGCAGCGTCCTCATCGTGATGGTGCTGTACACGATTTTGGTGACGCTGCTGCTCGGTATCATCGAGTGGCCGAACCTCGATCTCGACGCGCCGATGGCACAGGCCGCCGAAGTTGCGTTCCCGGGTGCTATCGCTGGCGTGGCGGCGTTTGCGATGACGCTTGGGGCACTGCTGGCGACCGCATCGTCGGCGAACGCCTCGATTCTCGCGTCGGCCCGCATCAACTTCGCGATGGGTCGTGACAGAATCGTCACGAACTGGCTCAACGAGATCCATCCCCGGTTTGCGACGCCGTACCGCTCGATTGTCGTCACGGGCGCGATGATTCTGCTGTTCGTCGTACTTCTTGGTGGGGATGTTGCCCTGCTCGCCGAGGCGGCGAGTGTGCTCCATCTGATCGTCTTCGCGCTGATCAACATCGCACTGATCGTCTTCCGTGAGACCGATCATCCTGGATATGATCCGGATTTCAAAGTACCACTGTATCCGGTTGTGCCAATTCTCGGTGCGGTGTTGTCACTTGGGTTGATCGTGTTTATGGATTTCTGGCCGCAGGTCATCGCCGTCGGGTTCGTCGTCGGTTCGGTCGGCTGGTATATGCTCTATGCCCGTGCCAACACGCCAATCGAGGGCGCGCTCGGTAAATATATCCGCGACCGACCCGACGAAATGCCCGATATCGCCGTCTCGGCAGCGGAGGCCGCCTCGCCCGAGTCCGCGAAATCCTACCGCGTGATGGTGCCGCTGTCGAACCCACGCACCGAACGGAATCTGATCGAACTCGGGAGCCTCATTGCGAAAGCGAAGGGCGGCACTGTCGTCGCCACCCACATCGTCCAAGTGCCCGACCAGACGCCGTTGTACGCGGGATCAGAGCATATCGACCGCATCGACGCCGAATCCCAGAAACTGCTGGACTCGGCCCGGGAGAACGCCAACACCTTTGGCGCGGATGTCGAAACCCGGTCAGTCGTCTCACACCGGTCGTTCGAGGAGATCTTCGATTCGGCGCGCTCCGACGAGGCCGATCTCGTCGTGATGGGGTGGAATCCGGGGTCGGCACTGTCGGCAGGTCGCGTCGGCAGTCCGCTTGACGAACTCACCACCAACCTGCCGTGTGACTTCCTGGTCATGAACGACCGCGAGTTCGACCTCTCGGATGTGCTTGTACCGACTGCTGGCGGTGGGAGTTCCGATCTCAGCGGTGAGATCGCCAAAATCCTCCTCGAAGAGGGTTCGACGGTGTCGCTGCTCCACGTCACTGATCCATCCGACAAAGAGACAGGCGAGACGTTCCTCAGTGAGTGGGCCGAGGCTCGCGACCTCGACGACGCTGAACTGATCGTCGACGATTCCGGCGATGTCGAAGAGTCGATTACCCGTCACGCCGAAAACAAGTCGATGGTGATTATTGGCGCGACACGCGAGGGGCTGCTCTCGCGGCTCGTTCGCGGCTCGCTGGCGTTCGACGTGCTCAACGAGGTCGACTGTTCGGTGCTGTTGGCCGAACGGCCGGCCCCGAGATCGCTGCTCGAACGGCTGTTCGGTCGCTGAGCCACCTGCCGAAACGCCCTTTTGTGTCCGGCTGAATGAGTGAGCTATGGCACTGTTCGAACACCTTCTTGTTCCGATTGCCTCGCTGAACGATGCCGAGTCGACGTCTGCAGCACTCCAGCCGTATCTCGACTCCGTCGAACAGATCACAGCGATTCACGTGATTGAAAAGGGCGGTGGGGCGGTTGATAAGGCACCGCTCGGAAAGCGCAAAGAAGACGGCGAGGCGATTCTTGCGGATGTCGAATCCAGACTCGGCGAGTCGGTCTCGGTCGACTCCACAATCGCCTACGGAACGGATCTGGTCGAGACGATCTTCGACGCCGCCCTCGAGGCCGACGCCGATGCGGTTGCGTTCCAGGCCAGAGGCGGCAGCCGGATTATACAGCTGCTGGCGGGCGATACGACCTCGAAGCTCGTCACCGATCCCGTTGTCCCGGTTGTGTCGTTGCCCAGCCAGCACTGAACACCGGCGATGCGGCGTGACTGCAGTCGATTCTCAGTCGAGCTGGTGGAGACCACGGAACGCTTCGCTCATTTCGTCGTCCGGGAACGCCTCAACCGTCTGGCTGATCTCCGTTTCGAGCTCGTCGATCCGGGTTTCGAGCCGGTCGAACTCGTCGTCGACCTCGTGGCGTGAGAACTCGGTTTTCAGTGCGGCGTACTTCTTTCGGCTCTCGTAGTAGTCGGCGACGAGTCGCTCGTAGTTGTCGATCAAAAACGCCTGTTCGACCGCTTCCAGCAGCTCCGGTTTGTCGACTGGTTTCTGCAGATACCCCTCACACGGCAGCTCGATAATGTCGGTGTCGATGTCGACTGCGGTGACCATGATCACCTGACAGTCGGTCTCCCAGTCTTGAATGTGTTCGAGCAGTTCATCACCGGACATGCCTGGCAGTCGCCGGTCGAGCAGGACGAGATCGACGTCCGTGGTGAGCTCGACGAGTGCCTCCCCGCTTGTCGAGGCGATTTTCGTTACGTAGTCGTCGGCGAGATAATCGGCATACAGTTCGGCCAACTCGTCCTCGTCGTCGACGATTAAGACCGTTTGCTCGCCAATGGTATGCATTACTGAATTACGATGTGCCGAAGATAAAATGATTACGCTCGGCCAGTGGAGCGTGCTTCGAGAGGGAAAACCGTAAGTTGTCAACGCCCTCAGACCTGTGTATGAGACGACACGCATCGGTCGGTGGATTCCAGTGAGCCTCGGTCAGCAGGTGGATTCTGATCGACAGCTGGCGCGACTGCTTCAGATCGGGATCGTTCTCGAAGAGGTCGTCGAAGCCCGTGCACACCACCACTACCAGTCGTTGTCCGATGACGAGCGCGTGCTCGACGACGAGATCGAACAGCTGCTGTCGCATGCGGCCGAGGAGTCGGCCGAACACCGAAACCGCCTCGAAGCACTTATCGAGGATCTCTCGGTCGACAGCGTTCCGTTCGACGAGATCGAAACGCTGGTCGAAGCCCGGTATGGCCAGACAAAACCCGATGATTTCGACGGCGTGCTGTACGATCAGCTCTGCAACGAAGAAACGGCCTACAAGTTTTACGACGATCTGATCGAAGCTATCGAAGCCAGCGACGCGGAGTTCAGCGTCGACCGCGAGCAGTTGCTGGAAGTCCTACGGACGTTGCGCTCCGAGGAACGCGACGGTGCCGAGGAGGTCACAAAAATCATGGAGAAACGCGAATGAACACGGCAAACCAGTATCTCAAAGCGATCTATCTCATCCAGAAACAGGAGGACAACCCCGCCGCAACCGGTCGTGTGGCCGACATGCTGGATGTCAGCCCCGCCAGCGCCAACGAGATGATCGGCAAACTCGAAGACCGCGGGCTGGCCGAACACGAGAAATACAAAGGCGTAAGCCTCACCGACGACGGCATTGTCCGCGCCCGCGATGCCCTCCAGACGTACTGTATTATCGAACGGTTTCTGATAAACGTCTTAGATGTCAAGGAGTTCCGCGCCGAAGCCCGTGAACTCGAAAGCGTCATCGACGGCACGGTCGCCGAACGGCTGGATACGATTATCGACCGCAAACCGGAGTGTCCGGACTGTTTCGATCCCGAACTGGACGCCTGTGCCTGTCTCGACGTCGACCTCGAAGCCGAACCGCCGGCTGACTAATCCGGCGCGTTACCTGTTGGTCGATCCGTTTGTTCATAGGTAATCCCGTATCGAGCGGTTGGACTATTCGAAAACATTCGGTATATCGGTATATGATTTATTTGAGTGTCGCGGAACGATCTCAGAGCGGATTCCAGTCATTCAACGACCACCCACAGGCGTCTGGGCGGCACGATCACCGAACACGACAGGAGTTGGCTCGCAGAAGGGACTCCACGCGTGTCTGGTCGACCGCTCGGCACAAGTTTAGTCGTCGAGTCTCACGAGCTGTGGTTCAATATGTAACACCACACGCGCGCGAGGTCTACCACACTGCATCTGCCGAACGGTAACCAGACGACCGGTCCACAACACACAGCACTACGAGTCAAGCGACCCAAAACCGGGAGTATTCGCTGTCGTGTGTCGATGAGGCCGTCGACTGTCTCGCACTGAAAGTCAGTATTTCAAGAAAGCTCCCTGGCCTCGGAAAGCGAAGGTACCGGTGCAAAGTCACAAAGCGGTTAGATCGAGCTAAACAAATCAGGATCGAGGCTCTACGTCATAACAACCGAACCGGCCAGAACCAGCAACGTAGAGTGTGTTGGTTACGGAATCTCAGGGATCGTCAACGCCGGACAGCTGCAAACCGTTACACATCCCAACCCAGCGGCGTGGAACTGTGGTAATCCTCGCTTTTTAAACGGATCTCAAGCTGTCGCGCTGTTGATGCCGTTGATTTTGACGAACGTGTAGCTACAGCTCGTACATCGCCACTTCGTTTTCTCTCCGAGATGGAGCGTTGTGCTTGCTGCGCGGTAGAACGTCTCTTCGGAGTCACAGTCGGGACAGTCGTGGCTGATTTCGAGGCTCATACGCTCCGTTTGGAGGGTCGCCTAGTTAAGATATGTGTTCAGCCACAGAGAGACCAGGTGCTGTGGCAGCAAATAAATCATATGTAGCTATATCAAATACAAAACTCACATTGAGGTGGCGGCATGTTTTTTGTGATCCCAACGTATGATCTGACATGCCATTGGGCGACGTACTCCGACGGTCTATTCTTGCGATTCCGGCGACGAGTCGACAGCAGGTCGCCGACGCAGCCGCCAGCGAGGCCGACGAGGTGTTTTTCGACCTCGAAGACTCACTAGCACCGAGCGAAAAGCCAACCGCCCGAGCCGAACTGGTTGCTGCGATCCGCGAGTATCGCTGGGATGAGACCACAGTCAGCTACCGGATCAACGGGATCGACACCCGATGGTGGTACGAAGACGTGATCGAACCGCTGTCGGAAGTCGGTGGATCGGTCGACTCGCTTATCGTCCCGAAAGTCCAGACACCGAGCGATGTCCGGACTGTCGAGCGGCTCGTCGACAGTCTCGAACGGAACATCGGACTCCCAGCCGGTGAGATCGGACTGGCCGTACAGATCGAAACCGCGCGTGGGATGAACAACGTTGTCGAGATAGCCGACAGTAGCGACCGGCTAACGGCGATGATCTTCGGGCCTGCGGACTATGCGGCCTCAGTCGGTGCCACAGTCGGCAGCGACGAGTACCCCGGTCACTACTGGCAGTATCCACTGTCGCGGCTCGCTCACGCGGCGGCTGGCGCGGGGCTATCGACGATCGGTGGCCCGTACGGAACCAACGACATCACAGCGTTTCGGACGGCCTGCCGAAACGAACACGCCCTGGGTTACGACGGCAAAATCGTGATCGACGACGAGCAACTCGACGTAGCCAACGAGGTGTTCGCACCCACACCCGAGCAGGCCGCACGCGCCGAGGAGATCGTCGACCGATACCAGCGTGCCGAACCAACCGAAATCGCTGCCATCGACGGCAACGTGATCGACAAAGAAATGTACCGGATGGCCAAACGAGTGCTCTCAAAGGCTGAAAAGGCCGGAATTCGCTGAGCTGCGAGTTGCGGATTTCGTTCTATTCTCGCAAACAAAATATTGTGCACACCGGTCGAGGGCACGTAGCCTCATCGCACGCGGCCATAGCTTTACACACATATGTGTGTAATTATGTGGCTGCTATCGCAGTCGATCTTCGGGCTGCCAACCGAACGACCGTGTTCTATTGAACAGAACAACTGTGAGTGCCAACAGTTATACAGCTCGTGTGCCAAGCGGTACCATGACGTATGAGGCGACTCGTCGTGTCGAAACGAGCGTGCGGACGTTCACCATCGTAGAACACCTCGATCAGGCGGGACCGTCGCGCGTCTCGGCGATTGCGGCCGACCTCGATATATCCAAAGGCATCGTTCACAACCATCTGAGCACGCTCCGGGAACTGGGGTACGTCTGCAAGGTCGACGACCAGTACCAGCTGTCGGCGAAGTTCCTCCAACTCGGCCAGCGTGTTCGAACACAGTCGCCGCTGTACCGGGCGGCCCATTCGCTGGTCGGCCCGTACGCAAGGCGTGTCGAAACCGGTGTCGTCCTCTATGCGCCGGCCGGCCGAGAGGCGATTGTGATCGACACTCATGGGCTTCCAGCCTCACTCGACCTCGCTGTCGGAGCGAGCCAGCCGCTGACAGCCACGCTTGCTGGTGTTGTCATCTGTCTCGAATCCGAGGGCGACGTGGCCGCCGATTCAGTTTACGACGGCGACGCGCTCGCCAGCCAGCTCGACGCCGATGGAATAATCACCGGCCGGCTTTCGGCGGCCGTCTCAACCCAGGCCTGCAGCGTTCCGATCACCACCGAAAGCGGCGACTGTCTGGGAAGTCTCGCGGTGTTGTTGTCGCCAGAAGATGACCGGGAATCGATCTACGAGTCGGTCGACGCGCTTCGCGACCAGATCGAACGTCGACACGGCGGCTCCGAGTCGGCCGAACGCTCGTTTGCTACTGAGAAGCATGCGTGGATCGATAGCTAAAACCGCCCATTGGTACAAGATTATCCAAAGATACAGCTTAGAAACGGACAATCGATATTTTAGGCAGTATATATGCATCTAAGTATACTATAGTCCTGTTAGGAAGCGTTTATATACAAACCTCGTGGTATGACTCTTCGTCGCATGACCTCATCTGCATGCATACGTCGAGTTAGCAGACTCTACAGTTGTGTAGTGTCGATAAATACTAGCCGCTTTAACCGATTTGTAACGGAGGTGTCGACGCGTGCCACCCGTTGACCCGCTCTACTGGGGGCTGGCGGCGATACCACTCCTGTTGTTGATGGTCACGCTCGTTGTGTTCCGATGGAAGGCACACGAGGCCGCCTCAGTCGGGATGTTTGCGGCGATTCTGGTTGCGTTCGGTATGTACCGCATGGAGCTTTCGGATATTGCGGTCGCCAGCGCGGTCGGTGTGTGGGAGGCGGTTGCGATTCTGTACATCATCATTCCCGCACTGATCTTCTATCACATTATCGACCGAGCTCGCGGCTTTGATGCGTTGCGTGAACAGATCAAGTCGTTCACCAGCAACGAACTGTTCTTAGTGCTCGCCGCTGGCTGGGTGTTCGTATCGTTCATGCAGTCGATCTCCGGTTTCGGAACACCAATCGTCGTTGTTGCACCAATCTTGCTCGCGCTTGGCGTCAAACCCGTCTACGCGGTCGCGATTCCGCTGATCGGCCACGCCTGGGCCAACACGTTCGGGACGCTCGGCGTTGCATGGGTCACCCTGGAGGGTATCGTCACAATGCAGGACGTGCTGTTGACCGCGGTGAGCGCGGGCGTGCTGCTCTGGATCGCCAACGTCATCGCCGGGTTGACGATTGCCTACATTTACGGTCGACGGAAAGCAGTCACCTACGCGGTGCCGATGGTTGCAATCGTCTCGCTGGTCCACGGCGGCGGCCAGCTGCTGGGAATATACTTCTGGGAGCCAGCGTTTGCGAACTTCTTTGCAGCCACGCTCGCGTTGCTCGCACTCGCGCCGATCTCGAAACTCTCGCTGTACGCCTCGCCGGCTGATGGAATCGAGACGCGTCCCGCAATGAAAGACGACTTCACCTCGCTCCGTTCGGACAGCCCGTCTCCTGCAGTCGCCGATGGTGGCACGCCAGCAGGGAGTTCCGATACCGAGCCACAAACTGACGGTGGAGTGGCGACCGGATCCAGCGTCGACGACGATCTGATGAGCCTCAAACTCGCCGCGCTACCGTTCGGCGTGCTCGCGGTGTTGGCATTCGTTACCGCGGTCGTCGAGCCGATTGGCGACGCGCTGGCGACTGTCGAACTCGCCGTTCCGTTCCCCGGTGTCGAGACCGGCTTCGGTGTCGAAACCGGAGCTATCGGTGCGGGCGATGGGCTGGCACTGATCAACTATCCAGGCATGTTCCTGTTGGTGAGCGCGCTCGTTGCCTACCTCGCCTACCGCTACACCGGCCACTACGAGAAAACCCGACAGCTAACCGAGGGCGAACAGGAGGGGTTCGTTGCAGTGCTGCTCCGCACGGCAGTCCCGGCCTCGATTGCGGTTGTCGGCTTCCTCGTGATGGCACTCGTCATGGACTACAGCGGCCAAGTCACTGTGCTCGCACAGGGGCTGGCATCGGTTGCCACAACCGAGACCTACGGCTTCCTCTCGCCGATTATCGGCGCGCTCGGTGCCTTTATGACATCGAGTAACACGGCCTCGAACATCCTGTTCGGCGCGCTCCAGCTTGAAACGTCGACGGCGCTCGGAACTTCCGAGTCGTGGATTCTCGCCGGTCAGACCGCTGGCGGAGCGATTGGGAACGCCATGTCACCTGCTAATGTGATCCTTGGCACGACGGCGGTCGGCATCGTCGGCCGTGAGGGCGATGTGCTCCGGAAAGTCATTCCGTGGGTCGCAGGCGTCTGTGCGATCGTCGGTGCCTTCATCGTCGTCTCCATCGCTGTCGGCTTCCTGGGGGCGATCTAAATGGACGCAACGAAAGCCTACACTGCGGCGTTCGTCCTGATCGCCGTCGCCCTGCCGCTGATAAGCTACGGCTCGATGAACGGTGCCGAGCTGCTGTCGTCGGTCGGACTCGGCTTGATCATCGTTGGTGGCGTGATCCCGCTTGTCGTTCGGTATCTCGACGCTCCAGTAACTGCCTGAAGCAGCTTGTCGAGCGGTTTGACTGACTGTTTTCGGGCCACACAAACAATCGGAGACGGGCAACTTTGATACCACTCCACCGAAACAACCCAAACACTACTGACCAATCACACTCATCTCAGATCCTATGTATACACATCACCGATCCAGTCGACCACCGACCAGAGCACAGCGCGGCCTCGTCTGCAGTCCACACTATCTCGCCAGCAGTACCGGCCTCGACATCCTCCGCGATGGTGGCTCGGCCGTCGACGCCGCCATCGCTGCCAACGCCGCGCTCTGTGTGGTCTACCCACACATGGCCGGCCTCGGCGGCGACGGCTTCTGGCAGATCTGTGCCGACGGCGACGTCGAGGCGATCAACGCCAGCGGCCCCGCCGCGAGCGCGGCAACCAGTGCGTACTACGAGGAACTCGACTACGAGGAGATTCCCGAACGTGGCAGCGCCTCGGCGTTGACCGTCCCAGGCGCGGTCGACGGCTGGCGACTGGCTCACGAGGAGTACGGCAAACTCCCCTGGGAGCGACTGTTCGCCGACGCCATAACCTACGCGCGCGAGGGCGTCGCCATCACCGACGACGTCGCTCGATGGATCGCCGAAGACGCCGACGTGCTGGCCGAGCAGTCGACTGCAGCCGACACGTTCCTCTCGAACGGCGAGGCACCGCCAGCCGGTACCGTCATCGCCCAGCCAGCACTCGTCGACTCGTTTGAGACGCTGGCCGACCGCGGCCCCCGCGACGGATTTTATGAAGGCCCCATCGCCGAGGAGTTCTGTGCGGGACTCGGCGATGAATCTCCGCTCTCGTCGACGGACTTCGGCGACTACCAGGCCGAGTGGGTCACACCGCTCAGCACCGACTACCGCGGCTACACGGTTCACTCGCTGCCGCCGAACACCCAGGGAATCGCCGCGCTGCAGATTCTGGGTCTGCTGGACGGCTTCGACGTCTCGGCGTGGGGCGACGGCACCGCCGACTACTATCACCACATGGCTGAGGCTACCAAGGTTGCCTTTGGCGACCGCGACGCGTGGGTAACTGATCCCGAGGCCGTCGACCTCCCGGCCGAACAGCTGCTGTCGTCGACCTATCTCGACGAGCGGCGGAGCCTCGTCGACGCCTCTCAATCGCTGCCTGCTACCGTCGAACCGGGCATCAGTCCCGAGGGCATCGAGCCACAGCCACAGGACCCCGGCGGCGACACCTGCTATCTGTCGGTCGTCGACAGCGATGGGCTGGCCGTCTCGCTGATCCAGTCGATCTACTTCGATTTCGGCAGCGGAATCGTTGCCGGCGACACCGGGATCATTCCACAGAATCGTGGCTCGTTCTTCTCGCTCGATCCGGCACACGTCAACAGCCTCGAACCGGGCAAACGGACGTTCCATACGCTGATTCCGGGCCTGA
>Ga0207421_10002125_pt1 | contig 24919 bp, 29 predicted proteins | sample SodLakKL_010_SED_4_FD_187542 | JGI IMG/M metagenome (GOLD analysis project Ga0207421, IMG submission 187542) | Alkaline sediment microbial communities from Lake Tanatar, Kulunda Steppe, Russia - 8KL_010_SED (SPAdes) (version 2) | ecosystem: Environmental > Aquatic > Non-marine Saline and... | reverse complement strand
CGTGGCTGAGGGCACGTAGCTCAGTCCGGAAAGAGCGTCGGACTTCTAATCCGACGGTCGTGGGTTCAAATCCCATCGTGCCCGTTCGCTGCGAACACCGCGAGCAGTACCGACACCAGGGATTTGAACTAGACGAGTCGATTTTGACGGTCGTTTCAGGCAACCACAGTTTCGGTTAGAGCCGCGGTTCCCATATTGAGTTGTACTTGGCCAGGGTGACCGGCGCGATCGCTGCTCGATTCGATCTCGATCCGACAGCTGATGGCGCAGACGCTGTTTCTGGCCGACGAGACGACGGCTGTCGTGCTCGAAATCGATCCCGCCGCGGAACGGATCGTCGTCGATGACGATCGAGTCGTCGTCCGGACGAACCATTTCGTTGACTCGGAATCCACCGAGACCGAGAGTTCGGCCCAGCGACGCAGGCGGGCAAAGACGTTGCTCACCGACGAACGAGATGGGCAACTCGATCGGGAGGCGCTCTGGACAGTTGCACGGGATCACGCGAACGGGCCCGGCGATGACTCGGTTTGTCGGCACCCAGATCCCGAGACGGACGAGCCGAACGCATTCGAGCAGCTGACAACGGCCAGCGCGGCGATTTTTCAGGGCGGCTCGCCGGCTGTCGAGGTCGTGATGGGAAACCCCTGTGAGGACGAACGGTTCCAGTGTACGTTCGGCCAGGCGGCACCCGCGGCATGTCGGACCGGGATGCGGTGGCTCGATCGGGTTCGCGACGTCGACGCTTGACAGTCTCTACACGACTGAACTCGTGGGCGTTCTCCTCGTGTAAGGCCGGTAATTTATGACTCCGACCAGCCTACCACTCCCAATGGCCCCAGACAACACGAACAGGCGACGCTTCCTCTCGGGAGTGGGTGCGACGATCGGTCTCGCAGTCACAGCCGGCTGTCTGGGCGAGACTGACGAGCCTGTGGATGACGGCGACGGGCCAATCGTCGACGTTGCAGAGACGACTCGGACGAACACCGATCCGGCACTGTGGGCCGACGTCGATTCGATCCGGTTCGACGGCTACGTCGGCGGCTGGGTCGGCGTCCAGCCGGCACCGACCGATCGCGTCGAGAACCCGACGCTGGTGCTCGCCGAAGGGCGGGAGTACGAGTTCACCTGGGAGAACATGGACGGCGTCCATCACAACATCGCGCTCCTGGACGCCGACGAAGACGTCGTCGACGACTACTCGACGCCCGGCCTCACGACGGAAGGCGAACTGGAGATACTCACTTTTGAGGCGATCGCCGAGATGGCACATTACCGCTGTGAGTACCAGCCGGCAGTCCAGAACGGCGAGATCATCGTGACCGATCCGGAGTGATGACCGCCCGAGCGGGGCCGGCGATCGTCGACTACCGAACGACCGTCACGGGGACGGGTGATCGACGGACGATTTTCTCGGCGACGCTACCGAGCAGGACGCGGGAGACGCCCGATCGGCCGTGGTTGCCGACGATGATGTGGTCGATGTCGTTGTCCTCGGCGAACCGGACGACTTCTCTGGGTGGGTTTCCGACGGCGATCTCCGTCCGGAACTCGACGTCTTCGGAGCCGGCCAGGTCCGCGACGGCCTCGAACTGCGCTTCGGGTGGGTTTTCATTGCGATCTGCCAGCAGCTCTCGTGCGAGTTCGATTCCTGCGCCCGTCGAGCCGCCGGCTGCTTCGACGACGCGCAAGAGAACGATCTCTTCGTCGGAATACTCGGCGAACGCGTGCTCTGCTGCCTGCTGTGCGGGTGCCGACCCGTCGTATGCGACGAGAATCGCCATACGACTGCTACCGCCCGAGCGGGAATAAATCCGATCGGTTCTCGCCGATCGCCAGTGATTCTTACTCCTCGAAGCCGTCCTCGAATCGGAAGGTTCCGTCTCGCTGAACCACTTCCCCATCAACCTCGATGAACGACTCCTCGCTCATGTCCACGATCATGTCGACGTGCACTGCGGAGTCGTTGGCCTCGTTGTCGTCGCCGACGGTGTCGTCGTAGGCCCGACCGACGGCCATGTGGACGGTGTCGCCCATCTTTTCGTCGAACAGCATGTTGTAGGTGAACCGATCGATATCGCGGTTCATTCCGATGCCGAGTTCGCCGAGTCGGCGAGCGCCGTCGTCGGTGTCCAACACCTCCGTCAGCACGTCCTCGTTCTTTGCGGCCGAGTGCTCGACGACCTCGCCGTCCTCGAACGCGAGGAAGACGTCCGTGATCTCTCGGCCCTGGTGGTACAGCGGCATATCGAACAGCACCTCGCCCTCGACGCTGTCGGGCTGGGGCGCAGTGAAGACCTCGCCACCGGGGAGGTTGTGCTCGCCGTGGTCGTTCAGTGTCGGGTTCCCCGCGATCGACATCGTCACGTCCGTCGTCTCACCGCTTTTGATGCGGATCTCCTCGGCAGGATCCATGAGCTCGACCATGTGTTCTTGATGCTCGCGTTGGGCCTCCCAGTCTTTGTTGACGGCGTCCCAGACGAAGTTCTCGTACCCCTCTGTCGACAGCTCTGCGAGCTGGGCGTTTGCAGGTGCGGGATACTGGGTGAGACACCACCGCGTCGAGAGTCGTTCTTCTAAGATCGGCCGATGGGCCTGCTGGTAGGCCGCGCTGGTCTCGGGATCGACGTCGCTGGTCTGGGTGACGTTGTCGCTCGCCCGGATGGCGATGTAGACGTCCGTCTGTTCGATGAGCGCGAGTTCGTGGGCCGGCGTCTCGTACTCGTCGTCCCCGGCCCGGAGATAGGCCCGCCGCTGGCGATCGCCGGTCCGCTGTGTCATCGTTATCGGATTCGCCCCCCGATCGCCGACCACCTCGTGGAGGGCAACGACGAGGTCCTCGGCGACGGGATGGGCATCGATGACGACGTTGTCCCCTGCCTGGAGATCGACGGAATGATTCGCGATGATCTCGGCGTGTTCGCGGATGCGTGGGTCCATGTGACAGGGTTTCCCTGCCGATCGGGATACTGGTTTCGAATCGAAACCCGACCGACCGATCGTCGATAGGGCCGTTTGTCTCCGTCGACGCGCCGAGACGCCCCGATCGGTGCCGACCCACGATACACCCTGCCCGTGCCACGTCCGCGTTTTTTTTGCCGCCGACGGAAGAGGCGGCTGTGCGCCCCGTTGAAGCTCCCCGACACGTCCAGAGCCAAGGCCTGGAGTCGGTTCTGGCGGCGATCGAAACCTCCTGGCTGCTGGCCGGGCTCACGGTCGTCCTCGCGTGGTACGTCTCGAAGCTCGCGGCCGATCGGCTTCGCCCGGCGCTTGAAGAGCGGGTGCTCCGGCCGACGACGGCGAAGATGGTGTTGCGGATCGGCCGGGCCGTCGTCGTCCTGTTCGCGCTCGTCCCGTTTGCCGGCCTGCTCGGCTTTCGTCCGCAGAACGTCCTGGTCTCGTTTACCGTGCTCTCGGTTATCATCGGTGCGATCCTCGCGCCGGTCGCCCGCAGCTACGTCAGTGGCCTCTTTATTCTGTTCAACCGGCCCTACGAGATCGGCGATCTGATCGAACTCGTCGACGAGGCCGAACGCGGCTACGTCGCGGATATCACGCTCGGCTACACGGAAATTTCGACGCTCGAAAACTCGGTGCTGGTCGTTCCAAACGAGACGATGCGCGAACGCGACGTCCGCAACCTCTCTACGGCGGACGAGCGAAACTGGGTCTCGATCGAGGTGCTGGTCACTTACGAGGGAGATCTCGACGCAGCCTGTGATACCCTCAAATCCGCCGCTCGGCACGTCGACGGCGTGATCACCGGCGGTCCGCGGATCCGCATCGGCAGCTCAAAGTATCCCGCGGCACCGACGGTGTTCGTCCGCGAGTTCGCCGATCACGGAATCGCCCTCGAACTCCGGTGCTGGGTCGAGAGCCCGGCACGGATACCCACAGTCGAGTCGGCCGTCCGGCGAGCGATCTACGATCGGTTCGACGGGATCGACGCCGCGTTCGCCTACCCCCATACCCACCACGTCTTCGACGAGGCGAGCGGCCGGGCCCGGATCAGCCTCGACAGCGATCCCCGTTCGACCCGGTCCCGACAGGGCCCCGCCACCGATCGGGACCGTCGACATCCTTCGAGGCGATCCCTGGGCCGGGCGGGCGATCGCTCGCTGGAGTGAGATCGCACCAGTTGACCGTCAGCGGCACCGACGCCGTCGCCGATCAGTCGCCGCCGTTTGCAAGAAAGATGCCGAGATAGACCGAGACGACTGCACAGCCAACGCCGACGGCGAACGCGATCGTAAACGGCGATTCGAGCGCGATCTCGCCGCCGTCGTCGAGGACCCACCCGCTGAATCCGACGATGAGCAACGTCAGTGCGGCGAGTCGGAGCACGGAGATGACCTGCCCGCCCCGGACCTGCAGTGTGTCCGACGACTTTTCGCTCATCGGGGCCACCCAGCCGACCTGCGGTCGGCGTCGATCGGCTCTCGCGTCTCGCTTTCGGTCGCGTCGCGGTCGCGGTACCGTCTGGCGGTAGACACGGCTATCCGTCGGTCCGGTCCGGTAGAAAACGTTGGCATTCCGATCGCCAATCGCGTCGGCCGGCTCCCGTTCTCACCGACCGCGCATCCCGTCGCGAAACTCGAGGACCGTTCGACGGATGAGCAGGTACGAGAAGAAAATCAGCGACAGCAGGATCAGGACGATCGCGATGATGACCGGATCGTCGGGGATGAAACCGAGCATACGACACGGATACACTGTCATTGCGCAAAACCGTTTCGACGTCGACCGGGGTCGCCGGTGAGGGCACACAGCGGTCCTGTCGCCGACGGGTGGCTCCGTCACCCCCCGGTTGGTACAATCGTTCTTTCACCTTCCGCTGACTATACGATCTTCTGATCCGTAACTGGAACTGCGTCTCGACCGTCGCCTCCTGTCGGCGGCGAGGCGGTCCGGTGCCGTCGGCCGACGGCGTCGCCGCCCTCCCCACACCGTCGCCGGCCGGTTCGATCGGATCGCGCGTCTCCTGGCACGCGAGCCGTCCGATCCGATCGGTCCCCGCTGACGCAGCGTTTCCTGTCGGTTTCGCCAGGCGGATTCGTGACGTCTCTTCTGTAGCGGACGCTCGTCGCCGCTATGGGCGGATCTCGAACGATTCGATGCACGTTCCGTCCGGTTCACGGAGATCGCCGTCGAACCCACCCTCGACCGCTTCGAGGACGATGAAGCCGGGCCTGTTCCCGCGTGGCTGTGTGTGGCTTCCGGGATTGAGAAGCACCACATCGTCCGCCTCGACGATCGCCGGCTGGTGGGTGTGTCCCGAGATGACGACGTCTGCAGCCTGCGATCGGCCGAACATCGCAAGCCCCGTCTCACCACCGTCGCGGCGGTGGGTTACGGCGAACCGGACACCGTTTGCCTCGACGACCCGCTCGGTGGGCAATCGGTCTTTTAGGGCCATGCTGTCGGCGTTGCCGTGGACGGCATAGAGGACGTCACACTCGTCTTGAAACGCCTCCAGTGCGATCGGGCTCGTGAAGTCACCGGCGTGAATCACGGCATCGGCCTCACGGGCGGCAGTTAGGGCCTCGCCCTCGAGTTCGTGTCCGCGCTCGCTGTGCGTGTCCGAAACAATCGCGATCATAGCTCCCCTTCAGACGGCAGCGTAACGGTCCTTTCGCTCTCCGATCGGGTCAGGGCCACACGTCGGCTGTGGGTGCTGTCGTCATGTGTCGGGGCGAGTTGTCCTCACAGACCGAACGGTGACGACGACCGGTCACTGGATCGACTCATACTGAGTAGCGTCATCAAGTACCGCCGATCGCCGACCTGTTACTGGCGATCGGCGGTAACTACGGACACTAATCAGTATCACCTGTCGGGGCTGTCGTCGTACGCCGAGACGACGGTCGATCCCGGTGGGCTGTCGGTCAGCACTGCCGTCACCGTCGTCTCCGCGAGGTCGACGGTCGACTCCAGTGGGAGCCAGTGTCGATCGGCACTGTGGTCGTCGCGGCTGTCTGATTCGACGGCGACGGCGACGGCGACGTCCGTCGGGCTCGCACCGGGCGGCAGCTTTGTTGGGTCGTAGGCGAGCGTGAGTCGGATGGCTTCGACGGCGGCCAGTTCGTCGAGGCCGCGGATATCGACCGGAGCACCGAGCGCATCGATCGGCGGATCGGCGGTGCTCCGATCGAGGCCGAACGCGTCGGGGACGACGCCCGCGACAACGGCGATGCTCGCACCGGCGTGTTCGAGTGTGTCTTCGGCGGTGACGCCGGAATCGTAGCCGGGAATAGCCATATTCGGTGGGAGGCACTCGACCTATTTGGCCCTGCACCGCGCGTACGCCTGCACCTGCGTGGAGGTAGCATACAGCATGGTCTTGGGATGAGAGTGGCATACAGCATGATATGGAGATGCTGTCGACGGCTGGTGAGAACGACGGGACGAACGCTTTTATCGGAGCGGAAACCTATCACCCACTGTGTCCGAAACTGGCGGATACGATCGATTCTTCCCGTACGAGGAGCCCTACGAGAACCAGCGCGAGGCGATGGATCGGATCCACAATTCGCTGGTCCGTGGCCAGGACGTGCTCTTCGAGGGGGCCTGTGGGACCGGCAAGACGCTCTCTGCGCTCGTCCCTGCCCTGGAGGCCGCTCGCGCCCAGGACAAGACGGTCGTCATCACCACGAACGTCCACCAGCAGATGCGCCAGTTCGTCGCCGAAGCACGTGCGATCGCCCACCAGGAGGACATTCGAGCGATCGTTTTCAAAGGCAAATCCTCGATGTGTCATATCGACGTTGGCTACGAGGAGTGTCAGGCCTTGCGGGACAACACCCGGGCCGTCGTCGACGCCGAACGCGACAAGCAACAGCTCGAACGCCGCGAGCGGGAACTGCTCGCCGAGAGCCAGGACGGTGACGGCGGCGCTGCTGACGCCCGTAGTGCCGTCATGGACGAACTCGAAACTATCGAGGACCGCCTCGACGAACTCGAAGACCAGAACGTCTGTGAGTACTACCACAACAACCTGACCGGGGATACCGACGAGTTCTTCGCGTGGCTGTTCGAGGACGTCCGAACGCCCGAAGAGATTTACGAGTACGCAGAACACCAGGGGTTCTGTGGGTACGAACTGTTAAAAGAGGGGATCGAGGGCGTCGATCTCGTCGTCTGTAACTACCACCACCTGCTCGATGGGATGATCCGCGAGCAGTTCTTCCGGTGGCTCGGTCGCGACCCCGAGGACGTGATCGCCGTCTTCGACGAGGCCCACAACGTCGAGGACGCCGCCCGCGAACACGCGACCCGGACCTGCTCGGAGCGTACGTTCGATTCTGCACTGGACGAACTCGCCGACACGGACGATCCCCGATCGGACGACGCGGCGAACGTCCTCTCGGCGTTTCACCAGGCGCTCGTCGAGACGTACGAGGAGTCGTTTGGGTTCGGCGATCGCGGCTCGATCGGCGAAAACTGGGTCGACGTCTCGATCGACAACGAGAATCGCCGGGACGACCTCACCCTCGCGTTCCTCCAGCAGTATTCGGGACAGGGGATCGACGCTGATATCGAGGCCGCCATGCAGTTGGGCCAGGAACTCGACGAGGAGTACGAGGAGGCCTACCGGGAGGGAGAGACGGCCACGCGGACGGAGTGTCAGACCCTCGATGCGGCGGCGTTCGTCAGCGCGTGGATGGACGAGGGGGCAGACGACGGGCTCTACCCTGTCGTCTCGGTCACCAGGGACGCGGGAACGGACGAGGTCTACGGCCGGGCGGAACTCTATAGCTGTCTCCCGCGGCAGGTGACGGGGCGGCTGTTCGACGCTGTGTCCGGGACGGTGCTGATGAGCGCGACGCTCCAGCCGTTCGACGTTACCGAGGACGTTCTGGGGCTCGACGATCCCGTAACGATGGCCTACGGGCTCGGCTTCCCGGCAGCCAATCGCCGGACGTACGCCGTCGAGACGCCGCCGCTTTTCGCCTCCGATCGGGACGATCCGACCGTCCAGGAGACGGTCGGCGAGACCATCTACGACGCCGCTCGGTTCACGCCCGGCAACACACTCGCCTTCTTTCCGAACTACAGCGAAGCGAGCCGGTACGCGACTCGACTCGAAACCCGGTTTTCCGGGACGGTCTACCTCGACGAACCGGGCGTCGCCGTCGAGGAGCTTCGCCAAGAGTTCGTCGCTGACGACAACGCCGTGCTCTGTACCTCGCTGTGGGGAACGATCGCGGAAGGCGTGAGTTTCGACGGCGACGACGCGGAAACGGTGCTCGTCGTCGGCGTCCCCTACCCCCACCTCGACGATCGGGCCGACGCGGTCCAGGAGGCCTACGACGCAGCCTTCGAGGGGACCGACACCGGTTGGCGGTACGCCGTCGAGATCCCCACGGTTCGAAAGACCAGACAGGCCCTCGGTCGGGTGATCCGATCGCCCGAGGACGTCGGCGTCCGTGCGCTCCTCGATCGACGCTACTCTCGGCGGGCCAAATCGGCGCTTGGAAAGTACAGCGTCAACGGCACGTTCCCACACGAGGAACGCGAGGAGCTGCTGGATATCGGTCCCGAGAAGCTGAAGTTTTCGATGCTGAACTTCTATGCCGACCACGACGCCTACGATGGCGAGCCGCCAGCGCCCTGACGGGGCCTCTGGCGGGTTCGTGGCCGCGATCGCGTCACAGCGATCCGCCTCATACTGATTCGCGTCAGCACGTACCGCCGATCGCCGGTACCGACGGACACGAATCAGTATCAGGCCGGGAGACGGATGCGACTCACCGGGAGCCTGTAGCCGCCATCCCAGAATTCGAGTTCCTGGACGGTCCACTCGATCGGCTCGAACTCCCGATCGGCGAGACGACGTGCGGTCTCGATATCGCCGCCGCGGGCCAGCGTGACGTGTGGTACGTAGTCGCTTCCCTCCAGTCCCGCGACAGTCCCGAAGGCGTCGGTGAGATCGGCGTGGATCCGTTCGAGGCCGGGACTCTCGACGGCGAGGTAGACGACGGGTGCCGAGCCGAGCGGTGGCTCCGCGAAGTAGTCGATGCCGGTGATTGCGGCCTCGACGGCGGGGGCGCCTTCGAGCGTGCGGTGGGTGCGCTGCTGGAGCTGGGCGACGTGGTCGGCCTCGCCAAGGCGCTTGAGCAGACACGAGTGGTCCTCGCGGACGGTGCCGAAGCCGACCAGCGAGGGGTAGAGATCGGCAGCAAGTTTGCGGACGCGGCCGGGAACTGGAACGTTGACGCTGTACACGTACGGCTCTATAACGGTGGTTCGTGTATGAGTGTGGTGGTTGACGGTTGAACGGTTTCGAGCAGATCCGATCGGTGACCTGTCTGATTAGACCCGATCGACCAGCCAGAGGACGATCAGGACGGCGATTGCGAGCTGGACGAGCAACAAAAACGGGCCGAGCAGGCTCGCGATCCCGCTGAGCAGCGTCTGGAGGAGCTGGAGGACGAGCAAGATTGCGACGAGTCCGAGGACGATCTTCAGGAGCGTTTCGACCGCGAGCTTCCCGCGTGAGTCGCGCATACGTTCACGTTGTCGTGACTGTTGAAAAACGCACCGTTGACGCGGTCGGAAAGACATATCTGGCCGGCTCTGTCATCGGTATACAATGGACGTCAGGGGGCGGTGGGTCCTGCTGTGTGTGGCCATGGTGGTCGGCTGCTCGATCGGACTCGTCCCGATCGCTGCAGGCGATGGGTTCGTGGCCACCGATCACGCCGGAGCCGAGACACAGCTGCAGGAAGCGCCCGAGGAGGAGACAGTGCTCGAGGACGCCGACGAGATACACATCGACGTCTTCATCAACGAGAACGGCTCGGCGACGTTTTCGGTCGATTACCGGTACGCGATCGACGAGAACAGATCCGCCGACGAGTGGGCGGAGATCCAGACCGAGGTCGACGACAACGCGGCTGCCTACGCCACGGCCGAAGCGGACCGATGGGACGAGACGCTCGCCGATGCGAGAGCGGAGACCGATCGCGAGATGGAGCTCTCGAATGTCTCCGTGAGCACGGACACCACCACGGCACCACGGGAGCGGGGCCACGTCGAGTTTACCTTCGAGTGGTCGTCGTTCGCCCACGTCGAACTGAACCGGATCGAAGCGGGTGACGCACTCGCCGATTTTACGCTTCCAGAAGACACCGCACTCCAGTTCCGCTGGCCGGAGCAGTACGCCCTGTATGAGGAACCGGACCCCTCGCCGGACGACGCAAACGAGAACTCCGTCTTCTGGGACGACGAGGGATCGGAGTTTGGCTCCGACCAGCCAACCGTCGTGTTGATCGAGAATGCGGCCGACGGGACGGAGCGAGACGAGACCGATGATGGACCGCCGATGCCCTGGCTTGTCGTGGTGGGGGCACTGTTGGTCCTGGCTACCGTCGGTGCTGCAGGCTGGTGGATCCGGGGTGAACAGCTTCGGACACAGGGTTCAGCCGCCGACGCCGCGTCGACGGGCACCGATCACACGGGTGGCAGCGACGGACCGCCGCCAGACCTGCTGAGCAACGAGGAACGGGTTTTGCGGCTCTTAGAGCAGCGAGGCGGTCGGATCAAACAACAGGAGGTCGTCTCGGAACTGGAGTGGACCGAGGCCAAAACGAGCCAGGTGGTAAGCGGTCTCCGCCAGGACGAGGAAATCGAGGTGTTCCGGATCGGTCGCGAGAACGTCCTCGCGTTGCCGGACGACACCGACCACCGCCCCTGATTCGGCCTTGGCAACCGATGTGACACGCCCCGTCAGGGGTGTGATACTTGCTATTTCGACAGCTTTTAATAGCTCCCAGTGTGTCTATCTCACCAATGAGTCGCTCCGTTGGCAGTACAGCCGGGTCTTTCGGTCCCGACGGAGCTGTTTTGCTGCGACGGCCACGGCGGCGGGCCCCCTGAGCCCGCACTATCTTCCACTCCACGTCTCCGGATCGTTCCACCGTTCCAGTAAATGCACAAATCCCAACTAGCAGCGGCTCTGTCGGTATTTTTCGATATTTAAATCAATGAGCTTAAGTCCCTCCTTCCGTTTCACTCGAATACGATATGACACGCGTTGCACTCGCGTTCTCGGGCGGACTGGACACGACGGTCTGTGTCCCGTTGCTCGAGGAAGAATACGGATACGACGACGTCATCGGCGTCACTGTCGACGTCGGACAGCCGGCCTCGGAGTTCGATGAGGCCGAAGAAACCGCCGACGCACTCGGCCTGGAACACTACGTCGTCGACGCGCGAGCGGAATTTGCCGACCTCTGTCTCGAGAGCGTTCGCGCGAACGCGACCTATCAGGGCTACCCGCTCGGAACGGCACTCGCACGCCCGGTGATCGCGAAGGCGATCCTCGATGTCGCCGAAGAACAGGATTGTACCGGTATCGCCCACGGCTGTACCGGCAAAGGTAACGACCAGCTCCGATTCGAGGCCGTCTGGCGTGATTCCGATCTCGAAGTCATCGCCCCCGTGCGCGAACTCGGACTCACCCGCGAGTGGGAACAGGAGTACGCCGCAGAGAAAGCCCTCCCCGTCGAGGGTGGCAGCGGCGGTGACTGGTCGATCGACACCAACCTCTGGAGCCGATCGGTCGAGGGAGACAAACTCGAGGACCCAAGCTATGTCCCACCGGAGGACATCTACAACTGGACGCAGTCACCGACCGCCGAGACACAGGAGATCGAGATCTCCTTCGAGGGGGGGTACCCAGTCGCTGTCGACGGTGTCGAGTATGACCCGATCGACCTCATCGAGCACCTAAACGGTGTTGCGGGGGCCTACGGCGTCGGTCGCACTGACTCGATGGAAGACCGCATGCTCGGGCTCAAAGTTCGTGAAAACTACGAGCATCCGGCTGCGACGACGCTGCTCAACGCCCACGAGGGGCTCGAAGGACTCGTCCTCACCCAGGAGGAACGCGAGTTCAAGCAGCTGATCGACCAGAAGTGGTCGAAAAAAGGGTACGAGGGTCTGATCGATGCGCCGCTCGTGGGCGCACTCGAGGGCTTCATCGAGGAAACTCAAAAGCGCGTCACCGGAACGGTGACGATCCGCTTCGAGGGCGGGCAGGCCCGTGTCGTCGCTCGCGACAGCGAGTACGCCGCCTACTCGGCCGAACACGCCTCCTTCGACACGGAGACGGTCGGCAAGATCACCCAGGAAGACGCCACCGGTGTCGCCAAGTACCACGGCTTCCAGCGCCGCCTCGCAAACGAGGCGATCGCCGCAAACGCCGCCGACGACGAGGAAGTCGAACTGGCGACCGACGGACGCGGTGACGCCCCGGAGACCGACGAGTAACGATGACTGAGGAGAGCGCTCACGACGGTTGGTCTGCCCCCGATGGCGAGGCGGACGAGGACATACGATCGGCCGTCCCACTCCGAGCAGACGGCGGCGATCGATCTGACGGCGTGGTCCGCCGCGATCGCTTTAGCGGCGGCCCCGCCCGGAGCTTTCTCTCCTCGCTCGACGCGGACCGGCGCATTTTCGAGGCCGACCTCGAGACCGATCGCGCCCACACGGTGATGCTCGCCGAGCAAGAAATCATCGCTGACGACGTTGCAGGGTCGATCCTGACGGCACTCGATGCGATCGACGTCGATGGCCACGACTCACTGCCCGACGGCGAGGACGTCCACGAGGCGATCGAGACGGCCGTCATCGAGCGCATTGGCCCCGACGGCGGGAAGATGCACACGGCGCGCTCGCGAAACGACGAAGTCGCGACCTGCATTCGCTACCGATTGCGCGAAGACGTTCTTGACGCGATCGAAACGACGATCGCGCTGCGTGCGTCGTTACACGAGGTCGCGGAGGCACACGCGAAGACGCTCATGCCGGGCTACACCCATCTTCAGCCGGCCCAGCCGACTACGGTGGGTCACTGGGCGCTCTCCTATGAAAGCGCGATTCGTCGTGACACCGAGCGCCTGTTCGAGGCCTACGACCGCATCAATCAGTCGCCACTCGGCGGTGCTGCCTTCGCCGGAACGACCTTCGAGATCGATCGCGAGCGGACGGCCGAGCTACTTGGCTTCGACGGGGTCGTCGAGAACTCGATGGACGCCGCGTCGGGTCGGGACTTCCTGCTCGAGACCGTCCAGGCGCTGTCGACGCATGCGACGACGGTGTCGGGCCTGGCCGAGGACGTGATCATTTTCGCCAACCGCGGCTTCGTCGATCTGTCGGACGACTATTCGTCGACGTCGTCGATCATGCCCCAGAAAAAGAACCCGGATACGCTCGAACTGGTGCGTGCGGTCGCGGGCGATGCGGCCGGCAGCGTCCAGGGGTTGACGACAACGCTGAAAGGACTGCCACGCGCGTACAACCGTGATCTCCAGCGGGCGACGACTCACGCCTGGGAGACCGTCGACGCCGTGACTGAGGCGAGTGCGGTCGCGGCCGGCGCGGTCGCGACGGCCGACTGGAACGAGGACGTCCTCGCCGCCGAGGCTGGTGTGGGCTTTTCGACGGCGACCGGTGTCGCCGACCTGCTTGCAGCACGCGGACTCCCGTTCCGGACGGCCCACGAAATCGTCGCGATCGCCGCAGAAGACGGTGGGGAGTACGACGCGATCGAAGCGGCCACGCGTTCGGTACTCGACGAGCCACTCGATGCCCACGTCGATCCCGCTGCCGTCAGGGAGGCACTCGACCCAGCCCGGAGTGTCGCGAGTCGTGACTCTCGGGGTGGGCCTGCCCCCGACGCGGTCACGGCACAACTCGAGGTGGCAGCCGACTCGATCGCAGCCGACGAGTCGGCGCTTGCGGAGCGGACCGACTCCCTGCAGTCGGCCCACGAGGCGCTTCGCGGCGAGGTGAACACGTATGTCTGAGAGCCACCGCCGTCCGGTAGGTCCGGATCCGTTGCCGCCGCCCTCCCGGTGCGAAAAGCTACCCAGATCGTGATACATCAAACAAGATCGGCGGTACAATCGCACTTTTGCACCGTTAGAGCCCAGTACACGTAATATAATTTTGCTGTTAAGTCCGAAGGCTTTAAGGGAACTGGGGTCTCACGTGCAGATACAATGACCGAATGCGTCGAGTGTGGGGCCGAAGTCTCCCTGCACGACGATCTGGAAGTTGGAGAGATCGTTGACTGTACGACCTGTGGTGCCGAGCTTGAAGTCGTCGACACCGAGCCGCCAGTCCTCGAGCGAGCCCCCGAGCTCGAAGAGGACTGGGGTGAGTGACCTTGAACGTAGGAATACTCTACTCCCGAATTCGAAAAGACGAGAAGCTCCTCCTCACCGAGCTTCGCGACCGCGATCACGACGTCACGAAAATCGACGTCCGTAAACAGACCTTCGACATCAGCGAGGCCCCTGTGGAGTTCGCCGAGCTGGATATCGTCGTCGATCGCTGTCTCGCCACGAGCCGAAGCCGCTATGCCACGCAGTTTTTCGAGGCCTACGGCATCCCCGTGGTCAACAGCCACGAGACGGCCGATATCTGTGCGGACAAAGTAACGAACAGCCTCGCTCTCGAGAAGGCCGGCGTCCCGACGCCCGCGACGAAAGTCGCGTTTACCAAAGAGAGCGCCATGGCGGCGATCGAGGAGTTTGGGTACCCCTGCGTTCTCAAACCTGTCGTCGGCTCGTGGGGCCGTCTGATGGCCAAGATCGACTCGCCAGATGCAGCCGAGGCGATTCTCGAACACAAGGCGACGCTTGGCCACTACGAGCACAAGGTGTTCTACGTCCAGGAGTTCGTCGACAAGCCGGGTCGTGACATTCGCGTGCTCGCGATCGACGGCGAGCCGATCGCCGGCATGGTTCGCTCTTCCGATCACTGGATCACCAACGCTGCGAAAGGTGCCGAGACGGCGGTCTTCGAGATCAACGACGAGGCCAGAGAGCTGGTTCAGCGGTCGAACGACGCCGTCGGTGGCGGTCTGCTTGGGATCGATCTGATGGAAACTGCGGATGGATACACCGTCCACGAAGTCAACCACACCGTCGAGTTCAAGGCCCTCGACGGCGCGGTCGACACCGATGTCGCCGGCACCGTCGTCGACTGGCTCGAGTCGAAAGCCGCCGCGGCCAGCGATGCAGAACTCGAGGTGAGCCCCTGATGGCCGTCGGAACGGATATCGGTGCCGACGACGGCGTCGAGACGGCTACCGCAACCGTCGTCGGCGGCTCCGGCTTTACCGGCGGCGAGCTTCTTCGGCTGCTCGCCGGCCACCCGAACTTCGAACTCGTCGAGGTGACGAGCCGATCGAAAGCGGGCAAAAGCGTCGGCTCCGTCCACCCACCGCTTCGCGGGACGGATCTCCGATTTACGGAACCAACCGATCTCGAACACGTCGACGTCCTGTTTGCGGCGACGCCACACGGCGTCTCGATGGGACAGATCGACGAGTTTTTCGAAATCGCAGACACTGTGGTCGATCTGTCGGCCGACTTCCGTCTCGACACCGAAGACCAGTACGTCGAGTGGTACGATGGCCACGACGCGCCGGAGTACCTCGACAACGCGGCGTATGCCCTTCCCGAAATCAACCGCGAGAACCTCGCGGGTGCGGACCTGATCGCTGGCGGTGGCTGTAACGCGACCGCGACAATCCTCGGGCTCTACCCGCTCTTCGAACACGGGATTCTCGAGGGGGGTGAGCAGATCGTCGTCGACGTCAAAGTCGGCTCCTCGGAGGGCGGCGCGGGCGGTGGCGAGGCATCGAGTCACCCCGAGCGATCGGGTGTCGTTCGTCCATATGCCCCAACGGGCCACCGTCACGAAGCCGAGATCGAGCAGTTCCTTGGCACCTCGGTGGCGTTTACCTGCCACGCCGTGGATATGATCCGCGGTGCCAGTGCGACGAGCCACGTCTTCCCGTCGGGACCCGTCTCCAAGGGTGACCTCTGGCAAGCCTATCGGGACTGCTACGAGGACGAGCCGTTCGTCCGGATGGCCGCCGGCGGCTCCGGCGTCTACCGCTATCCCGAACCGAAAGCGGTCGCCGGCACGAACCTCGCCGAGGTCGGCTTCGAACTCGACCCATCGAACAAGCGCATCGTCGTCTTTTCGGCGATCGACAACATGATGAAAGGCTCCGCTGGACAGGCGGTCCACGCCGCGAACATCGCACTTGGCCTGGAGGAGACGGCCGGACTCGAGTTCACGGGACTCCATCCCGTGGGAGCGCCGTAAGATGGCTGTCGTCGTCAAGATCGGTGGCGCACGTGCTGTCGATCCCGAGGGGGCACTCGGCGACGTCGCGAGCCTCGTCGACGATGGCGAAGCCGTCGTCGTCGTCCACGGCGGCTCGACTGCCGTCGACGAGACACTCGAAGCACTCGGCGAAGAACCAACCTACGTCGAAACCCCCGGTGGCGTCGTCGGCCGATTTACCGACGAGCGCACCATGGATGTGTTCAAGATGGTGATGCCGGGCAAACTCAACACCGATCTCGTCGAGTCCTTGCACAACGAGGGTGTGAACGCAGTTGGTCTCTCGGGCACCGATGGCAAACTGCTCGAGGGCAAGCGCAAATCCGCCGTCCGAATCAAAGAAAACGGCAAGAAGAAAATCAAACGTGGCGACCACTCCGGGACGATCGAGTCGGTCAACGCTGACCTCCTGGAGACGCTGCTCGAGGGTGGCTACACGCCCGTCGTCTCGGTTCCGGTACTCGGGGCGGAAAAAGACGGCGGCTACACTGCCGTCAATGCCGACGCCGATCGATCGGCCGCCGCAGTCGCCGGTGCGCTCGGTGCGGATCTGGTCGTTCTGACGGACGTGTCGGGGATCTACGAGGACCCCGACGACGAGTCGACGCGTATCGAATCGGCCGCCACGCCCGAGGCGTTCGCGGCGGTCGAAGACGCCGCGGAAGGGTTCATGACAAAGAAAGTCATGGCCGCCAGGGAAGCTCTGGAGGGCGGTGCGTCGTCGGTGATCGTCGCGACGGCAAACGCAGCCGCCCCGATCACGTCCGCGCTGGCGGGCGACGGAACGACGATCGAACCCGGCGCGCTCGGGGACGAAACGAGTGCACAGACGGAGGCTGTAGACCAATGAGCGGATTCGTCTTCTCCGAAAAGCCGATCAGTATCGATTCCGGCGAGGGGGTCACCCTCGTCGCCGACGACGGAACCGAGTACCTCGACTTCGGTGCGAGCTACGCCTGTACGCCGACTGGCCACTGTCATCCCGACGTGGTCGAGGCCGTCCAGGAACAGGCCGCCGACCTCCTCTACGTCCAGGGCTCGTATCCCGTCGCGTCACGAGCCGACCTCCACGATAAATTGGGGGCGCTTGCACCGGGCGCGATCGACAACGTCTGGCTCTGTAACTCCGGGACCGAGGCCAACGAGGCCGCACTGAAGTTCGCCCGGAACGCGACCGACGGGACGAAGATCGTCGCCACAAAACGCGCGTTCCACGGCCGCACGATGGGGACGCTGTCGGCGACCTGGAAGCCCAAGTACAAAAAACCGTTCGAGCCGTTGCTCGAAGACGTCGAGTTCGTCACCTACGGCGACGAGGACGAGTTGGCCGAGGCGGTCGACGACGACACCGCCGCAGTCATCCTCGAACCGATTCAGGGCGAAGGCGGCATCCACCCGGCACCGGCGGGCTACCTCGCAGCGGCCCGCGAGATTACCGAGGCAACCGGCTCGGCGCTGATTTTCGACGAGATTCAGACTGGCATCGGCCGGACGGGCGATCTCTGGGCCTGCGAGGGGTATGGGGTCACCCCGGATATCCTGACGACGGCGAAAGGCGTCGCCAGCGGGCTGCCACTCGGCGCGACGCTCTGTGCCGACTGGATCGCCGAGGACTCGGGCCCACACGGCTCGACGTTCTCGGGGAATCCGGTCGTCGCCGCGGCCGCAAACGCCACCCTCGACGTCGTCGTCGAGGAGGATCTGCCGGGGAACGCCGCTGCGATCGGTGACCACATACAGACCGAACTCGCCGCACTCGACGTCCCGATCCGGGAGGTTCGTGGCGAGGGGCTGATGATCGGGATCGAAGTCAAACGGGGTGCCAACCGGGTCCTCCGAGATCTCGCACTCAACCACCAGATCCTCGCGTTGCCCGCCGGCCGAAGCGTCGTCCGTTTGCTTCCGCCACTTGTCTTAGACGAGGCGGCTGCCGACGAACTGGTTGCAGCGATCGGCGACATCCTCGCACCGAAAGCCGAATCATGAGCACGACGATCGACCATACGGCCGACGTCTCCGCTGACGACGCCAGAGCGCTCCTGATCGATCTCGTGTCGACCCCGTCGCCGTCGGGCGAGGAAGCGGACGCGGCCGATCGACTCGTCGAGTTTTTCGAGGCCTACGGCCGTACGGTCTGGATCGACGAGGTTGGCAACGTTCGCGCGCCGGCCGACGACTCGGTCCTGCTCACGTCGCATATCGACACCGTCCCCGGCGAGATCCCGGTTTCCGTCGAGCCCGCTGGGCCCGATGAGACTCCCGAGATCGCTGCTGAGGGCGAGGACGTCCTCTGGGGCCGCGGAAGCGTCGACGCGACCGGGCCGCTGGCAGCGATGGCCGCTGCAGCCGTTCGAACGGACGTCTCTTTCGTCGGTGTCGTCGGTGAGGAAGTCGACTCGACGGGGTCGCGCTATCTCGTCGACGACAGAGACGAGCCACCCGAGGCCGTCGTCAACGGCGAGCCCTCCGGAGCGGACGGGATCACGCTGGGCTATCGTGGCTTGATCGCCGGGACATACGTCGCGACCAGCGAGTCCGGACACACCTCTCGGCCGGATCCGAACGCGATCCAGCATGCCGTTCGCTGGTGGTCCACCGTCGAGGAGCATTTCGAGGGTGGCGAGTACGAACCGGTTTTCGAGCAAGTGACAACCAAGCCGGTCGACATCGAAGGTGGCGTCAGCGACGATGGCCTCTCCGTCGAGACGACGATGGACGTGCAGTTGCGCGTGCCGCCGGCACTCGACGTCGGGACTGTCCGGGAAGCCGCCGAAGCGCACCTCGACGTCGGGACCGTGACGTGGAAAGACAAAGTGCCACCCGTGATGATGAGCCCGCGAACGGAGGTCGCCCGGGCGTTCCGGGTCGCCATCCGTAAGGCAGGCGACGACCCGCGGCTGGTACGAAAGACTGGCACCAGCGATATGAATATCTACGCGGGGGCGTGGGACTGCCCGATGGTTACGTACGGGCCGGGGAACTCCGATCTCGATCACGCACCGGACGAACGGCTCTCGCTTGCGGAGTTCGATCGATCGGTCGAGGTCCTGACGAACGTTGCAACGACGCTTTGTGGAGGTGCGGACTGATGGCCTCCGCAAGCGACGTGCGTCACCTCCTCGATATCGACGATCTCTCTGCTGAGGAGCTGACGACCGTCCTCGATCGGGCCACAGCGTACAAACGCGCCCAGCAGGCCGGCGAGGAGCATACCGATCTCGACGGACAGACGCTCGGCATGATCTTCCAGAAGCCGAGCACGCGAACCCGGGTCTCCTTCGAGACCGGAATGACCCAGCTTGGCGGTCACGCCGTCTTCCTTGGGGAAGACGATATTCAACTCGGTCGTGGCGAGCCATTAAAAGACACCGCACGGACGCTGTCGCGGTACGTCGACGCCGTGATGGCACGGGTGTTCAAACACGAGAACATCGAGGTGCTCGCGGAGTACTCTTCGGTGCCGATCGTCAACGGGCTCACCGACGACGCCCACCCTTGCCAGACGCTCGCGGATCTGCTGACGATCCGCGAACACGAAGGCGGCTTCGAGGACGTCTCGGTTGCGTGGATCGGCGACGGCAACAACGTTGCCCAGTCGTTTGCTGTCGGCGCTGCGTTGACCGACATCGAACTGACAATCGCGACGCCCGAGGGGTATGGCATCGACGAGGCCGTCCTCGATCGCGCTCGCGAACTCGGCGGTGATCCGACGCTGACGACCGATCCGATCGAGGCTGCGACCGATGCGGACATCATCTACACCGACGTCTGGATCAGTATGGGCCAGGAGGACGAACGCGACGTTCGGATGGCCGATTTCGAGGGATTCCAGGTCTGTTCGGAGCTCCTCGATCACGCAAACGAGGCGTCAGTGATGCACTGTCTGCCAGCCCACCGCGGCGAAGAGATCACCAACGAGGTCGTCGAAAGCGATCGATCGATCGTCTTCGATCAGGCCGAAAACCGGCTGCACGCCCAGAAATCGCTGCTGAGCTGGCTACTGGAGTGAGCGATCGGGTTTTTTCACCCATGTTTTTGCGCGAGGGGTGAGCGAGAGCGAACCCGAGGGCAAAAAGATGGGTTCGGCTGTTGGAGTGAGCGATCGGGTTTTTTCACCCATGTTTTTGCGCGAGGGGTGAGCGAGAGCGAACCCGAGGGCAAAAAGATGGGTTTGGATATCGATTTGTTCGCTTTTTTGGGAGTCTAGTTATTAGTAATCCATGGCTTCTACGAACAAAAAATTCGATAAAATTATATGCACTACCCGAAAACGACTCCGGTGTAACATGTCACTAAAGATCGTACTTGCCACGCTCATTATGTTAGTTGGGCCGGCAGCGTTGCTCGCACTGCTGGTTGCGTGAGCACGGTGGGGGAAAGTGGTACTGACAGTCGAATGCGGGGTGGGGATCCCGTTACAGATAGAACAGGGGGACGCCCACGGTGTTGGCTGTCCCCAGAATGCGACGGTTTGAGTGGCTGTACAGTGTTCGTGTGACTGTGGGACGAAGCTCTCAGCGCCCGAGCAGCGCGTACACCGCCCCGAGGACGGTACCGTACGCGATGTGGCCGAAGACGCTCTCGATGGTGATGTTCGGGACGTCGGGTGCCAGTGCGAAGCCGACTGCAGCGAGCCAGATGGGCATCACGATCGCGGCGAGGCTGATCCAGACGACTAGCCCGTAGCCGACCCCAACGGCGATGCTTGGTGCCAGCTTGGGGGTGGTCCAGCCAACTGCCGTGAGCACCATCGCGAACACGACACCGAGGATGAGTCCGTGCATGAGGTGGACGGCAGTTCCTGCGATGCCGCCTTCGAGCCCGTACAACGACGGAATCGCGACTTCGAGGACGTTGGGCGTCTGGATCGCCATCAGGACGCCGAACGCGATCGATCCGAGTACTCCGCCGATGGTTCCGCGGTGCCAGTCTTCGAGTCGTGGGTCGTGTCTCGTGTCCAGTCTTGCTTGTGTCTCAGATTCCATATGTTTGTAAAACAGGCATTTCGTACTAACAGTATCTCGGTATGGTATGTCTCGTACACGAGCGGCGAACTGCATGGACACAAAGAGTTTTTTGAAGTCGCCAAGTCTGTCAACTGTAGATGGAGGGACCCCTTCGGATCACGGCCGGCGAACTCGGGGAGGATGCGATTCTCGAGGCGTTGCAGGATGGACGGCGGATTCTCATTACGACGACGATGCTCGGCGCCGAACACGAGGTCGCGTTGCGGTACGACGGCGCGGTCTACTACTGTGATACACCGACGAGGTTACACCGCCACGACAGCGAACAGGAGATGCGAACCTGCGTCCGGAACATGGGGTATGCAAGCGACGCGTCGGATCCGACCCCGGAGTGAGAGGGTCTTTTATGGACGAACCCGTACAACGGGTATGCCGACCGAACCCGACCACCGCCTCGGAGAGTTGATGGAGCAGTCGAATCCGCCCTTCGAGACCGTGATGAGCTGTGTATTCGGGATCGAAGATCACGAAACGCGAACGTATCTCCACCTCAGTGACTATCCGGGAAGCACGATCGAGGAACTGGCGACTGTCCTCGATCGCGACCGGAGTACGGTCAATCGATCGCTGTCGACGCTTCGGGAACGTGGTCTCGTCCGCCGCCAGCGGCGGTTGCTGGACGGTGGTGGCTACGTCTATCAGTACACGGCCGTTGCCCTCCCCGAAGCCAAAGCGTTGCTCCACGAGGCGCTTGACACCTGGACGGCGTCAGTCCACGACGTGATCGACGAGTTCGACGGGACCCCGGCCGGATCGGAGTAACCGCGAAATCCGCGTGTTTTTTGCCCGTCGCCTCCCTCTCGACGGATAATGAGTCTCAGTCTTGCCGCTGCTCAGCCCGAGGTGCCAGCGGAAGCCGACGACGGCGTCTGGCTCGAATGTATCGAGTGCGGTGCGACGTACGCACCGTTCGACGAAGTGCGGTATACGTGTGACGAGGACGACGGCCTGCTCGAAGTCAGGTACGCCGAACTCCCGACGTTCGATGACTTCGAGGGACATGGTGTCTGGCGCTACGCTGCTGCACTCCCCTTCGAGGAGGGTGTGACGACCCAGGAGGGGGCGACGCCGCTGTATGAAGTCCCCCGGATCGAAGCAGGCGTCGGCGTCGAGGCGCTCCGAATCAAACACGAAGGAATGAATCCGACGGGGTCGTTCAAAGACCGTGGGATGACCGTCGGTGTCGCCGTCGCAAAAGAACTCGGCGTCGGCCGCCTGGCGTGTGCCTCGACGGGCAACACCAGCGCTGCACTGGCAGCCTACGGCGCTCGCGGCGGGATGGAGACGCTCGTGCTCTTGCCCGCCGGTAAAGTCGCGGCGGGCAAAATCGCTCAGGCGAGTCTCCACGGGGCACGCATTCTCGAGGTCGACGGCAACTTCGATGCCTGTCTCGACATCGTCCAGGAGCTTGCAGCCCTGGGCGAGGTCTATCTGCTGAACTCGCTGAACCCGTTCCGGCTGGAAGGCCAGAAGACGATCGGGCTCGAGATTCTGGAGGGCTTTCAACACGATTACGGCGCCTACCCCGATCGGATCGTCCTCCCGGTGGGCAACGCAGGGAACACGTCGGCGCTGTACAAGGCGTTCCGGGAACTGGTCCACTCCGGTGCACTCGATCGCAGCGAGGTGCCAAAGCTGACTGGCGTCCAGGCCGAGGGTGCAGCCCCGATGGTCGAAGCGGTCGAAAACGGTGCCGAGGAAGTCCGCCGCTGGGAGAGCGTCGAGACGCGGGCGACGGCGATCCGGATCGGAAATCCGGTCAATGCGCCAAAGGCGCTGCCAGGGATCCGCGAGACCGGTGGCACGGCTATTGCAGTCTCCGACGAGGAGATTACCGACGCACAACGCGATCTCGCAGAGGAGGGGATCGGTGTCGAACCCGCCTCTGCAGCTTCCCTTGCGGGCCTGCGAAAGCTCCGTGCGAACGGTGTCGTCGGCGACGACGAACGCGTCGCCTGCCTGACCACGGGCCACCTGCTCAAAGATCCCGATGCCGCCGCTGCTGCGGGTGGCGACCCCGAACCGGTGCCGGCGGACACCGATGGGGTCCTCGAGCACCTCCAGGAGTAGCCGCCGCGATCGCCGATGTCGGCCAGCTGTCGGACGCTGGGCTGTCGTGTCTGACGTGTGCCTGACCGGTCTTTTTACCCCATCACGTCGCTGGACTAGTCATGTCCGCCGAGCGAAACAGCGCGTTCCGAACCGCCGACTCGACTCCCACTCGATCGACCGCTCTCCAGACGCCGTCGCCGTCGGTCCAGCACGCCGGTGACGACCGCCAAGCGCCGCTCGCGGCCCGAATCGAACGGATGCGACTCCACACGCGGGTCGCCGCCCTCGAACGCGAACTCGTCGCCAGCGAGCGTCGCCGACAGGCGATTATCGGCCAGTACGAACTCCAGCTCAACGAACAGCACTCGGGGCATACTGCGGACGAATCGTCCGATCGTGGCGTCTTCGACGTCGTTCGTCGTCTGGTTTCCCCGCACAGGTGGTAGGGCCGTCGACGGCTCCGTGAGTAGCAATGTGAGTCGCCCCCACGCGATCGATACTGTCCCAGCTCCATCTGTCCAGCCCGCTCTCCGGCTGGCTCGTGGCTTTCGACGATCGCCCGACCATATTTTATAACTCCTAATATTTAAATATAATAACGCACATCAATTGTATCAACAGACGAAGATTATCAATGGTAGTTACACGGAGTTTCCCGGCCTGTCCCGAGTGTGATGGGAGAGTACGACGAACGGGGACGGAGTCGATCTGTGAGGACTGCGGGCTCGTCTGTGCCGAAGACACGATCGATCGTGGCCCGGAGTGGCGATCGTTCGACGACGACGAGACCGATCCGCGACGAACCGGTGCCCCATTGACGCGGTCGCGACACGACCGTGGTCTCTCCTCGGAGATTGGCTACGGTACCGGTAGCGGGTTCGGTGCCGGCGTCAGGCTCACCGGGCGAAAACGCCGGCAAATCTCGCGATTGCGACGGGAGCACAACCGGGCACGGCTATCGACGAAGGCGGACCGAAACCAGTCGTATGGCTTCGCAGAAATCAAACGTATCGCCGCGAGGCTGTCGCTCTCCGAGTCGATTCGAGAGCAGTCGTGTGCGCTGTTCGACTCGGCCCAGTCCGAGGGGCTGTTCCAGGGGCGATCGCTCGAGGGGTTTGCCGCTGCAGCGATCTATGCGACCTGTCGAACGCGATCGAACGCCCGGACGATCGAGGAGCTCACGGCTGCCTCCCGTGCCGACGCCGACGAACTGCGAGTGGCTTACGACGCGTTGAACCGCGAACTCGGCCTCCCGACCGGGCCGATCGATCCGACGCAGTACCTGCCGCGGTACGCCTCCCAACTCGACGTCGAGCAGGCCGTCGAGCGGCGGGCCCGCGAACATCTGGATACGCTGCTCACGGAGCGTGCGATCGGCGGCCGCAATCCAAGCGGCGTCGCGGCGGCCTGTCTCTACAAGGCTGCAAACGAGCGGTCGGAGTGGGCGACGGTGACCCAGGCCGACGCTGCCGACGTCGCCGATGTGGCTCCGGTGACGATCCGATCGACGGTCATGACGCTGCGAGAACTATCGGATCGGCGGCCGCCGGACACGAACTCCTGATACGGATTAGTGTCCGTCGGTACCGCCGTCATCGGGCTACGCCCGATTGCTTGAGGGATCTTCGATCCCTCTCTGTCGTCGGCTTACAGCCGACTGCCTGAGGGGCCTCCGGTCCCTCTCT
>Ga0207421_10002124_pt1 | contig 24932 bp, 28 predicted proteins | sample SodLakKL_010_SED_4_FD_187542 | JGI IMG/M metagenome (GOLD analysis project Ga0207421, IMG submission 187542) | Alkaline sediment microbial communities from Lake Tanatar, Kulunda Steppe, Russia - 8KL_010_SED (SPAdes) (version 2) | ecosystem: Environmental > Aquatic > Non-marine Saline and... | reverse complement strand
ATTTTGGTCCTTGCGGGGAGGGGCGCAGCAGGATGAAGGATTACGGTTACAATCATCTACCCGGCGCCGGCCGCAGACCATTTCTACGGCTACTTCTTCAGCTTCGCAGGTAGCGCACAAGGAATAGGTGCCCGGGACATCAATTAAATCAAGAGTCCTTCCGTTGAGATTGATCAAGCCACGGGCATAATCAACAGTGGTCCCGGAATAGTTGGCTACCCTGACGTTAAGGCCGGTTAAATAATTAAAGATTACACTTTTACCCACATTGGGAGTGCCCATTAGTAAAACGGTTTGCTTCATAATTCACCTTTTAGCAGCTAACGATCACATTTTCGGCGATGGTGCGGCTCAGGGCGATTTGACGGTCTCCAATGCGGATTAGCAGCGGTCCCCCAAAAATTTGATGTCCGCGGCATTGCAGCTCTTTCCCGGGCCTGAGGCCGAGGGGATACATCAGTGGATTATCAGGCACAGATATTATAATACCGCTTGCACCGGCCGGCAATTTAGCCAGTGACAGGGTGTTCTGCTCTTGCTTTTCCTGCAGGCTCATATTCATAACAGCACTCTCCCTTATGTGATCCGTCGCTTAGTTAGTTAATGCTAACATTTGAAGCTAAAAAACTGCTAACTCTGTAATAAGTTAACTTGCTGCCTGTTAGTTTACACTAACTATATTAAACTCATTGAATAAGTCTGTCAAGCACTGTTTTTTACCATAAAGAAAATTTAGTGCTATAAAATTTTGACAAAGATGGGTTTTTGAAATATAATGTATTATGATTTATTATTGCAAAACCATGATGTAGGCTAAAGCAACATGGTAGGTAGCGGCTGCCTGCCGGGTACTATTATAGAGACAGGGTGTTTGGGCCGCCGGCAATTAATATAATATAGAAATTATTTGCCGCTATTTTTTTATCAGGGAGGAAGTGTTTAATCATGCTGCCTAAAAATTGTGTGGCTCTTTTTATCGTCTTCTTTTTTATCCTTTCTTTATCTGCTCCTGTTTACTCATCTTCCGGATATATGCAGTACGATAAGTATTATGATCTGGATGGAAAAATCCTTTTAAAAATCCAAACCGGTGAGAAAGGATCATCGCCTGCCCAGCACAAAACCCTGGTTGAAGGAAGTGGCGCTTTTGAGCGTGATGAATCAATTTTTTTAGATCCAGGTGAGTTAAGCGTTAAAGCAGACAGTGACTGGGAAGTAGATGACCGGCAGTTGAGAGGCCTGTCTGTTGGATCGGCCATCAAACTGAACCCGGAACTGGCAAATATACCTGAAGAGGTAGCTGAACAGGTCTTTGCCGTGAAGGTGGACTCAGATCCCGGCGAAGAGGGCCACCTGGAACAGGACTGGAGCGCATCTGAGTCAGATTATGATAATGAATTAACCAGTCAGCTTGTAATTGACCAGGATGCTTACACTTCCGGCGGTCAAATGAAACGCTATATTGACCTGGTCTGCCCGGCCTCTGAGGTTTACTTATTTGAGGATTCAAAAATAGACGGTTACGCGCGGGTGGTTGATTCTCTCCAACCTGCCGGGAGTGGAGACAGCGGCAGTGAAGAAACCGTTGATGAACAAAGTGAAGATGTAGAGGGCCAGCAAGAAGCTGAAAATGAGCAAAAAGAAACTGAGGAAGCTGAAGAAAAAAATGACGGCGATCAAGACGGGTTTTTTACTACTCACATAGAAACTGAACCGCAAGAAGAGGAAGCTGAAAAAACCGGTGATGATGTTTTTATTATCGAAAGCGAGCAATTTGCAACTACTGTGCCCCTGGGCACACCCCTGGAAGAGATCGAACTCGATCAAACCATAAGCCTGACTGCGGAAGTGATCGAAATTACCGGGATAGAAGTAAAATGGGACAGCCAGACGGTACCCGCTTACGATCCCGACCGGGAAGGGAGTTATATCTTTGCCGGCAAGCTAGATTTTCCAGGTGAAATCATAGCCCCTGAAAACATGATTCTTCTTTATACGATTCATGTTGTAGAAAATATGGAAGAAATGCAGGTAGAAGAAGAAAAAATAGAAGAAGAAAAAGGCGAAGAAGAAAAGGACGCGGAAGAAGAAAGAGAGGAAGAAAGCGAAGAAGCGGAAGTTGAAGAAGAGGAGAATAAGGAAGCGGAGAAAGTAAAGGTAAATGAATGATCCGGTTACATCATTTCGAAAACCCGGTACATGGGTGAAAGGATGGAAAAAATCAGCAGGCCGATAAAAAAACCAACAATTAAAAGCAAGACCGGTTCCAAAATAGTACCCAGGCGCTCCACAATATAACTTACTTCTTTTTCGTAGAATTGGGCTGTGCTTTCCAGGGTGTGATCCAGGTTTCCTGTTTCTTCGCCGATGCGCACCATTTCAGTCAGCAACGTGGGAAAATAACCAACATGCCGCATCGGCCCGGAGAGGCCTTCACCCTGGTGCAGGGAAGCGCTTAAGGTTAAGATAGAATCTGAGACTATAACGTTTCCCACCACTTTATCTGTTAAAAGTAAAGCGCTGTGTAAGTTTATGCCGCTTGCTAAAAGGGTAGACATAGTCCTTGCGAACCGGGCGGCTAAAGTTTGAGTATAAATTGTTCCTATAAAAGGCAGATCCAGGCGCAGGCGATCATAAAAACGCCTGCCTTTTTCTGTCCTGGAAAAATATATAACCCCTAAGAAGGAAAGGATCAGGACTGCAATGAAAAGGAACTTGTAATTTGAAAGGATTGCTACCAGGGTCAGCAGGAAGCGGGTGTAGAAAGGCATTTCCATACCCATGGCATTGAAAATAGCAGAAAACTGGGGCAGTACAAAAATAACCATCACCGTTAAAACCACCACAGAAACCAGGATCATAAAACATGGATACAAAGTAGCTGAGCGAATTTTTTCATTAAAGTCATGCTGCTTTTCAAAGTGTTCGGCCATTTTATCCATGATAAGGTCGAGCTTTCCACTGGCTTCTCCGGCTTCTACCATGCTGATCATTAAAGGAGGCAGGCTGTTTTTGCTGCCTTGCAAACCAGAAGAGAGGCTTCCTCCTCGTTCTACTTCCTGTGCTGCTGTACTGATTTCTTTTCGGAGTGCAGCCAGCTCTTTCTGCCCGGAGAGGATCTCGAGGCATTGCATAACGTTGATCCCGGCCCGCAGCATGGTTGCAAATTGCCTGCAAAAAATCATTAATTCGCGGCTGGTATAGGCGCGGTAACCAAGAAAGTAGAGGCCCTTTAAGGTTGCCTGCTTTATGGCTTTTAGCACAGGGTGCTGTTTTTTTAGTTCCAGTAAAACCAGGTTGCGGCCTTGCAGCATCTCGAGGGCTTCGCCCCGGTCAGCTGCAGCCAGCTCACCGCGAACTTTTTTACCGTTCCAGTCCCTGGCGGTGAAGCGGAATGTATCAGCCATTTAAAAATCTCCTTTTCGAGCCCAATTAATTATCCCTAACGTCAATTAGTTTGATCATGCAAGATATTCACATCAGGCCTGTCAATGAGCGGTTCAATCCTATCCGGATCGATATAATACAGTTCCAGTTCTAAATCAAGTACCGCTTCATCACTTGTTTTGTAAGTCCAGGTTATGTTGTCCAGGGTTATGAAGTAGGGCAGGTCCATAAGCCTCTTCAGGAAATAATCGATACCTGACGGGTTCCCGGAGACGGTAAGTGCAATAACGAGCGCCCCGTAAGAGTGGTGCTCTGTTTTTCCCCCTGTTCTCATATGCTGCAGGTTTAAAGGGTATTTTTTTATGGTTTTTTCCAGATCAACCAGGACAAAGGGTAGCTCATTTTCCAAAGGGAAAAGCGTTTTGAGGCGTTTTTCTTCGCAGGAAAGCCGGGCCCATTCAGCCCTGAGAAGCTCTGATTTGTCTTTGACAGCCAGGTACGATTCTTTTTCTTTGCGGGCCTGGTTCAACTGCTCCCAGGCGCCCCTGGCTGAATGATAATGATCTGAAACAGGGATCTGCGATATGGCTAAAAATACAAGGGCTAGTGCCGGAACAAGGATGAAGCTCATTCTAATTTTTCGGCTCCGGGTTTTTAGAGTATTCATTTAACTGTACCTTCCTTTAACTGTAACTGCTTTGTTTAACTGTAACTACTTTGATATTCCAAACCTGTTAATCCAAATGTTTAATCCAGGTAGCTTCAATTTCAAAGGTATAACTGTTGTCACTGTTGAGGTTGAGAGATTTAACCCGGGCAGAGGTAATACCCGGTGTTTTTTCAAGAGCGCTATTAAATGAAGCGATTTCTTTCATAACCCGGCTATGCCCGTTAATGATGAGATTTCCCTCTTTGTCTGCGGTTATAGTTTCAAGTGAAACACGGCGTGAAACGGCCAGTTCTTGTACAAGCAGGATATAATCATGGACTGGCTTTGTGGATGAAAGCAGCTGCTGCTCCAGATCGTATTTTGCTTTTAGCAGGGCAATCTGATCTGCCATTTCCAAAAGAGGCTCTACCTCGTTCTTCAGTGCGCCAAGAAAGGCTGTTTCAGTTTCAAGCTGCCGGTGGATATAGCCCGGCAGCGCTGCTGCTGCATAAAAGATACTGGTGAGGATTAAAAAGCAAAACAGACCAAGGAAAGCTTTGATCATGCCAGTCCGAATTCGGCGGCGCGAAGCAATAAATTCTGGAGACCGTAAGTCTATTTCCCGGTTTATTTCAACCACCCCCTCAAGGACAGGCCGTGGGCGGTGGAAAACAATGTATTTTCATGTTTGTTGTTTAAACCTGAATCATCCTCGCCGTGGCCGCAGTTTATACTGGCAAAAGGGTTATAGAGCGAGGTTTTCACGCCCAGTTTTTGCTGCAGGTAAAGCGCCAGCTCTGGAATCAGCATTCCACCACCGCTTAAGGTTAAACCTGCTGGTTTAAGCGGGTTATCCCTGTACAATTCACTCCAGTAGCCCAGCGATTCATTAATGCTGTAGGCCAGTTTGCCGGCCTCTGTCAGTAGGCCTTTTTCTGCAAGGTCGCCCTTGCTGTAGACATAGCGAAGCGCTTCTTGCGTTTCCCTGCCATATCTAACCTGGACAGCCTGAATAAAATGCTTGATTCCCAGGTGGATAATGCGGTGGAAACAGTAACGATTGTCCAGGGTGAGAAGAAGCAGGGTGGTACTGTAACCGCAGTCAACAAACAAACGATGCTTCTGTGTGCTGTGATTGTTATTTACAGCAATTCCTGTAATTGAGCGCAGCCATGCTGTGGAAGGTGTTTCTAAGGAAATGGGAATGAGGCCGGCTTCTGCAGCCAGGCTGGTATACATGTTGGCGGTTTCCTTCGGTGTTGCAGCCAGAAGGTAATTGCTGGTTGCAGGTACCTGTCCGGGCCTTAAAGCAATATTTATGTAGCTTACTACTGCTTCATCGATATTAAAGGGAAGGTGTTTTTTTGCTTCCCAGAACAATGCTTGCTTCAATTCACGCTTTTTTAGCTGCGGCATAGTTATGGTTCGCATATAACAGGCCCGGTTTTCCATGGCCAGGCAGACATGCCTGCCGTGCCAGCCTTTGTCCTGAACTGCTTGTTTTAGCTGTTCCAGTATCAAGCCTGGCTGGCATAGGTGACCATTTTTTGATGTTCCCCCGAAAGTTGCAAAATGTTTTTTTTCGTGCAGCATTATCCGGCCCTGTTTCTGCTTAAGCTGCATCATCTTGACTCTCCCGCTGCCAAAATCGATACCGATAGGAGAAAACTTCCCCTTGGTGCGAAAAATGTTTGCAGGTGTATTAGTTTTTCCAGTTAGAGCTATTGTTGTTCACCTTCCTATCCCGGATCATGTAATTGCTAGCAGCTAAAAAATGCTGTCAGTGGATTGGCCTGATCTTGTACCACCTCAGGATATGAACCTCTCCCGCGGTGTCTTTTTCTAAAGCGACGGTCATAACTTTACTGTGTTCACCGAGCGTGCCTACACACCGGACAAAGCGCACCGATTCCTGGCCTTCATAATATTGTTCACCTTCTTCATCTTCCTGGTTATCGCTGTGATGTTCGTACTCACCGGTAAAGTAAATGCTAAAAACCCCTTCCCCAATGGAGCCAGAAAGTTCATCTTCATGATTAAAATCTTCTTTGATAACGGCTATACCTGTTTCCAGGCCGCCTTCAACTATGTAATAAAGGCGGATATCGCTGCTGTTGTAACCCGCTATGATTCTTTCGTTAAAAGCGTAAGTGAATACTGCGGTTCCAAGGACCATAAGGGTCCCGGCAAAAATAATCACCAGCGCCAGGGCCATGCCTTTTTCTTGAGTTGCTATAGCCGCCGGTGAATATCTATGCGCTTTGATCACTTTTTACCCCTTTCCGGTTTAATAATTCTAAAAGATCCGGTTTCACCCGGGGTATGTTACGGGGCTTTACTGCCCCGTTTAGTGTTACTTTTCCGGAGCCTTCACCGGCTGTTACCTCAATAAAAACGGTGTCTTCACTGTCAATTATAAATTCAAGGCCTGTTACCCCCAGTGCTACAAGGCTGGTATAGCGAACGGAGTTGTTGGTATCCCTGCGCCGGTCAAGATGGAGCTGTGTGCCTTCAAGGCGGAAGCTGTACCTTGCTGATATCCCGTTGATGTAGGTTCGAAAGTAAATTATATCACCGGGTTCACCTGTGGTTTGTGAATCCTGGTTGATACTTAACTTGACCAGGTGCGCATACTGCAGTTCACTGATCATTTTATCCATGGAAATGCGGGCAGTTTGCTGGTTTTCCATCCGCTCAACACTGCGGTTCCAGGCCCGCAGCCCGGTAAAATAAAATGAATACAGGGCTGTAATAACCAGGCCGAGCAGGGCAAAAGCCACCAGTATTTCAACCAATGTAAAACCTTGTTCCAACTTCAAAAGCCTGGTTAAATGCATATTTTCACCTTTCTGCCAGCCTGCTTTCCAGGCTTTCTGAGATTTCTCGTCCTTTTTCATTCCAGGTGACCGTTATTTGAATGGAAAGAATTTCGGAAACTGGAGGTAAGGATTCATTGCCGGGATCTAAAGTTTGCACAATAGTTGTCCTGCTGAAATCCGGCTGCCCGGGGATGTTATTTTCCACACCAGGACTGCCGGCAGTGGTTATGTAATAATCGTAAGCGGATTCATAACCGCCGGCTTTGATGACTTCCATTTTTTCACGGCAGAGGTTTATAGCAGCGCTTCTTCTACCTGCTTCAGCGATCGATGAAAAGCTTCCGGTAAAAAGGGCAAGCAAAGGCGCGCTTACCAGGCCCAGGATGGCCATGGCTACCAGCAGCTCGATAAAGGAATAACCACAGGTACTGCTTAAAATAGTAGTTTTTCTCAAAGAATTGATCCTGGTTCCTTAAGTATTTTTGTTAAAAGCAAAAAAACGGTTGGCTGAACAGGCAATAAAACATCTTAAAAGCCTTCAAAGCTACCTGGTAACAACCAGGAGTTGTTACGGTATCAAAGGCATAAAACATAAATTAGCCTTATAACAGGCTGGTATACCAATCCCAGATCTGATCTCCCCATAAAACCTGGATCAGGGCGCCCAGAGATAAAAAGGGAGCAAAAGGCAGGGCATCTTTCCTGGTCAATTTCCCAGTGGCCATGAAAACAATCCCGGTTACCGCTCCGAACAAAAAGCCGAGTAAAAGCACTGCAGCAGTTCCGCGCAAGCCCACGTACAAACCGATCAGGACCATTAACTTTAAATCGCCGGCTCCCATTCCACCGCGGCTGACCAGAAAAATGACAAGCATAATTCCACCACCGAGAATCATGCCCCCTAATGCGTCAATAAGGGCCCTTTCGCTGATCAGGGCTTCTGGAACTGGCAAGAAAAAAGATATTAAGTGGGGCAGGTAAAACATTAAACCGGTAATTAGGCCGGCTCCAACCAGGACGTTAGGGACGATCCTGTGTTTAAAATCAATCTGGGCTATGGCAAAAAGTAAAAACAAAAGGGTGGCATATATGAAAAATTCCAGGGACAAACCGTAAAATATATATGTTATCCCAAAAAGCACACCGGTCAACAATTCGACCAGGGGATAGCGAATAGCAATCCCGGCTTTACAGTCCCGGCAGCGCCCTCTTAAAACCAGGTAGCCCAAAACCGGGATCAGTTCCAGAACCCCAAGTTTTTTTCCGCACTGCGGGCAGCAGGAACACGGGCTGGTTATTGAGAGGTTCTGGGGTAACCGGTAAACGATTACATTAAGAAAACTGCCAAAACAGAGGCCGATTATAAAAATAAGGGCTGTAATAAGCATCTCCGGGGAATTGGTCAATTTAGATTGCGCTCCTTTAAGCTTTTATCATGCTATTTTTATTCAACCGAAATAGAATTATTCGACACCATTAGTATTATTCCTGCACAATTTATTGCAATCTAGTAAAATTAGTTGATAATCGAGATTCTGAGGCTTTCCGTATAAATCTTGCTATGATATACTGTATTTATTATTTTTTAAAGGCCGGTGAAACCTTTTGCCGATTGATGCCAGAACCAGGTTGTATCTGTTGCTGGGAAACCCCGTAGAGCATTCCCTTTCTCCTGCGATGCACAATGCCGCTTTTACAGCCCTGGGCCTAAACTGCGTTTACCTGGCCTGCCCGGTGAAAAAGGAACATGTGGGCGCTGCAATTAATGGAATGCGGGCTCTTTCTGCAGGAGGGGCCAATGTTACGGCTCCCCACAAAGAAGATGTGATAAGCAACCTTGATTCAGTCTCAACCGAAGCCGCCCGGATCAAATCGGTGAATACGATTATCAATAAAAATGGCCGGTTATACGGAACTACTACCGATGGGGAAGGTTTTTACCATTACCTCAAACAAATCGATCCCGGTTACTTTTCCGGGCACAGTATCCTGGTGGTTGGTGCCGGGGGAGCAGCGCGGGCAGTTGCGTATACCCTGGCAGAAAAAGGCGCTGAAGAAATCATCATTGCCAACCGTTCCGCATCCAGGGGCAAGGCCCTTTCTGAGCTGCTGTTAGAAAATACAGCATTGTCCCGGAGCAGTAATATATCTCTTGAGGCACAGCCAATAGGCGAAATTCTGGGGCGCTGCCGGCTTGTGGTTTACAGCCTGCCCTTTGATCTTTTAGAATTCACTACTGCCATCTCCAGTATTGATAGTTTGGATTATACGCAAAAGCTTATCGACCTGCGTTACCAACCGGAACAAAGCGAGGTTATGCAGGTTTTTAAGCGGCAAGGAGGGGATGCTCACAACGGCCTGGGTATGCTGGTTTGGCAGGCCGTAAAATCCTTTGAGCTTTTCACCGGGCAAGAAGCACCGGTAGAAGTTATGCTTAATGCGGCAGGTATGAAGCAGTCGAAGCCGCCTGGATAGTCCACACTACATAAATGATAAAGGAGAACTGCCATGGAGAGGCTCAATCGAAATGTCATTGATAAGGCTCTTCTTGAAGCCGCATCAGTTTCAGCAAAAGACCGGGAGGGGATCTTAAAGGAACAGAAGGTAACTGGTAAATCACTGGCCAGGATTTTGATAGACAAAGAGCTGTTGGATGAAGAAGCTACAGCTTCAATTATGGAAGAACTGCTGAATATCCCCCGTATTAACCTTTATAATTACAAAATCAAAGAAGCATTAGCTGATTGTATTCCTGCGGAAATGGCCCGACGTTACCGGGTTATACCGGTCGGGATCAGGGAAGAAAAGCTGTACCTGGCTATGGCCGATCCGCTTGATTTGGCAGCCATAGATGATATAGCCATGGTTACCGGCAGAGAAGTATGCCCGGTCCTGGCCGGCGAAAAAGCAATTTCATATGTGATCAGCCATTATTATGACCTGGCCACCTATCCCGTTCAGGAAGAAAAAAGAGTTAGCGGCGGCAGCGCCGTTCGGGAAGCGGAAGTAAATTCTCCCCAAAAAAATCCTGCAGAGGAAGCCCCGGTCGTGAAGCTGGTCAATTTTTTAATCGAAAGAGCCCTTGATGAAGGGGCCAGCGATATTCATCTTGAACCGTCAGAAAAAGGCCTGCGGATCAGGCTGCGCCTTGACGGCATGCTTTATGATCAAGCGGTTCCACCTCGCTTTAAGCAGGCCCACATTGTATCAAGGGTCAAAGTTATGGCCAACCTGGATATAGCCGAAAAGAGGCTTCCCCAGGACGGCAATATCCATTACATCCGGGACGGCCGGGATGTTAACCTTAGAGTATCAACCTTGCCGACAGTGCATGGAGAAAAAGTGGTAATCCGCCTGTTGGATAAAACGAAAGTCATCATGCCCCTTGAAAGCCTGGGTTTTGTACCGGGTAATTACCAGGCTTTCCAGCACCTGCTGCTTAACCATTCCGGGATGATCCTGGTCACGGGGCCGACCGGCTGCGGCAAAACGACTACTCTTTATTCAGCTCTGCACTACCTGAACAACCCCAGGTATAATATTATTACAGTAGAAGATCCGGTTGAATACCAGCTGGACGGAATAAACCAGGTCCCGGTAAACCGGCGAATAAACCGCACATTTGCCAGCACCCTGCGCTCGATGTTGAGGCAGGATCCCGATATAATCATGGTCGGTGAAATAAGGGACCTGGAAACAGTAAAAATAGCCGCCCAGGCAGCTTTAACCGGGCACCTGGTCTTTTCCACCCTTCACACCAATAATGCCGCCAGCGCCGTTACAAGGCTGATCGATATGGGCTTAGAACCCTTCATGGTGGTTGCTTCCACGATCGGGGTAATTGCTCAGCGCTTAATCCGGAAAAACTGCACCTTCTGCCTGGAAGAGTACCCTTTGACGGATGAAGAAAAAGAGTTTTTCCTTGGCTATTTTAAAACAGAACCGCCTTTAAAACTTTTCAGGGGTGCCGGGTGCAGGCGCTGCAATCAAACCGGTTTTAACGGGCGTATTTCGATCCAGGAACTGCTGGTGCTAAACCAGGAACTGCAGGCCATGATTTTACAAAAAGCGCCGGCTTCAGAGATCTACAGGAAAGCGATGGAACAGGGTATGCAGCCTATGGTTGCCGGAGGCTTGAGCTGCCTGGAACAGGGCATAACCACCCTGGGAGAGGTGGTCCGGGCCACTTTCAACAGCCTTCACGATCTTGATGTAACCGGAAACACTTTGAATAGTGTTTTTGTTGCCGAGATGCAAGATGAGGGTGATTGATCAAGTGCTTATATATATAAAACGCTGGACTCGAGAAGAACACGCCTTTACCCTGGCGGAACTGCTCTGTACACTGGCCCTGATCGGCATTTTAGCAGCCGTGGCTGTCCCGGCTGTACAGGGTTGGGGGCAGAAGCACAACCTGGAAATAGCGGCCAGGACCATGGCTACGGAGATGCGGAAAGCTCAGCAGAGGGCAATTACTTTAGGCTGCGGACAGATTATAGAATTTTACCATACCAGAAGGTACCGGGTAACGGACGGGAAAACCGAAGAAACCTATATTGTAGAGCTGCCGGAAGGGGTAACCCGCAAATCTGTAAATTTCCCTTCATCTGATAATATCCGCTTTCTTCGTTTTAACTATAACAGTTCGCCCAGCAGCGGTGGAACCGTGACTTTAGGAAGCAGCAGCGGAGATACATTGTATGTTATTGTCACTCCTGTTACCGGTAGGGTGAGGATTTCAGAAAGCCCGCCGGAGCACTGGGAGATATACTAAGCTGCAAGGGGGCAATTCCACTTTCTCCCCCTTGCGCTTAAAGTTATGCTTTAAGGGACGGTCGAATCATCCCCGGGGCGCCGCTGATCACACAACAATGGCAAGAGGCAGCTTACCCCGCCATTTATATTATGATATTATATTTTAGCAAGCAATTTAAGCAGGAGATGATAGTAATTAGAAACCGGCCGGATCAAAAGCATATTATTTTAACCGGTTTCATGGGCACAGGCAAAACCGAAACGGGTCAAATCCTGGCCGAACGCCTGGATCGAAGGTTTGTTGATACCGATCAACTCGTTGAAAGCGAAGCCGGTTTGAGTATCCCCTTGATTTTTGAAAAGCACGGGGAAGAGTATTTTCGAGACCTGGAAAGTGATGTGTTGAAAAAGTTGTCTGGTTACGAGCCGGGCAGCCTGGTTGTTGCCACCGGGGGCGGAGTAGTATTAAGGCCGGAAAACAGGAGCCTGTTAAAAAAGCTGGGTTTTGTGTGTCTGCTATGGGCTTCAGCAGAAGAAATATACCGGCGCGTTGCCAAAACCGGGAACAGGCCAATTTTAAATGAAACTGACCCATTCCGAATAATTATAGAATTGCTGGAAGCAAGGGAAGCCTGCTACCGTGATTGTGACTTTGAAATTGACACCACCGCCAAAACACCTCAGCAGGTAGCTTCAACAATTCTCTCCTGTCTAAACAGCTCTTGATCTGTTAAACTGGTTAAAAGCGCTGTTTATTGAATCCTTAATTTTTTGAACTCCTGCAGCAGGAATTTTACAGCAAATAAGGGAATTTAACCCCTGTTAATTATTAAAGGAAGGATGAACCGGGTGGCAGGATATAAAATACTTGTATTGCACGGCCCTAACCTGAACCTGCTTGGACAGAGAGATCCCGGTGTATACGGCACCAGGACCCTGCAGGATATTGATCAAATGCTAACCAAGCGGGCATCAGAACTAAAGGCAGAGGTAGAATCATTTCAATCTAACAGCGAAGGGGCCTTGATAGACAAGATCCAGCAGGCATACTCTGATGTAGATGGGATCCTGGTTAATCCCGGCGCACTAACTCACTATAGCTATTCACTGAGGGATGCTTTATCTGCTGCCGCCCTGCCGCTGGTTGAAGTTCACCTGAGCAATGTTTTTTCGCGCGAATCTTTTCGTCACCATTCTGTGATTTCCCCCATTGCTGATGGGATGCTGTGCGGCCTGGGGGCGGACAGCTATATTTTAGGGTTGGAAGCCCTGTTGAAGATCATTAAAAATCAGCGGAGTTAATTTATGGATGAACGACTGGCCCGTTTTAGAAAAACTATAACAGAATACGATATTGATGCCATGTTAATAACCAATCCGTTTAACTGCCGTTACCTGAGCAGGTTTGAAGGTACGAGCGGAGTCCTGTTGATCAGCAGAGATGAGGCCTTCCTGGTAACCGATTTTCGCTATACAGAGCAGGCCGCGATCCAGGCAAAGGAGTTTACCGTTCGCAGGTGGCAGGACAATCTTTATAAAAACCTGGCCCCGATAATAAAAGAAGCCGGGTGGGAAAAGCTGGGGTTTGAGGCCAAACATATTGTTTTTTCTACTTATAACGATATGAAAGAAAAACTTCCTGCAGAACTGGTTCCTCTTGAAGACACCGTGGAGAAACAAAGGATGCAGAAAAGCGAGGAAGAACTCAAGGCCCTGCGCAGTGGAGCCAGGATCCTTGATCAGGCTTATGAATTTATACTGTCTACCATAAAACCGGGCCAGGCTGAAAAGGAATTAGCCCTGGAACTTGAAATCTATTTGCTTAGGCAAGGGGCAGAAGAGAGGGCTTTCCAGTTCATTGTGGCCTCAGGGGAACGGGGAGCAATGCCGCATGGCACTGCTGCAGACAGGCGAATGCAGGAGGGCGACCTGGTTACCATCGATTATGGCGCTGTTTTTGACGGGTATGCTACCGATATGACCAGGACATTGGCCCTGGGTAAATTTGATGAGAAGCAGAAGGAGATATATTACCTTGTCCTGGAAGCCCAACAGGAGGCCGTCCGGGCTGTTAGGCCTGGGATGAAAGCCAGTGATTTAGATGCGGTAGCCCGTGATATAATAGACAGGGCTGGTTACGCCAATTATTTCGGGCACGGCCTGGGGCACGGTATTGGCCTGGAAACCCATGAGCAGCCCGTATTAAACCCCAGGAGCAAAACGATTCTCGAACCGGGCATGACGGTGACAATAGAGCCCGGCATCTATATCGGTGATTGGGGCGGAGTAAGGATAGAAGACATGGTAGTGGTTACCGGCAGCGGCGGGGAAACGCTTACTGCAAGTCCCCGTGAATTGTCAGTTGTATAATTATATCTAATACGAAGGGCAGGCATTCTACATGATGATTTCGACCAATGATTTTCATACCGGCATAACAATTGAGATGGGGGGAGAAATTTATACCGTCCTGGAATTTCAGCATGTTAAGCCGGGCAAGGGCGCTGCTTTTGTTCGTTCGAAGTTGAAAAACCTGCGCTCAGGCTCAATTATTGAACACACTTTCCGGGCCGGGGAAAAAATGCCCCGGGCTCACCTGGAGAGAAAAGAAATGGAGTATCTCTACCGGGACGATGAGCTGTTTTTCCTGATGGACCTGGAAACATATGAACAGATTACAATTTCTGAAGAAAAACTGGGTAACGGGGTCAAATATTTAAAAGAAAACGACCGTCTCCAGGTTCTCATGCACGGGGACGAAGTTGTGGGTGTAGATCTGCCGGTTACAGTAACCCTGCAGGTAACCGACACGGAACCGGGCTTGAAAGGAGATACAGCTTCCGGGGCTACCAAGCCCGCCACCATGGAAACCGGCCTGGTAGCCCAGGTGCCGCTTTTTATTAACCCCGGCGATCTGGTAAAAATTGATACCCGAAACGGTAATTATATTGAACGAGCTTGAACAGGACTACCATCAAATTAAAGGGAGGGAATTGTTATGCATGAAGATTTGAAAGCGAGAGTTTCTTATTTAAGAGGTTATACCGAGGGTATAGACCTGGGCGAAGAGAGCAAGGAGCAGAAGATCCTGCAGCGCATTATTGATCTGCTTGAAGATATGGCTGATGAAATAGAACATCTAAGAGTCGATTATGAGGAACTGTTTGAATTCACAGAGGCAATCGATGATGATCTGGGTGAAATCGAAGAAGACTTTTACGGAGATGAAGAAGAAGATTACGAAGATGATTTTGACGAATATGAGGATGGCTTTTCTATTGAATGTCCTAACTGCAGGGAAATAGTTGTTTTTGATGAAAACATTTTGAACCAGGACTCATCAATCGAGGTAACCTGCCCCGGGTGCGGCGAAGCGGTGCTGGTTGATGATGAAGAATGGTACGAGGATTTTGAGGACCTGCCAGACGTGGATGAAAAGGAAGAGGATAACGAAGAATAAGCGCAAAAATCAAAATAAATGGAGTTTTTCAGGTTGCATAAATTGAACCTGTTACCAGAGTTTGTTATAATAATGTTTAAAGGTTAAGCTATTAGCTGCCTAATAACTGATCGGGAGGTAATATAATGGCTAATGAAGAAAGCCGAACCCTGCCAACCGAACTTGGTGAAGTCAGGATTGCTGAAGAAGTAGTGTCCATAATTGTCGGCCTTGCCGCTACTGAAATAGAGGGCGTTGCCTCTATGAGCGGCGGAATAGGCGGCGGTATTGCTGAGGTTCTCGGCCGCAGGAACCTGTCCAAAGGGATCAAGGTAGATGTTGGAACCGAGGAGGCAAAAATAGATATTTTCATCATTGTCGACTACGGCGCTCGTATTCCCGATGTGGCCTGGGATATCCAGGAAGGAGTTAAGAAAACGGTCGAAAATATGACCGGCCTTCGGGTTACACAGGTAAACGTTCACGTCCAGGGCGTCCAGTTCCCCCAGAAAGAAGAAGAAGAGGCAGAAAAAGAGTCAGAAGAAAGCGCAGAAGAAGAAGTAAGCAAGGAGTAAAAGCGGCCTGAAAAATAGAAAGGGGGAATTTGCATGAAAACAATAGCCCGGGTGATAATGGTTTTTATAGCGTTTCTTTTTATAGGAGGAGCTTTGTTCCTGCTGGCTGTTAATTATAACCTGGTCCCCGGCCTTGCTGTATACCTGCCCGGGTGGGCTGGTGAAGAAGTTGTACTGGGAGCCACAGCGGCATTACTGCTTATTGCCCTGATCCTGCTAATTTTAGGTTTGCGCAGGACAAAAGGGCCAGGCAACGCCGTGCTTAAGGGCAGTGAATATGGTGAAGTGGCCATTTCAATATCCGCCATCGAAAATATGGTTTTACGGGTTATTCAGCAAACACAAGGTATTAAAGATGTCAGCAGGCAGGTATCATTCACGCAGGATGGGTTAAATATTACCGTCAAGATCAGGGTTATGCCCGATGTTGCCATGCCGGGGCTAACTAACGAATTGCAGTCAAAAATTAAGGAATACGTTGAAGAAATAACCGGCATTACAGTGCATGAAGTTAAGGTAATGGTCGAAAACATAGTTACAGACCAGGCTCCGTCTAAAAAATAGCTATAATTCAAAGAAAAAGGGGGAGCATATCTTGTCCGAACTGAACTGGTGGACAATAATAAATCAACACTGGGGGAAGATCCTCGGCGGGCTGCTGGGTTTGGTTTTTGCCCTGTTGGTTGTTAATTATGGATTTTGGTGGAGTGTTTTTATATATTTATGTATCGCTATAGGGATCTTGATCGGTTGGAGGTTGGATCTCAGTAAAGATATTGGCAGTTTTTTCAGGCGCGTTTTTTCAACCAGAGACGAAACGGATTGAGTCTAATCCAGCCAGCAGTTGAATATATCGTCTGCCGACCAGATCATGACAGCACGGAGGTACTGGCCGATTGTCCCGTCGTTTAGCAAGAGAAGCTGCTTTTAAAGCTCTTTTTCAGGTAGATATTGGCAAATGCAGGGTTAAACAGGCCCTGAAGCGCTCTTTGGAAGACTATAAACTTGATGAAGATGAAGAGCAGTTCGTTGAAGAACTGGTTGATCATACGGTGCATAATAAAGAGCTGCTGGACAGGATTATCAAAAAACACCTGATCAAGTGGGAACTGGAAAGACTTTCTGCTGTAGATCGGAACCTGCTCCGTTTAGCTTTGTACGAAATTATTTACCGTCCCGATATTCCCCCCGCAGTATCAATTAACGAGGCTCTGGAGCTTGCAAAAAAATACGGCAGTACAGGGGAAGCTGTCGGTTTTATTAACGGAGTTTTAGATAAAGCAGTAGGAGAGGCTTTGGAAAGTGAATCATGAGCAGAACCTTTACCTGGGATTGGACACTTCGGCCTATACTACCTCTCTGGCTGTAGTGGATAATACAGAAAAATTGGTTTGTGACAGCAGGTTGCCCCTGGCTGTTGAAGATGGCAGCCTGGGTTTACGCCAGTCGGAGGCGGTTTTTTCCCACCTAAAAAATGTACCTTTACTTTGGGACGGGTGCAAAAAAACTGTTGCCGGGGACCGGATTGCCGCGGTCGCGGCTTCGACCCGGCCACGTCCTCTACCAGACTCATATATGCCTGTTTTTAAAGTAAGTGAGGCCTTTGGTTTGTTTTTTGCACAAACTATGGGCCTTAATTTTTTGCCTTCTTCACACCAGGAAGGGCATATCATTGCAGGGCTCTGGTCTGCCGGGTTAACGCAGGGACGATACATCTCGGTCCACTTATCAGGGGGGACTACAGAGATTGTTGCTGTCGAAGAAAAGGAACCGGGGCGCCTGGAACTTGAGCTGATCGGGCAGGGCAGTGATTTAAACGCCGGCCAGTTCATAGATCGCCTGGGCCGCCTGATGGGCCTTGGATTTCCTGCAGGCCCTCAACTGGAAGAACTTGCAACTGAAGGCCGGGAAGGGACAGTTAAACTGCCGGTTGCCGTTAAAGAAAAGGCGATCAGCTTTTCAGGCCCCGCTACCAGCGCAGAACGAGCCCTGCAGGAAGGAGCCGCCAAAGCAGATGTAGCCAGGGCAATAGAAGTATGCATCGCCGATTCCCTGGCTGCGGCCGTTTCCAATCTTTCCCCGGGAGCAGGCTTTTATGACGGCATTCTTGCTGTTGGTGGAGTTGTGGCCAACCATTTTATCAAAGAAAGGCTGACTCAAAAACTCGGTGCAAGTAATCTGCATTTTGCCGGATCTGCATATGCCTCTGACAATGCAGTCGGCCTGGCGGTGCAGGCAGCCCGCCGAGACCTGAGCGATAGATAGCGAAGGTCTCGGTCAACCAAAGCGAAAGACTGCAGCTGAGTCGCTGCCATTACCCTTGATGAGCCGTCATAAATACAAAATAAAGCACTTCCATGTCAGTAGATACGAAGAAATATGTTCGTTAAAATTACTTACTATTAAAACTGTAAAAGGAATTTCTCGAAGAATGGCGAAGTTATCATAGGTTGATCGCACGGATAAAGGCTTAGCCTTAATCGAATATCACATTTTGTAATTGGAGGGAGGATGAGTGAAAAGTATCACGAACATTAACAGGGGAGGTAGGTTAAGTAATTTCTTTAGGGAGAGAGGGAAAAATGTCCAAAGTATTTTTTAGCAGCTGGAATGGAAAATTAGTTGACGAACGCAACAAGAAATCAAATGAACGGATTGACCTGAACCAGTTGGATGTGCCTCCGCAAATAGACGGCGAGGACCTGAAGGCTTTCGTCGGCTGGGCAGGGTTGGTTGTTGTTGATCCGGAGTTAAACGTAGTCGAAGCTTTGAAAGAGTATTTCAGGAATGTCCAGCAGGAATCTTGCGGTCGCTGTATCCCCTGCCGGGCCGGCAGCAAGGTAATTGCCGATCGCCTGGAAAAAATGATTGAAGGCAGCGGCAGCAAAGAAGACCTGGCTTTCTTGAAGGAGATCAGCAAACTGGTTAAGGACAGTTCGCTTTGCGAGCTCGGAATGTCTTCACCGGTGCCTCTCCTTCATGCTCTCGAGTATTTCGAGGATGATTTCTCCGTTTATTTAAATGAAGAACAGCCTAAGGCTGAGAATGGTCTTTCATACCGGCCTGTACTAACGGCTCCCTGCCGGAATGGTTGTCCGGCCCATATTAATATCCCCAGGTATATTGAATGTATCAAAGAAGGAGATTATGAGGGAGCCCTGGCTGTAAACCGTGAAAAAACAGCGCTGGTGGGAACACTGGGCCGGGTATGTGTCCATCCCTGCGAGTCCAACTGTAATCGCCAGCCTTATGACGAATCGCTTTCGATCAGGTTGTTGAAGCGGTTCGCGTCAGATTTTGGAGCCAAAAATAATTACGATCAAAAAGTCCAGTACGCCAAACCAGGACCGAATGCCGACAAGGTAGCGGTCATTGGCGCCGGGCCGGCAGGGCTTAATGCAGCTTACCAGCTTGCCCAAAAAGGCTACAAGGTAGTTATTTACGAAGCACTGCCCGTAGCAGGCGGCATGCTGGCTGTAGGAATACCCAGTTACCGGTTGCCCCGTGATATCCTTAATGCCGAAATTGGCCTGGTGGAAAGCCTGGGTGTTGAAATTAAGTACAACACCAAGATTGGCGAGGATATCCCACTGGAAAAACTCTGGGATGAAGGCTATAAAGCTATCTTCATCGCCAACGGCCTTCATGAAAGCGCCAACATGGGCTGCAAAGGCGAGGACGCCGGTTACAAGGGCTTTATGCCCGGCGTAGAATACCTGCGCAAGGTTAACCTGGGCGAAGAAGTTGATATTGGCGAAAAGGTGGCAGTCATTGGAGGCGGAAACGTGGCCATGGACTGTGCACGTTCTGCGATCCGCTTAGGTGTTAAAGAAGTTAACCTGATTTACCGCCGCAGCAGGGCGGAAATGCCCGCCAACGAGGCGGAAGTGGATGCTGCAGAGGAGGAAGGCATTAAGTTCCACCTCCTTGCCAATCCCACATGCATCCTGGAAGAAGGCAGTTGTGTCAGCGGCCTGCAGTGTATCCAAATGCGGTTGGGTGAACCCGACGATAGCGGCAGGCGCAGACCTGAACCGATTGAGGGATCCGACTTTGTTTTGGAAGTAGACACGGTAATTCCGGCTATCGGACAGGTTGCTGATTTATGTTATATAACCCCGGAATGCGGTATTGAGCCAACCAGGAAAGGAACTCTTCCAACCGATCTTGCTACCATGGAAACCGATACTCCGGGCGTATTTGCCGGCGGTGACGTAGTTTTGGGCGCAGCAACAGTGATCGAGGCTATAGCCTCGGCCAACCGTGCTGCTGAAGCCATAGACCACTACATCCGGACCGGCAAGAGCAAACCCAGTACCCAGGTGGTCAAAGAGCAGCATATTGAAAACATGGGTGTCTATAAAGAGGAAGTAGTACCGGAAATGGTTGGCGGAAGAACCCGCCTGGAAGAAGAAGCCTGCCCGGTTGATATCAGGATCAAGGGCTTTGACGAAGCTGAACTGGGTTTCAAGAATCCATCTGAAGTGATCAACGAAGCGGAACGCTGCATCAAGTGTTTACGCTTGGGTCTGGCCATTTCATAGCCGAGGGGAGGGTATATTAAAATGAAAACAGTAAACCTACAAATTGATGGCAAGAAAATTTTTGCTGAAGAGGGCACGACTATTCTGGAGGCGGCCCGGCAGAACGGAATCGAAATTCCCACTCTTTGCTACCACCCCCGGTTGGCACCGCTTGGCCATTGCCGTGTCTGCATTGTTGATGTTAAAGGGTTCGACAAGCCGATAACTTCCTGCGACAACCCGGTTCGTGAGGGGATGGTAGTCGAGACCAGCACACCGGAAATCCAGGAGATGCGCGATCAGATCCTGGTCCTGTCTCTATCGACTCACCCGTACAAAGACTGCCTTACCTGTGAAAGGACCGGCACCTGCGAACTGCAGGAAAAAGCCTATGAGTTCAAGGTAGATCTCCCTGAACAGCTCGATCGGGATGTCCCTGCCGAAAAGGCTGAAGACAACCCTTACATTACCCGTGATGAAGAAAAATGCATCCTCTGCGGTCGCTGTGTCCAGGTTTGCCGTACCGGACCGGGTTGCTACGTTTACGAGATAGTCGGCAACGGTGTGGATACCAGGGTAGTGCCTTACAAGGACGGCAAGGAAGTAACCCTGGAAGAGGCCGGCTGCATTTTCTGCGGGCAGTGTGTTGATGTGTGCCCGGTAGCCGCACTGACTGAAACCGGCAGAGCCGCAGCGGGCAGAGAATGGGAGCTTTCGCGGGTTCCTGGAGTTTGCATGGAATGCTCAGTCGGCTGTTTCCTGGAACGGCAGGCTACAGCAGATGAGCTGATCAAAGTCACCGTTCCCACAGAAGGCGAGAAGGTGAGCTGGGTATGCCAGAAAGGCAAATTTGGCACCCACAAACCTGCAGCAGATCCCGTAGAAGGGCCCAGGCAACTTGAAGGAAGCAACTATAAAGATGTTGCTTATGATGAAGCGGTGAAAAAGACTGCCCAGGCCCTGCTTGAAATCAAGGAAAAATCTGGTTCCGAAGCCCTGGCTGTCCTTGCTTCCGGCAAGCAAAGTAACGAGGAGAGCTACCTTCTCCAGAAACTGGCACGCTCAGTACTTGGTACTGCAAATGTTGATCTTGGCGTGGAAAAAGCCTGGGGACAGGCTTACCAGGGTATGTATAAGATTACAGGCCCTGATGTGTGCAGCCCCACACCGGCAACCATGCAGGAATGCGAAGCGATTCTCGTGCTCGGCTCGGATCTTGAAGAAAGCCATCCGGTTGCCGCTTTTGCAATCCAGCAGGCCGGTCGATTTGGCGACGCTGTAATAGTGCGCGTCGGTGAAGAAAAAGAGCGCAAGAGTGCCTGGAATGAAATCAAAATCGATTGCAAGCCCGGATCTGAAGCTGCGGTGCTGAAAGGCATAACTGCTGCCCTGCGCGGTGAAGATGTCTCAGGACCGGCCAAGGAAGCCGGAGTTGCAGCAGAGGATCTGCAAAAAGCAGCCGAGCAGGTAGCAAAAGTAAAGAGCTGCACCGTAGTCGGTTCTTCTTTCTTTGAAAGTGCCGATGATGCAAAAATAGAAGCCTTGCTGGCCATGGCAGAAGCCGGCGGACAGCTTGAATACGGGCAGAGCGATCTCCTGCTTTTATCCCGTTACAGCAACGCAGCCGGGACGATCGTCCTTGGCGGATCACCGTCCTTTGGCCCTGGCTTTGTTGCTCTTAATGGTAAAGCCGGTTTAAGCTGCGAAGAAGTTATTGCTGCGGCCAACGAAGGAAAAATAAAAGGAGCCCTGGTGTTTGGGGATGGATTTGCAGGATCGAAGCCGGGCGGGCTTGATTTCCTGGCCGCTTCATGCGCAAATCATAGTGAAGTTCCCGAAAAAAGCGATGTAGTCCTTCCAGCTCAATCTCCGGAACAGAAAAATGGAACTTTCACCAATTCCTCGGGCATAACCTGCTTCAATGAAGCGATCCAGGATAATGCACCAGAATCTTCAAAAGACTGGAAGCTAATCTGTGATCTGGCTGAGGCCATGGGTGAAAAGTGGAATTATACTTCCCTGGAAGATGTCCGGGAAGAAATGTATGGCATGATTCCCGGTTAAATTAGGTGTTTTCACCTTTAGCGTTATCTGTTAGACCGGGTTCAGACCTATAATCCGGAGGTAATCTAAAAAAGCGCCCGGTTGCCGACTTTAATAACTTGTTATTATTCGGCAGCCGGGTGCTGCCTGTAAATAATATGAATAATAAACTGCCGGTTTTTACAGTATCAGAAATAACCCGCTACGTGAAAAGTTTGATCCACGGTGATCCCCGTCTTCGCGATTTATGGGTGACCGGAGAAATATCTAATTTTAAGCACCACCGGTCCGGCCATATGTACTTCACGGTAAAGGACAGTTCATCTTCCCTGCGCTGTGTGTTTTTCCGCCGGGAAAACATGCGCTGTATCTTTCAACCAAAAGATGGCATGGAAGTAATCCTGCACGGATATCTTTCGGTATATGAACCTGGCGGTCAATATCAACTCTATGTGCAGGATATGCAACCCGCAGGAATGGGTTCGCTTTATGTAGCTTTCGAACAGCTTAAACAAAAACTTGAAGCAGAAGGGCTGTTCAGGGCTGAAAACAAGCAGGAAATACCACGGATCCCGAAAAAAATTGGCCTGATCACATCCCCGAGTGGGGCAGCCCTCCAGGACATATTAACTACAATAAAAAAGCGTTTTCCCTGCGTCCAAATACTGGTAGTTGAAAGCCTGGTCCAGGGACCCGGCGCTGCAGCCGATATTGTCAAAGGCCTGCACTTACTAAATAAAAAAGAAGATATCGACCTGATTATCCTGACCCGGGGCGGTGGTTCGTTGGAAGACCTGTGGCCTTTTAATGAAGAAACAGTGGCCAGGGCCATCTACAAATCGGCCAAGCCGGTAATTTCCGCAATAGGGCATGAGACCGATTTTACAATAGCAGACTTCACAGCCGATTTGCGTGCTCATACACCAACTGAAGCTGCTGCAGCCGCAGTTCCTGTTTATGATGAACTACTTGCTGAAATAGAAAATTTGCGGAGCAGGGCCGGTTTGGCGCTAAAAAACCGGGTCCAACAGGAAAAGCAGAAACTTGACCATGTTGTCAGCGAGCGATTTTTCCGCCGCCCGCTGGACAGGATCAAAACAGCAAAGAATGACCTGGACAAAATTGAAGCCGGCTTAAAAAGGGAAATGATTCGTTTCCTGCAGCTAAAAGGGATTCAGCTGACTGCTCTTATTGATAAACTGGAAAGTTACAGCCCGTTGAAAGTGATGAGCCGCGGTTATACTTTTTGCCGTGACCAGGAAGGAAAGATTATTCGCTCTATAAAAGATATCAGCGTCGGCCAACTCCTACAACTGAGCTTGAAAGACGGTAGGGCAGATTGCCGGACAGAAAAGATTGAGGAGGGCTGCATCGTTGACGAAGGAAAATGAGAACAAAAAAATGGAAGATATGTCTTACGAGGAAGCGGTAAAAAAGCTTGAAGAAATAGTGAATCGCCTGGAAAATGCTGAAATACCACTGGAAGATTCCCTGTCCTCGTTCCAGGAAGGGATTGCCTTGTCCAGGTACTGCCGGGAAAAATTAGCGGAGATTGAGTATAAGGTTGAATATTTATTAAAAGAAGAACAACAGCAGTCTATCGATTCTGAAGGCAGCCCGGATTCAGAAGGCAGTACGACGGGCAGTACGACGATGGAAGAGAACGGTGATAACAAAGATGAGTAATATCGATATCGATCAGTATCTCTCCGAAAAAAAAGATCTTGTCAATAAAGCTTTGCAGGATTGCCTGCCTGCCTCCGGCCCGAAGGCTGTTCGTGAAGCTATGAATTACAGTTTAGAGGCAGGAGGTAAGAGGCTTCGCCCGATATTAACCCTGGCCGTTGCAGAAACCTTTGATACTGACGTAGATGACGTTATCGATGTTGCCTGTGCCCTGGAACTGGTGCACACCTATTCTCTAATACACGACGATCTGCCGGCTATGGATGATAGCGATCTAAGACGCGGCAGGCCAACCTGTCACAAGGTTTACGGCGATGCCATTGCCGTATTGGCCGGTGATGCTTTGCTAACTCTTGCTTTTGAGGTGATTGCCCGTTACGGCTTGAAAGAAAACCAGACGCAAAAGGCGGTACAGATCGGTGCAGAACTTGGCAAAGCGTCCGGGGTAACCGGGATGATCGGGGGGCAAGTCCTGGACCTGGAGGCAGAGGGTCGTGAACTGAGCCTGCCGGAAATTGAAAAAATATCGGTTATGAAGACAGGCGCCCTGTTGAAAGCAGCTGTTATTTGTGGTGCTATTGCTGCAGATGCTAATGAAAAAGAACTGGAATTGCTAAATCGTTATGCCACAAATATCGGAACGGCTTTTCAGATCATCGATGATCTCCTGGATGTTGAAAGCTCTGCCGAAGAACTTGGTAAACCTACCGGTGCTGATCAAGAGCGTTTTAAACCGACATTTCCTGCTGTGCTTGGGCCTGAAAAGGCCAGGTTAAAAGCGGAGACGCTCTACAGCGAGGCGATTGCAGCCCTAAAAGATCTGGACCGGCCGGTTGAGCTTTTAAGCGGGCTTGCTCATAAGCTTGTTTACAGGATTAAGTAAACAGGGCCTTATTTTAAGGCCAACCTGACCCGTTGTCTGCATACGGAGGTTATGCTATGATATAGTACCAAGGAAGGCATAAGTGGTGCAGTATTCTAGTTGGCGCCCCTTTCCGAAAACGGGCCTAAAAATCCGTTAAGGGCACATCGATGAAGTTCCTGGTGGCGGCTGCC